>Ga0272446_1000174_pt1 | contig 95969 bp, 82 predicted proteins | sample YNPCB0061_FD_194587 | JGI IMG/M metagenome (GOLD analysis project Ga0272446, IMG submission 194587) | Hot spring microbial mat communities from Yellowstone National Park, WY, United States - YNP-CB-006-1 | ecosystem: Environmental > Aquatic > Thermal springs > Hot (42-90C) > Sediment | place...
GAAGCCCCGGTGAACGGCGGCCGTAACTATAACGGTCCTAAGGTAGCGAAATTCCTTGTCGGGTAAGTTCCGACCTGCACGAATGGCGTAACGATCTGAGGACTGTCTTAACAACCCGCCCGGCGAATTTGTGGTCCCGGTGAAGACGCCGGGTGCCCGCCACTAGACGGAAAGACCCCGTGCACCTTTACTATACCCTATCATTGAACTATGGGGCGGTCTGCGCAGGATAGGTGGGAGGCTTTGATGTCGGGCTTTTGGGCTCGGCGGAGCCAGCGGTGAGATACCACCCTGATCGTTCTGTGGTTCTAACCTACCTCCCTCAGCGGGAGGAGAGACAGTGGTAGGCGGGTAGTTTGACTGGGGCGGTCGCCTCCTAAACGGTAACGGAGGCGCGCGAAGCTTGGTTCACGCCGTTTGGAAATCGGCGGTTGAGTGCAAAGGCATAAACCAGGTTGACTGCGAGACCTACAAGTCGAGCAGGTGCGAAAGCAGGCCTTAGTGATCCGGTGGTTCTGCATGGAAGGGCCATCGCTCAACGGATAAAAGGTACGCCGGGGATAACAGGCTGATCGGAGTCAAGAGTTCATATCGACGCTCCGGTTTGGCACCTCGATGTCGGCTCATCGCATCCTGGGGGTGTAGAAGCTCCCAAGGGTTAGGCTGTTCGCCTATTAAAGCGGTACGTGAGCTGGGTTCAGAACGTCGCGAGACAGTTCGGTCCCTATCTGTGGTGGGCGTAGGAAGCTTGAAGGGGCCTGCCCTTAGTACGAGAGGACCGGGGTGGACGAACCTCTTGTGATCCAGTTGTCACGCCAGTGGCACCGCTGGGTAGCGAAGTTCGGTCAGGATAAGCGCTGAAGGCATATAAGCGCGAAACCTTCCCTAAGATGAGGCTTCCCAACCGAAAGGTAACAAGGGCACAGGAAGACGACCTGTTTGATAGGACGGATGTGTAAGCGCAGTAATGCGTTGAGCTTACCGTTACTAATTGCCCGTTCGGCTTGACCATAAAATTTACTGGCCGCATGATGGTGCTCCTGCCCATCCGCAGCCTCGTGGTTGGCCCGTCAATATTCAGTTCTGCAAGTTCTGGGTGACTCTAGCGAGGGGGACCCACCCGTTCCCATCCCGAACACGGAAGTTAAGCCCCTCAGCCCCGATTGTACTGCACGCGCGAGTGTGTGGGAGAGTAGGACGTTGCCCGGTTATGACACAAAGCCCGGCCGCAAGGCCGGGCTTTCGTGCGTCTGCGCCCCCTACCTGCCAAGCCCGTTCCCCCGCTCATTGCACCCGGACAGGCCGAAAAATCAAAATGTGCTGCCGGGGCAGAATTCGCACATTCTGTTCGAACCGGAAACCCTCCGCCTCCACCTCAATGCGCGCTTCCAGTTCTGTCATCTTGTGTTCCAGCCGAATTGGAATCCAGGGTTCTTCTTTCTTATATTCGATCAGCACGAGCCTGCCCCCGGGCTTGAGCGCCCGGTGGAGCTTGCGCAGCACTTTCTGAGGTTCGGCTAATTCGTGGTAGACATCCACCATCAAAACCAAGTCCAGGGCATTTTCCGGCAGTCCAGGGTCAGCGGCTTTCCCGAGCGTGGGAATCACGTTCTTGACCCCGCGGCGCGTCATCTCCTGCTCCAGAAGGCGCAGCATTTCCGGTTGAATCTCGACGGCGTAGACCCAGCCCCGCGAACCGACTCGCTCGGCCAGTAGCCAGGTGAAATAGCCCACTCCGGCGCCGACATCCGCGACGGTCTGGCCCTCCTGCAAGCGCAGGGCTTCCACCGCGCGTCGCGGTTGCTCCTCCTCTTCCCTCTCCGGGCGCATCAACCATTCCGCCCCAGCCACTCCCATGACCGGGGCAATCCGCCGCCCCGTCAGCGGGTGTACTCCTTGGGCAGCAAGGGGGGGACTCGCCAAAATCAAACCCAGGACGGCGACGGCGAACAAGTGCTTCATGCCTGCCAGGATGCCGCAACCTGCTGCTGAGGCGCAAATCTCCACGGGGCAGTACTGGTACGCCCGACGACTTTTGACTGGTACATTATGTTACTGGTCCACAGAGACTTAATAGATACGCTAGGGCTGGTTTTTCCTATACTGAATAAGGTGAACGCACGAGTCAGGCTACCCGCAAGGATCGGCTCGGCGCTCAGGAAGGATTCCGGCATGCCCTGCAAATTCGCACCGCTGGTCGCCAGATACCAGGATCAATCGTTGGACGCCGAACCATCCCGCCGCGTGGAACTCCACGTTGCTCTGTGCCGGGAATGCTTGATCCAGTTGACCACGAGTGGCGCAGAGTTGCGCGTCCTGCGCCCGGGGGGAACCGACACCATGTTCGCGTCGTATCGGAACCGTCTGGCTACGGAATGGGCGATCGCCAGCGGGGAGGTGCGCGCGCCCCGGGCCGGCGCCGCCCGCTTTCGGTGGATTGTGGCCCTGGCGGGTCTGCTCGCCGGGGTCGCCTGGAGTTACGCCTTCCTGCTCCGCTGACCGGACCTACCGCGCCGGCAGGCGTCCGCGAGCCTTCGGGTTTTTGGATTTCCTTGAAACACCTGGTTCCGGGCTGCGTCTACCTCCTCAAGAAGAGAGCCGCCGCGGCGCGGACGGCGCTATACTTGAGCAAGGACAGGTCTCAACCCGGATGGGCTTTCAACGACGTTCGATCTACTTCTATCCGCTGATCATCGCGGGGTGTTCGGTACTCGGCGGCTTATACGGCCCCCGGGTTGAGGTGGCGGCCGCTGCCGCCGACGAGGATGTCATCCGCGCGAGCGTGCGCCAGTTTACGCGCGTCTACGCTGCGGTGGAAGAGAACTTTGCGGATCCCCTGGCGCCCGACAAATCGATTTATAAGGGCGCGATCCCCGGAATGCTGCGAACTCTGGATCCGCACTCCAGCTTTTTTGATCCGCGTGATTTCCAGATCTTGCGCGAAGATCAGAAAGGTCATTACTTCGGCGTAGGCATGACGGTGGCCGAACGCAACCGCAAGACGATCGTTATCGCCCCCTTTACCGGGTCGCCCGCCTACCGGGCGGGAATCCGGCCGGGAGACGTGATCCTGGAGGTGAATGGCAAGTCCACGGAGAACCTCAATACCACCGAGGTAGCCGATCTGCTGAAAGGTCCGCGCGGCACCGCGGTCACCATCGTCATCGCGCGGGAAGGGAATGAGAAGCCGCTGGTCTTCCATGTGATCCGGGATGAGATTTCCCGCAAGAGCGTGCAGGATGCGTTCTGGCTGCGTCCCGGAATCGCCTACATGGACATCGAGCACTTCAACGAAACTACGAGCTCGGAAGTTGAGGAGAACCTGCGGAAACTGGGCGAACAGAACATCAAGGGACTTATCCTGGACTTGCGCGAGAACCCTGGCGGCCTGCTGAATGAAGGAGTGGCAGTCGCCGACAAGTTCCTCCGCAAGGACCAGACTATAGTCTCCCACCGGGGCCGGGCGTCAGCGGAAAAGCCGTACATCGCACGCCGGGGAAATCGGGGTTACGAATATCCTATCGTGGTGCTGGTGAACCGCTATTCGGCGTCCGCCGCCGAGATCGTCGCCGGGGCGCTCCAGGACCACGACCGCGCCTGGATCCTGGGGGAGAACACCTTCGGCAAGGGCCTCGTCCAAACCGTGTTTCCGCTGCCGGAAAACACCGGCCTGGCGCTGACTACCGCCAAATACTATACGCCTAGCGGCCGCCTGATCCAGCGGGATTACAGCAACACCAGTTTTTACGATTATTACAACCACAAAGATCTGGAAACCAAGAATCTCCAGGACGTGAAGATGACCGACAGCGGTCGAACAGTTTACGGCGGCGGCGGGATTGCTCCCGACGAGAAGTTTGAGATCCCCAAACTCAATCCGTTTCAGATCAAGCTGCTCAGCAAGGCATCCTTCTTTAACTTCACCAAGCGCTACTTCGGCAAGCGGGAAGCCTCGCTGCCGCCGAACTGGAAACCGGACGACGCGATCATCGACGAGTTCCGCCGCTTCCTGCGCGAGGAAGGCATTTCGTACACCGAAGCCGAGTTCGCGGAGAACTCCGACTGGGTAAGCCGCCAGCTTCGGAAGGAAATGTACGTCACGGCCTTTAGCGTGGACGAGGCCCGGCGGATCATGGTGGAATCGGATCCCATCATAGAGCGCGCCATCGCTGCGCTGCCGAAAGCAAGGGCACTGCTGGACTCGGCGAACCGGAAAATGGCGCAGCGCCTGTCGAGGTAATCCGCTCTCTGCTCGCGGCTGCTCCAGTTCCCACCCCCCAGGTTACGGTGCTCGACGCCGGGGGGCAGTACTGTCACCTGATCGCGCGCAAGGTGCGCGAACTTGGTGTCTACGCGGAGGTCCAGCCCAGCGACACTCCCGTCTGCCGTCTGGCGGGGCGCAAGGCCCTGATTATTTCGGGTGGTCCCAGCAGCGTGTACGAGTTGGGGAGTCCCACGGTGGACCCCGAAATTTTCCGGACGGGAGCCGGCGTCCTGGGAATTTGCTATGGGCACCAGTTGATGGTGCATTTGCTCGGCGGCGTGGTCGAGCGCGGCGAGCAGGGCGAATATGGAGTGGCCACGCTGGAGGTTCACACACCGGGCGAACTGTTCGCCGACACCGAACCGCGCCAGCAGATCTGGATGAGCCACCGTGACCTGGTGACCGCGCCGCCCCCCTCGTTTTCAGTGCTGGCTGGAACCTCCACCTGTCCAATCGCCGCCATGGGAGATGCGGAGCGGCGTCTTTACGGGGTCCAGTTCCACCCCGAGGTGATCCACACGCCGCGGGGCAAAGATCTGCTGGCGAACTTTCTGTTCCGGGTGTGCGGCTGTGCGCGGGATTGGAACCCCTCCCACCAGATTCCGCATCTGGAAGAGGAGATCCGCGCCGCCGCCGGGGACCGGAACGTGTTTTTCTTTGTGAGCGGCGGGGTGGACTCCACCGTGGCCTATCTGCTGTGCCTGCGGGCGCTGGGACCCGGCCGCGTGCGCGGCGTCTATGTGGACACCGGTCTCATGCGAGAAGGCGAAACCGAAACGGTGGAGCAGATGTTCGCCTCGCTGGCCGCGGGTACCGTGACGGTGGAGCACGCGCGCGACCGCTTCCTGCGCGCGCTCGAGGGCGTCGTCGAACCCGAGCGCAAACGGCAGATTATCGGAGCGGAGTTCCTGCGCGTGCAGGAGCGCGCGGCGGAAACATGGCATCTGCTCGATGGCCACTGGGTGCTGGGCCAAGGCACGATCTACCCCGACACGATCGAATCGGGTGGCACCAAGCAGGCGGCCACCATCAAGACCCATCACAATCGGGTCGAAGGCGTAAGGCGGCTGATCGAAGAGGGCCGCCTGGTGGAGCCGCTGCATTCGTTCTACAAGGACGAAGTGCGCGAGATCGGCAAACTGTTGGGGGTTTCGCCGGACTGGCTCGATCGCCATCCGTTTCCCGGTCCCGGTCTTGCCATTCGCTGCCTTTGCTCGGAGGCCGACTTGCCTTTTTCCCGCCGGCAGGAGGGGTGGGTGATGCCGGTGCATTCGGTCGGGGTGCAGGGGGACTCGCGCTCGTACGCCCCGGTGCTGGCGCTGGACCGGCCCGCCGATGCCGAAGCCAAGGCCGCGGCTACCAACCTGATCAACCGACTGAGCGGCTTCAACCGCGTCGTGGCGCTGGCGGCGTCGCACGCGCCCCTGGCCGCGATGCGGGTCCACGCCTCGGCCATGTGCGAAATCCGGCTGGAACGGCTGCGCCAAGCCGACGCGGCGGTGCGGCGGATCTCGCGCGCCAGCGGCTTCGATACCCGCATCTGGCAGTTCCCGGTGGTGTTGATTCCAGCCGGCACGGATGACCGTCCGGACTCCGTCGTCCTGCGGCCCGTGGATTCGGTGGACGGGATGACCGCGGAAAGCGTGCTGATGCCGGAATCGCTCTTGCGGACGGTTGCCGAAGCGCTCCTCGCCTTGCCGGGTGTATCCGCAGTCTTTTTCGACCTCACGAACAAACCACCGGCCACCATCGAGTGGGAGTGACGGTTTGACACTCCTCGAAAAGGCCGGTACCATAATAGGTTTGTAGGCAAACCTGTGGAGACGTGTGTCAATGAGTACGGAGTTTCCTTCCAAGAAGGGCATTGAGCGCAGGTGGCACGTCATCGACGCCGAGGACCAGGTACTCGGCAAGGTGGCTGCCACCACCGCCAAGCTGCTGATGGGAAAGCACAAGGCCATCTTCACGCCGTTCTTGGATACCGGCGATCATGTGATCGTCATCAATGCCGCGAAGGTGAAACTGACCGGCAAAAAAGAAGAGCAGAAACTATATCGCCACTTCACCGGCTATCCGGGCGGATTGGTGGAGATTCAGGCCCGGCGGGTGCGCGCGACCAAGCCCATCCGCATGATCGAAGACGCGGTGTTTGGTATGCTGCCCAAGACCAAGCTTGGCAAGCAGATGTACCGGAAGCTGAAGGTGTATCCCGGTCCCAAGCATCCGCACGCGGCGCAGCAGCCGGTGGCGTGCGGACTCTAGCCGCGTCCGAACCGAGAGAAATCAGCGAGAAAGGGAAGTTCGATTGGCAGGCATTGTTCAGTACATAGGGACCGGGCGCCGCAAGACGGCGGTGGCTCGCGTGTTCCTGCGTCCGGGTAAGGGCGACATTGTCATCAACCGTCGTCCTTTTGAGAATTACTTCCCCACGGAAGCCTTGCGCGTTCCCGTCCGGCAGGCGCTGCTGGCCACGGAAACCGCCGACAAGTTCGATGTCCTGATCCGGGCGACCGGGGGCGGGTTGAATGGCCAGGCGGAGGCGATCCGGCTCGGGATCGCCCGCGCGCTGTGCGAGTTCAACCTGGAACTCCGCGGCCGACTCAAGAAGCTTGGGTACCTTACCCGCGATCCCCGCGCACATGAGCGCAAGAAGTACGGCCAGAAGGGCGCTCGTAAGCGGTTCCAGTTCTCCAAGCGTTAGCTTCGACCGGGAGTCCGGGAACGTCGTATCCGGCGTGCCGGTTCCTTGACTCCCTTGATCATTTACCGGCTGCCGGACGTGTGGTGAGTTCCAGGTTGCTCCCGCCGGCAAATCTCGGCTTGGACCGCCGGACTAGGGTTCTCCTGGTGTAGTTATTCGCCGCTGGCGAAGTGAAGGAGTTACGTTGCCTCAGATTACGATGAAGGAATTGCTCGAAGCAGGCGTTCACTTCGGGCACCAGACCAAGCGCTGGAATCCGAAGATGAAGGAGTACATCTTCGGCGAACGCAATGGAATCTACATTATCGATCTCCAAAAGACGCTGAAGATGTTCAAGGACGCAGCCCGCTTCGTCGGTGAAATGGCGGCGATGGGCAAGAATGTCCTCTTTGTGGGCACCAAGCGGCAGGCGCAGGAAGCCATCGCCGAGGAGGCCACCCGCTGCGGCATGTATTACGTGAACCAGCGCTGGCTGGGCGGCCTTCTCACCAACATGGTCACCGTGCAGCGGTCGATCAAGCGGCTGAAAGAACTGGAACTGATGTCCTCGAACGGCGGCTACGAGGCCCGTCCGAAGAAGGAGGTCATCCGGCTGGAGCGCGAACGCAAGCACCTCGATTCCAATCTGGCTGGCATCAAGGACATGCCCGGCCTGCCGGACGTGTTGTTCGTCATCGATTCCAACAAGGAAGCGATCGCGGTGAAAGAAGCCCGGCGCCTGGGAATTCCCGTGGTGGCCATCGTGGACACCAACTGCGATCCGGACGAGGTGGACTGGGTAATTCCCGGCAACGACGACGCGCTTCGGGCCATCCGCCTGTTTACCCAGAAAATTGCGGATTCGATCATTGAAGGGCGTTCCCTGGCCACCGAGCAAGAGTTCGTGCCGGAGAAGACCGAGCCGGCCTCCGATGAGACCGCCGTGGAAGCCATGCCCGATTATTCGCAGTACGTCGATCCCAAGTACGCCGAGGAGATCATGGCGGAAAGCTTCGCGGACGAGGACCTGCCTTCGGTGGGCCTTCGCAAGGGGCCGGCTGCGGAGACCGTGCCGGCGGCCCCGTCAGCCGCTGAATCCGGCGCCTAGCCGGACGCGGGCGGACGCGCCGCTGGCCTTGCGGCGAGAACACCGAAGACGGTCCGGCGTTGCGCTTGCTGGCCGGCCAACTGTCCGGGAAACCGGGAGAAGAGAGCTAAGAATCGTATGGCGGAAATTACCGCGCAATTGGTGAAAGAACTACGCGACCGGACGGGCGCGGGCATGATGGAGTGTAAGAGCGCCCTGAACGAGGCCAATGGCGATCTGGCCGAGGCGGAGGTGGTGCTCCGCAAGAGGGGTATCGCTTCGGCCGTGAAGAAAGCCGCCCGCTCCACCAGGCAGGGCCTCATTGGCAGCTTTGTGGACGAGGGCGCGCGGGTTGGCGTGCTCGTGGAAGTGAATTGCGAGTCGGACTTTGTCGCCCGCACGGATGACTTTCAGCAACTGGCGGCCTCGCTCGCCCGCCAGATCGCGGCTACCCGTCCCGCCGTGGTGCGCGCGGAAGATGGTCCGGGCGACGCGCTGTATGCCCAGCGGTCCCTGGACGAACCCGGTTTGACCGTCGAGGAGTTGATTAAGACCAAGATCGCCAAGCTGGGGGAGAACATTTCGGTCGCCCGTTTTGTCCGGCAGGAGTTGGCGGCGCCCGGCCGGGAAGGAGTCTATATCCACCACGGCGGGCAATTGGGCGTGCTGCTCGAGATGGAATGCGGCAGCGCGGAAGCGGCCGCCCATGAGGAGTTTGCGGAATTGGTCCACGATTTGGCCATGCATGTGGCGGCCGCCGATCCCCGGTTCCTGTCCCGCCAGGATGTGACCACCGAGCTGCTCGAGAAGGAGCGTGCGATTCAGAAAGCCCGGGTGATTGCCGAAGGCAAACCCGAAAAGGTGGCCGACAAAATCGTCGAGGGCCGCCTGGGCAAGTTCTTTGAAGAGGTTTGCCTGCTTGAACAGCCCTTCGTGAAAGAGAACACCCTGACCGTGGAACAGTTGGTCAAGCAAAAGGCCGCCAAGCTGGGCGCGGCCATGCAGATTACTCGTTTCACGCGCTTTAAAGTCGGCGACACCGCCCCCGCCGACTAATGGCTGCCTACCAGAGGATCCTGCTCAAGCTGTCCGGTGAGGCGTTGGCCGGAGGGGGGACGTTTGGCATCGACGCCGCCCGCGTGCAAAGCCTGGCCGAAGAGATCGCCGCGGTGGTCCGGGCGGGCGTGCAACTCGGCATCGTGGTCGGGGGAGGCAATTTCTTCCGCGGCGTGGCCGCCGCCAAAGAGATGGACCGCGTCACCGCAGACCATATGGGCATGCTCGCCACCGTCATCAACGCTCTCGCGCTTCAGGATGCGCTCGAGCGATGCGGCGTCCCGGCGCGGGTGCTCAGCGCCATCGAAATCCGGCAGGTGGCCGAACCCTACATCCGCCGGCGCGCCCTGCGCCACCTCGAGAAGGGCCGCGTCCTGGTCTTCGCCGGAGGAACCTCGAATCCGTATTTTTCGACAGATACCGCCGCTACCCTCCGCGCCCTCGAAATCAAGGCGGACGTCATCGCCAAGGCGACTCGCGTGGACGGCGTTTTCGATCAGGATCCGCTGCGCCATCCTGGCGCGGTGATGTTCCGGGAGATCGGCTATACCGAGGTCCTGACCAAGAACCTCGCGGTCATGGACGCCACCTCGATCGCCATGTGCCGCGACAACAAGCTTCCCATCGTGGTTTTCAATTTGAACACACCGGGAAATATAATGCGTATGTCAATGGGTGAGCATGTCGGCACCATCATCCGCTAAACCGCGCGCTCCCCTCTGTTTGGATGAGGATCTATGAAATCTGCGCCATCGACCCCATCGGGTCCCGCCCCGTTTGCGAACTTGAAGGAAGTGGAAGCCAGCGTCAAGACCCGCATGGAGAAGGCCCTTCAGGACCTGCTGCACGCGATGTCCACCATCCGCACCGGACGCGCCTCCATCGCCCTGCTCGATTCGATCCGCGTCGACTATTACGGCACACCGACGCCGCTCAACCAGTTGGCCAACCTCCACGTGCCTGAGCCGTCGCTCATTACGGTCCAGCCGTGGGACGTGTCCCAGATCGGGCCGATTGAAAAAGCCATCCGCAGTTCGGACCTTGGGTTAAACCCCTCCAACGATGGCAAGGTGATCCGCATTCCTATTCCACCACTCACCCAGGAGCGCCGCAAGGAAATCGTCAAGCATCTGCATCACGTTGCCGAGGACCACCGGGTGGCGATCCGCAACGTCCGGCGCGACGGCAACGAGGCGGTGAAAAAGTTGCTGAAGGACAAAAAAATCACCGAAGACGACGATCGCCGTGCCCACGACGAGATTCAGAAGCTGACCGATCAATTCATGCAGAAACTGGATCAAGCCGCCAAAGCCAAAGAGAAGGAAATCCTCGAGATCTGATTCCGGACCGCCCTGCGATCTTTTCTGCGGCGGATGTCCAGTACCGGCTTGCCTGCCGTTGCTGGGTCGAAGGCTCTCCAGTCCCCCGGGCTGAGGCCCTGTCGGCTGGGGCTGTGCACGCTCTTCCCCTTAGAACTCAGAGAAATGTCCGTCCCGTGCGGGCAGGATCTCCGGGCGAACAAAAGGCGGAGTATTCTCCGGTAATCCCCTGATTCTGCCGCTTTCTCGCCTCTAGGCCATTGCTGAACGTGCCAGTACCGGGGTATCAATGAGGTACCGGGAAATGTCATGTTCCAGGGCTTCATGCTGGTGCACAATCCGGGAGTGGCCGCGGCGATCGAGCAGTTGAGCCGCGATTCCCGGATGGTGGAACTGATCCGGAGCATGGAACGCTTTCCCTCATCCTACGAGTTGATCCGGCAGATCAATTCGCTCAATCCCGACGTGCTGTTCCTGGAACTCACGCGCTGGGAGCAGGCGCGTTCGCTGGTGAAATCCATCCGCAAGCACGGCGCTCCCGTCACCATCATCGGCGTCGGCGACGACGACCTCGCGGAGCGGGAGGAGGCCCTTCGGCAAGAAGGCGTGCATGCCCTGCTGCTCGATCCCGCTCTCGAAAGTTTCCAGCGCGCCCTGGATACGGCGTTCCACCGCGCCAAGGCGGAGACCTTCCCGAACCTCGCCGTGTTCTTGCCGGCCAAAGCCGGCTGCGGCGCCACGACCCTGGCCTTGACCACTACCGGCTACCTGGCCGAACTGCTGGACCGGGAGGTCCTCTACATCGAGGGCGACCTGCGTACGGGCATCGCATCGTTCCTCATGAACCAGAAACCGGCGCAATCTGTGCAGGAAGCGTTGGAGAACAGCGGCGCGCTGGGCTATGCGCAGATCCGGAACTACGTGCAGCGCGTGCGCGGCGCTGGCGAGCGCGGCCATGTCGATTTGCTTCTGGCCAAACGCGAGCAGCGGCAATGGAAGCCGGTGTGGCCGTCGGCCTATCTGCTGCTTCGCGCCGCCGCGGGCCGTTACGAGCGCATGGTCGCCGACCTGCCCGATACGCTGGACGAAGCCACCGGCGAGTTCGCGCGCCGGGCGGCCTCTGTCTATCTGGTCGTTTCCAATGAACTCACCTCGCTCAATCTGGCTCGCGAACGCCTCGAAGACCTCGAACGGTTTGGGGTGCCGGCGGAGCGGGTGGAGGTGGTGCTGAACCGCTGGCACCCCGCTGGCATGGGACTGGAAGCCGTCGAACGGGCGCTGCGCCGGCCGGTTCACGCCAGCTTCCATGAGGATTTTCCAGCCGCGTACGCAGCCTCGGTGGGCGGGGGATACATCGACCCGGAGACTCCGCTCGGACGCTCGGTGTGGTCCTTCGTGATGCGGATGGCGGGCGTGGATCGCGGCGAGTCCCTTCCCCGGCCCAAACTCGGCCTGGCCGATTGGCTGCCGCTGAAAATGAAGCCGCGCCCGCTGCTATAATCGTGGAGCAGAGCGCCGCGGGCGAACGTGGCGGAACTGGCAGACGCACTGGATTTAGGTTCCAGCGCCCGCAAGGGCATGGGGGTTCGACTCCCCCCGTTCGCACCACAAACTCTCGCCTGTGTTTACCCGGCGGACCGTTCTGCCGTCGCTCTCGCCAACGTCCCTCGCGCCGCCCACGCACAAGATGCCGAACGAAAGACCGCCCGGCGCGCTTACGCCGGAGTGATGATCCACTTTCCGTCGCGCTTGTCCACCCGCCCGAACCCGTGCTTGCTGTCGTGGCTGAAGCCCATCAGCCAGTGACCCTTGGCCGCCAGGTCCAGCCACTTCAGCTTATTGTCAATCGACTCCAGCGGATACAGGTCGAAGGCTGTCACCCAGGTAGGCGTCACGTGCGCGGCGGTGGGCAGCAGGTCGGCGAGAAAACAAAACGCTGCTCCCTTGGACTCTGCGCGCAGCACCATCATGTCGCGATTGTGGCCGGGCGCCCGGTCGAGGCGGATCCCCGGCAGCACTTCGCCGTCGTCCTCGAGCAGAATCATCTTTCCCGATTTCACCAGCGGGTCGTAGTTGTCGTCGATGTAACTAACCGCGTCGCGCGGGTGGCGCGTGTGCGCGTATTCCCACTCGCTGCGCCGGGCATAGTAGGTCGCGTTGGGAAAGCACGGGCGAACGCCGCCGGGGCCGCGCTCGGTGTTCCAACCGCAGTGGTCCCAGTGCAGGTGGCTGTTGATCACCACGTCGATCGATTCGGGATCAAAGCCGGATTGTTCCAGCGCTTCCGGCAGCGAGGGCGGGGGGCAGGGCAGGCGCATGCGCTCGTACGCGCGAGCGTCCATCTTGTCGCCGCCGCCCGTCTCCACGACCACGGTGCGGTCGCCCGTCTCGATGACATAGGTATTGAAGCCGAGCGGGATGCGGTTCGCCTCATCCGCCTCGACGAAGCGGCTCCACAGACTTTTTGGGACCACGCCGAACAGCACTCCGCCGTCCCAGTAGTAGACGCCGGAACGGACCAGCGTCACCCGGAAGTCGCCGACGATCCGATGCTCCATGCCCCGGCGGCGCCGTCCTCAACCGTTGACCAGCCGGCGGCCGCGCTCCACCAGTTCGGCGGCTTCCTCGGCGATCTCCCGGCCGCGCGCGTAAAGCTCCTTGCTCTTCTCCAGGAAGTCGCGGCCCGCTTCTCCCAGGTAGTCCCCTGCCTCTTCCGTTTTGCGGCTGATCATGGCCCGGGTGCGCTTGCCGCTTTGTGGCGCATACAGCAGCGCAATCGCTCCGCCTACCGCGCATCCAACCAGAAACCAAACAGCGCCATTATCTCTCATGGTGAGGGACGCTCCTGTCCCTTTCGATTCTATCGCGTTATGCTGAAGCCATGTTCGATTCAGGCAACGCCGTCACGGTGTTTCGCTCCGCCGATCCAGGCCGGGGCACCCAGGCCGGTCTGGTGGCGGACCGGCTGCGGGAAGCGGGTATTGAAGCCGAAATCTTCGATCCCGGCGAGATCGTCGGCACTTGCGAGGTCCGGGTGGATGAGGCCAACCGCGCCCGCGCCGAAGAGATCATTGCCGCCATGCCCGGCCAGTTGGAAGGCGATACCTCGCCTGCCTTTGACATGGTGACGGTGTTCACCTCCGACGGCGCGGCTGCCGAAATGGAGGCCCTGGCCGTCAAGGGAATTCTGGAATCGGCCGGCCTCCACGTGACTCTGATGGGCGCCCCGCAGATCCCCTCGCTGCCCTTCGAAGTCAAAGTGCCGCGGGCGGAGGCCGAGATCGCGCTGGAGGCGATCGCCGTGGCCCAAGCCGCCGGACCCGCCGCGGCCGAAGCCGCAGAAGCCGAGGCGGAATCTCTCCCGCCGGAGGAGACCCGCCAAGACCAGAATCCGTAGGGGCCGCGGACTCGTTATATGTTTTCGTTGATGCGAATTGTTTTCCTGGCGGGCGGTTTCGCCGCAGTGCTGGCGGCCCAGCCTTACGACCTCCTGATCAAAGGCGGCCGCGTCCTCGATCCGGCGAACCACGTCGACCGGATCGCCGACGTCGCCATCGCCCAGAAGAAGATCGCCCGCGTCGCCGATCAGATTCCGGCCGCCGACGCCAAAAAGGTCCTCGACGCGCGCGGTCTGCTCGTCACCCCCGGACTCATCGATCTGCACGCGCACGTGTTTGGTTACGAAGGTTCGATCTTTCCCGACGACAGCGCGTTGCCGGCCTGCACCACCACGATTGTCGACGCCGGGGGCGCAGGCTGGCGCACCTTCGACGAGTTCAAGGTGAAAGTGATCGACCGTTCCCGCACCCGGATTTACGCGTTCCTCAACATCGTCGGGCACGGCATGGTGGGGCCTAAGTTTGAAAACGACACCAGCGATATGGACGCGGCTAAAACCGCGGAAAAGATCCAGCAGCACCGCGGCCTGATCGTAGGCATCAAGACCGCGCACTTCGGCCGCTCGGGTTGGACCGCGATCGACCGTTCGGTGGCCGCGGGCAAGATGGCCGGCGTGCCCGTCATGGTCGACGACAAGATCACCACCGGCTCGGGGCGCGCCAGCGCCGAAAAACTGATCGAGCACATGCGCCCCGGCGACATCCACACCCATGTCTTCAACGACCGCCAACTGGAAGTGATTGACCGCTACACCGGCAAAGTGCAGCCGTGGATCTGGGAGGCGCGCAAAAAGGGCGTCCTGTTCGACCTCGGCCACGGCGCGGGCAGCTTTCTCTGGCCGGTGGCGAGCAAGGCGGTGCAGGATGGCTTCTTCCCGGACACGATCAGCACAGACCTGCACGAGTCCAGCATCATGATCCAGCAGGCGGACATGACCAACTGCATCTCGAAGATGATGCACCTGGGCATGAAACTGGAGGACGCCATCGCGCGCTCGACCATCGCGCCGGCCCGGGCGATTCGCCGCCAGGACGAAATCGGCACGCTGGGCGTGGGGCGCGCCGCCGATGTCGCCGTCCTGCAACTCCAGAACGGCGTGTTCGCATTCAAGGACGCCTGGGGCAAAAAGGCGGTCGCCCAACGGCGTCTCGATTGCGCGCTGACGGTGCGGGACGGCGCGGTGGTGCACGACGCGCTCGGCCTGGCCTATCCGGAATGGCAAAAAGCCGGCAACTACGAGGTGCTGCCATGAAGCGCATCGCGCTGGCGCTGCTGGCGGCGGCCTCCGCGGGCGCGCAGCCCGTCTACGATCTGCTGCTCAAGAACGGCCAGGTGCTCGACCCCGGCGCCGGGCGCCGCGGCCGCATGGATATAGCCATCTCCGGCAAGACGATCGCCCGCATTGCTCCGGACCTGCCGCCCGCCGCCGCCCGGAAAGTGGTGGATCTGACCGGTTACTACGTCACCCCGGGGCTGATCGACATCCACACGCACATCGATGCCCAGGGGGCCGGGCTCAACCTGAATCCGGATCATCAGAACCTTCGCAACTGCGTGTGCACCGCGGTGGACGCGGGCAGCTCGGGCTGGAAAAACTTCGAGGCGTTCAAAACCAAGGTGATCGACCACGCGCAGGTGCGCGTGCTGGCCTTGCTCAATATCGTCGGCGCCGGAATGTACGGCGCCGCGGTGGAGAATGACGTCAACGAAATGGACGTCGAGGCCGCCGTCAAGATGGTGAAGAAGTATCCCGACCTGATTGTCGGCATCAAGACCGCGCACTTCCAGCCTCCCACCTGGGATGCGGTAGACCGGGCCACCCAGGCGGCGGAACGGTCGAATACCGTGCTGATGGTCGACTTTCACCCGAAGCCCGGCCGAGGCTACGCGGAACTGCTCCAGCGCATGCGGCCCGGCGACATCCACACCCATTTCTATGGACGCCTGACTCCGCAGCTTGATGAGCACCAGCGGGTGCAAAGCTACCTGTGGGAGGCGCGCCGCAAAGGCGTGCTGTTCGATGTCGGCCACGGCTCGGGCAGTTTCTGGTTCCGCATCGCGGCGCCGGCGATTCAGCAGGGATTCCTTCCGGACACCATCTCGACCGATCTGCACAAGGGCAGCATCATGCTGCCCCGGGCGACCATGCCGATGACGATGTCGAAGTTCCTCAACCTGGGGCTCACGCTCGAGCAGGTGATCGAGCGGAGCACCCTCAACCCGGCGCGCGCGCTGCGGCTCAAGGGCGTCGGCACGCTGCGCGAGGGCGGCGAAGCCGATATCGCCGTCCTGAAACTCGAGACGGGCCGCTTCGCGTTTCTCGACTCGGGATTCGGCAAACATTACGGCGATCAATTGTTGCGTTGCGCCTTGACGGTGCGCGCCGGCAAAGTGGTGTGGGACGCCGACGGCCTGTTCGCCGAGGACTGGCAGTACGCGGGCCCCTACAGCAACTACAAGTAGCTGATACAATCCAGGCGTCATGTTTACCATGCGCACCCTGTTTGTGGAGACCGGCCGCGTGGAATCCGGCGAGTATGAGCTGGCGCCCTCGAGCGAGCAAGCCCAGCAGGTGTGCAGCCTGTTTCTCGAATTCCTCTCCCACCGTCCTCCGCAGTTCCGCGACCGCATTGAGTTTCTCGCGAAAGGTTCGTTCGAGCTGGACTGGTCGGCGGCGCCCGGCGGAGCGGCGTTCGCGGCGCTCTATGCGGGCGGCGAGCCGCTGTCGATGAGCGTGCTCTTAAGCGGCGTGCATCCGGAGGTGGACCAGCAAATGCTCGAGGCGCTGCGCGCCGCCGTGCTCGACTCCGCCCGCCCGGAGGAAGCCGCGGCGCTGGCCGCGTCTCCGGAAAGGCCCCTGCTATTGAACGCGGTGTTCCCGGGCGCCCCCGAGCATACGCCCACGCTCCAACTCCTGTCGGCGGCGCTCGCCAGTGTGTACTTCCGCGCCATTTTGCAGATTCACCGCGACGAACGAAACGGGGCGGAGAGAAGTTAGCGGCTGGTGCCGCTCGCGCCGCGCCTACACCGCTGTACCGTAACTACCGCCGGGTGAGGAGCCGCGCGCGGCCGCGGCCGCCGGTTCCCTCCTGACGGCGTGCCGCCCCGGCGCGATATCATGACGGTTTAACCATGCATCCCTTGGAAGTTACCCTGCCGGATGGAAAACGATTGACGGTCCCGGCGGGGACTACCCCCTTGCAAGTCGCCGAGAGCATTAGCCCGCGTCTGGCGGAAGCCGCGCTTGTCGCCCGCGTGAACGGACAACTGTTCGATCTGACGCGCCCGCTCGAGGGAGACTCGACGCTGGAGATCCTCACCGCGAAAAACCCCGAAGCGCTGGAGGTCTACCGCCACTCCACAGCGCACTTGCTTGCTGCCGCGGTGCTCGAATTGTTTCCCGAAACGCAGCTTGGGATCGGTCCGCCCACCGAGACAGGCTTTTTCTACGACTTCCTGCGGCCCACCCCGTTCACGCCGGAAGATCTGGAGAAGATCGAACAGCGCATGTGGGAAATTCAGGCGCGCAACCTGCCCTACGAGCGCGTCCTGACCGCCAAGCAGGAGGGACTGCGGAAATACGCGGACCAGAAGATGAAGATCGAGCTGATCTCCGAGAAAGCCGACGAGGTGTTCTCCGAATATACGCTCGGCCCGCATTTCATCGACTTTTGCCGCGGTCCGCACGTGCCTTCCACCGCCCGCTTGAAGGCCTTCAAGCTGTTGTCCATCGCCGGCGCGTATTGGAAGGGAGATGAAAAGAACCAGCAGCTCCAGCGGATATATGGGACGGCATTCTTTACGAAAAAAGAACTGGACGAGTACCTGCACAAGCTGGAAGAGGCCAAAAAACGAGACCATCGCAAGCTCGGCAAGGAACTGGATTTGTTCAGTGTGCAGGAGCTGGCGGGGCCCGGCTTGATCTACTTTCATCCCCGCGGCGGCACGGTGCGCAAGATCCTTGAGGACTGGATGCGCGACCAGTACGTGGCGCGCGGCTACTCGCTGGTATACACGCCCCATGTCGTGCGCCGCGACCTGTTCAAGGTCAGCGGCCACGCCAATTTCTATTCGGAGAACATGTTCACGCCGATGGAATTGGACGATGCCGAGTATCAGCTCAAGCCGATGAACTGTCCCGGCCACATCCTGATCTATGCCGACCGGCAGAGGAGTTACCGGGATCTACCGGTGCGGCTGGGCGAACTGGGCACGGTGTACCGCTACGAACGGTCCGGCGTGATGCACGGGCTGTTGCGCGTGCGCGGGTTTACCCAGGACGACGCGCACATTTTTTGCACGCCCCAGCAGATCGAAGATGAGGTGGTCGCCTGCCTGGAGTTCGCGCGGGACGTGCTGCATACCTTCGGTTTTGACCGCTACGAGGCCGAGCTGTCCACTTGGGACGGCGGCGCGAGCGGCAAATACGACGGCGAGGCCGGGCAATGGGAGCTGGCCGAGCGCGCGCTCGAGAAGGCGGTGGACCGGTTGGGCTGGCAGGTGAAGGTGATGCCCGACGAAGCTGCTTTCTACGGGCCGAAGATCGATGTGAAGCTGGTAGACGCCATCGGCCGGCTATGGCAGCTCTCCACCGTGCAGTTTGACTTCACCCTGCCCAGGAGATTCGACCTGAAGTACATCGCCGAGGACGGCCACGCGCACCAGCCGCTCATGGTCCACCGGGCGTTGTTCGGCTCGGTGGAACGCTTCTTTGGCATTCTGCTGGAGCATTACGCGGGAGCGTTTCCGGTCTGGCTGGCGCCCGAGCAGGTGGTGGTGCTCCCGATCACGGACCGGCAGATTCCCTATGCCCGCGAGGTCAAAGAACGGCTGGTGAAAGCCGGGCTGCGGGTGAGTGTCGATGAACGCAACGAGAAGGTCAACGCCAAGATCCGCGAGGCGCAACTGATGAAGGTGCCGTTTATGTTGGTGGTGGGCGCCCGGGAAGCGCAAGACGGCACGGTGTCCGTCCGCAACCGGAAACACGGCGACCAGGGCGTGTCGACGCTGGATGAGTTCGTGAGACGGATTTCGTCCCTGGTTGAAACGAAGGCCCCTACGGAATAACCTCGCTATGCTCGTGGGGTGGCTGCTGGTGGCGATCTGCGCAGGATGCGCGGTGTACTGCGTCATTACCGTGATCGCGGCTCGCCATTACCGGGCTCAGCGGCCCCCCGCCGAGGCGCCGCAGCCGCCGCTCAGCGTGCTGAAACCCCTGGCGGGAGCCGAGGACGACCTCTACACCAATCTGCGTAGTTTCTTTGAGCAGGATTATCCCGCGTTCGAAATCCTGTTCGCCGTGCGCCAGCCGGAAGACCCGGCGGTGGCGGTCGTCCAGCGGCTGAAGGCTGAGTTTCCGCGCGTACCGGCGGAGCTGATTGTGACGGGGGAGCCCCCTTACCCGAACGCGAAGGTATGGTCTTTGTACCACATGACCCAGGCGGCCCGGAACGGCATCCTGGTCATGAGCGATAGCGATATCCGGGTCGGTCCGGACTTCCTGTCCACGGTGGCCCGGGAGTTCGCCGACCCGGCGGTTGGCCTTGCGTCGTGTCCCTACCGGGCGGCCCCGGGGCGAGGGCTGTGGACCCGGCTGGAGGCCATCGGCATGAACACCCAGTTTCTGGCCGGAGTGCTCTCCGCCAGGTTGCTGGAGGGAATGAAGTTCGCGCTTGGTCCAACGATCATCGTGCGCAAACCGGTGCTGGCCGCCATCGGCGGGTTCCCCCGCCTGAAGGACTACCTCGCCGAGGACTTCGTGATGGGTAAGTTCGCCGCGGAACAGGGCTTTGGCGTCATCCTCTCGTCGTACGTCATCGAGCACCACATCGGTTCGTCCAGCTTAGCCGAAAACTTCGCGCACCGCCTGCGGTGGGTCCGCTCGACCCGGAGGTCGCGCCCCGCCGGGTACGTCGGGGAACTGTTCACCATGCCGCTCCCTTGGGCGATCCTCCTGGTGCTGGTTTGGCCGGCAATGTGGCCGGGGGCGGCGTTGCTGCTGGTCTTGCGCGCGGTTTCCGCCTGGGTGTGCGCGGGGTGGATCCTGGAGGACCAAACTACCCGGCGCTATTGGTATCTGCTTCCATTTCAGGATCTTCTGGCTTTCGGTTTCTGGCTGGCCGGCTTTTCCGGCAACACGATCCTCTGGCGAGGAAGGCGCTATTACCTCCGGCGCGACGGCACGTTCGAACTCGTCTCCCGGTGAGGTGTGCCGCGCTTCGTAAAGTCCTGTAAACTCGGGAAGAAAAGCGCTGCGGAAAAGTAACCCTTTCATCGGCGGAGACGTTCACTATAATGGACTCGGGGAGTGACGCGGATGAAAAAGCTTACCACGCTTGCTCTGGCGCTCCTGGTGACGCTCGGCGCGTTCGCCAAGGACAAAAAGAAGGATCCCGAAGAGATCGGCAACCGGGACGTCGGGAAAGGGGTGAACTTCTACTCGATCGAGAAGGAGATCGCCCTCGGCAAACAGCTTGCGCAAGAGGTTGAGCGCCAAGCCAAGATTGTCGACGACCCGATCATCGCGGAGTATGTGAACCGGGTCGGCCAGAACCTGGTGCGCAACTCCGACGCCAAGGTCCCTTTTACCATCAAGGTAATCGATGCCGAAGAGATTAACGCCTTCGCTTTGCCGGGCGGGTTCTTCTTTATCAACACGGGCATCATTCTCAACGCCGACTCGGAAGCCGAGATGGCGGGCGTGATGGCTCACGAGATTGCGCACGTCGCGGCGCGTCACGGCACCCGTCAGGCCACCCGTGGCACTCTGGTGAACTACGCCAGCATCCCGCTGATCTTTATGGGCGGCTGGACCGGATACGCCATCCGGCAGGGGGCGGGTCTGGCGATACCGCTCGGGTTCCTCACCTTCTCGCGAGCCTTCGAGGAGGAAGCGGACCTGCTGGGTTTGCAATACCTGTTCAAGGCCGGCTACGATCCGACGGCATTTGTCGACTTCTTTGAGAAGATCCAGACCAAGGAAAAGCGGAAGCCGGGCACGATGGCCAAGGTCTTCTCAAGCCATCCGCCTACCGGGGACCGGATCACGAAGGCGCAGAAGAACATTCAGGAGATCCTGACCGAGAAGCCCGAGTACGTGGTGACCACTTCCGAGTTCAACGAGGTGAAGGAGCGGCTGATCGCCTTGAACAGCCGGCGGAAGCCGGATAAGGATGACCCGAACCGGCCTCGGCTGCGCCGCGCTCCTGGCGGTGGAACCGGACCCATCGACGAGGATGGCGAGGAAAAGACGCAGAAGGACGATGAGGAGGAGCGTCCCACTCTGAAACGGCGCGACAATTAATCTCTCCAACAGCGAAGTTGAGATTCACGGGGCAGGCGTTCGAGCCTGCCCCTTTTGTCTGTGTGCCGAGCCCGCAAAAAAGCCGGCCTTGCGGCCGGCGAAAAGACGCGTCGTCCGGAAGATTCCCCCCGAAACCTTCCCCGGCAGCGTCCATTACCGCTTCGATTCTGCCAGCAAGTCGCTGAAAACACAATAGACATTTGGTGACAGGAGCGAAAAATGAGAGTACTAGCTAGGACGGAAGCTCCCCCAGCGCCGTCACCCGTTCCGCGACGCCGCGCCGGCTAGACGCCTCCAGGGCTTAACACAAACCGGCCGCGCGGAACGCGCCGTCAAGATCCTCGCGGAGGTCGTCCGGGTCCTCAACGCCCACGGAAAGGCGGACAAGGCTATCGCCGATTCCGAGAGCCTCGCGCTGCGCGGCGGGCATCGAGGCGTGCGTCATAATCGCCGGATGCTCGATCAGGCTTTCGACCCCGCCCAGACTTTCGGCCAACGCGAAGACGCGGCAGTTTTCAAGGAAGCGGCGCGTGGTGTCGAGTCCACCACGTAGCACGGCGGTGATCATGCCGCCGAACCCGCCCATCTGGCGGCGGGCGAGCGCGTGCTGCGGATGGCTGGCAAGACCGGGGTAATGCACGCGTGCGACCGCCGGATGTCCCTCCAGCCACGCGGCCAGCGCCGCGGCGTTGCGGCAGTGGGCTTCCATGCGCAGGTGCAGCGTTTTAAGCCCCCGCAGCGCCAGGAAACTGTCGAACGGACCCGCAATCGCACCCACGGCGTTGTGCAGGAAGGCCAGTCTTTCCGCCAGCGCGGCGTTCCCGCCCACCACCACGACGCCTCCCACCATATCCGAATGGCCGTTGAGGTACTTGGTGGCCGAGTGCACCACCGCGTCGAAGCCGAGTTCCAGCGGCCGCTGGAGATAGGGAGTCGCAAACGTGTTGTCCGCCACGGCGAGAATCCCGCGGGCGCGGGCCACGTGCGCTACCTCGCTCAGATCAACCAGCTTCAGCAGTGGATTCGAGGGCGTTTCCACCCAGATCATCCGCGTTTCCGGGCGCAGGGCCGCTTCCAACGCGCCCGGCTTGGCCATATCGGTGTAGGTGGTGTGGAGTGCCGCAGAGGACTTCCGGACCCGCTCAAACAGACGGAAGGTCCCGCCGTACAAATCGTCGCTCGCCACCAGGTGCGAGCCCGCATCCAGCACCTCGAGCAGCGTAGACATCGCCGCCAGCCCGGAGGCGAAAGCAAATCCGCGCGTTCCGCCCTCCAAATCGGCGACGCAGCGCTCGTAAGCCATGCGGGTTGGGTTCTGCGTACGGGCGTACTCGTAGCCCTTATGCACGCCGGGACTCGATTGCACATAAGTGGAAGTTGCGTAGATAGGCGTCATGATGGCGCCGGTCGCAGGGTCGGGTTCCTGGCCGGCGTGAATGGCGCGAGTGCCAAAACGGGGTTTGGTGTTCATCGGAGCTTGCGGCGAAGGTGGTTTAACAAATCGGTGCGGGTGATCAGCCCCAGGAACTGGCCGTCCTGCATGATGAGCGCAACCTTGCCTGCGTCCAGAATCCGGGTGACTTCGTCGAAACTGGCGGTGTGGGGCAGCGTCTCCAGACGGCCGGTCATCGCGGTGCGCACGGGCTGGCGAAAACGCGCGGGATCGCCGTGCACGGCCAGGAGCAAGTCGGATTCATCCAGGATACCGACCACCCGCCCCTGCTCGACGACCGGCACCTGCGAGATGTCCGCCATCCGCATGCGCTGGAACGCGGTGAGGAGCGGGTCGTCGGGGTCCACCGTGAGGATGGCGCCTTCCTCGTAGCGGCGCGTAAACCAGTCGCGGAGATCGCCGGTTTGCGGCCGTTCCAGATAACCCTGGTCGAGCATCCAATAGTCGTTGAAGTGTTTCGACAGGTACTTGTTGCCTGTGTCGCAGAGAAACGTGACCACGCGCTTGGCGCGCGTCTGCTGGCGGCAGTAACGCAGCGCCGCCGCGGCCAGCGTGCCGGAAGACGAGCCGCCAAACAGACCCGCGCGCTTCAGCAGCGCGCGCGAGGTCTCGAAACTCTCGGCGTCTGCAATGGCGAAGGCATGCCGGACGCGGGCCAAGTCGGCGACCGGAGGAATCGCGTCGCCGCCGATGCCTTCGACGGCGTAGGAGCCCGTGGGGCGCGCTTCGCCAGTGACCAGGCCGGCCAGCGCGGATCCGGCGGGGTCCGCCAGCACCAGCTCGACCTGCGGCGCCACGCGGGCGAAGTAGCGGCTGAGTCCGGTCAGCGTGCCGCCCGATCCCACCCCGCACACCACCGCGTCGACCGCGCGCCCGGTCTGCTCCCAGATCTCTGGACCCGTGGTTTCTTCGTGCGCCCGCGGATTGGCGGGATTGGCGAACTGGTTGACCGCGAACGCGCCGGTTTCCCGCGCGATCTGCTCGGCCAGCGTGATGTAGTGGTCCGGGTGTCCTTTGGAAACATCGGAACGGCACAACCGCACCTCGGCGCCGAGCGCCCGGCAATGCGCGATCTTCTCCTGCGACATTTTGTCGGGGATCGTCAGAATCAGCCGGTAGCCCTTGGCCGCCGCCACCAGCGCCAGCCCGATGCCGGTATTGCCGGCGGTGGCTTCCACCATGACGCCGCCGGGGCGCAGCGCGCCGCGCCGCTCGGCGTCCTCCACCATCGCCCGGGCCATGCGGTCCTTGATCGAGCCGCCCGGGTTTTGCGTCTCCAGTTTCACAAATAACCGGCAGGGACCGGTATCGAAACCCTGGAGTTCGACGAGGGGCGTATTGCCGATCAGGTCCAGGACGCTCGTCGGAATCATCGCGGGCCGCCAAATCTTACGGCCTGAGTATACCGCTCCCTCCGCCCGCGCCGCCGAAACGCGGGAGTACAATGAGAAGCGATTTTCATGGTCCATCTCCCACGGAGGTCTGTGCGATGAAGAACGCGACGCAGCGGCTGGTTGGCCGCCGGGGTTTCCTACGGACGGCGGTGGGGGCCGCCGCTCTTGGTTTCGGCGGTTCCTTCTGGGACGACGCAACCCTCGAGGCCGCTACGCAGAACGTGAACCGCAATTCGCGCCCCTCGCAGTTGAAGATTACGGATCTGCGGGTGGCCGTAGTCAAGGACGCGCCGATGACCTGCCCGCTGCTCCGCATCGACACCAACCAGGGCCTGGTGGGGTGGGGCGAAGTGCGCGATGGCGCCAGCAAGACCTACGCCCTGATGCTCAAAAGCCGCATCCTGGGCGAGAACCCCTGCGACGTCGACCGGATCTTTCGCAAGATCAAGCAATTCGGCTATCACGCGCGGCAGGGCGGGGGCGTCTGCGGCATCGAGATGGCGCTGTGGGACCTGGCGGGCAAGGCCTACCACGTCCCGGTTTACCAAATGCTGGGCGGTAAGTTCCGCGACCGCATTCGCGGCTACGCCGACACCACCCAGTCGAAGGATCCCGCCGAATTCGGCCGGCGCTTGAAGGAGCGCAAGGATCAAGGGTTCACTTTTCTCAAAATGGACCTGGGCTACCAACTCGTGGCCGATACCCCGGGGACGGTCACCATGCCGGCGGGCATGATTCCGCACGAGCTGCGGAATACGCAGCACATGTTCACCGGCATTGAACTCACCGACAAGGGCGTGGCGATGCTGGCCGAGTATGTCGCGAAGGTGCGCGAGCAGGTAGGCATGGAAATCCCGCTGGCCGCCGACCACTTCGGGCACATCGGCGTCAACTCCTGCATCAAGCTGGGCAGGGCATTACAACCCTACAATATGGCCTGGCTGGAGGACATGATCCCCTGGCAGCACGCCGAACTGTGGAAGAAGATCACCGACGCGATCGAGGTGCCGACGCTGACCGGCGAAGATATTTATCTCAAAGAGGACTTTGTCAAGCTGGCCCAAATGCACGCCGTGGACATCCTGCACCCGGATCTGGCGACGTCCGGCGGCATTCTGGAAACCAAGAAAATCGGCGACCTGATTCAGGATTACGGGGTGCCCATGGCGATGCACTTTGCCGGCACGCCGGTTTCCTGCATGGCCAACGTCCACTGCGCGGCCGCCACGGAAAATTTCCTGGTGCTGGAGCAGCATTCGGTGGACGTGCCCTGGTGGGACGATCTGGTCACGGGCGTTGAAAAGCCGATCGTCAATCAAGGCTTCGTCAAAGTGCCGGAGGGGCCCGGTCTGGGCGTGGAATTGAATCTGGAGGTGGTCCGCCAGCACCTGGCGCCGGGCGAGCAGTTGTTCGCGCCCACGCCGGAATGGGACCAGGAGCGCTCCCACGACCGGTTGTGGAGCTTCGACTACCGGATGGCGGAACCTCCGGCCGCGAAACGGCAGCGGGCGGACTGATGCCGGACGAGCGGCGCAAGTCTCCGCGGCGGTAAGCCGATCACTATGCCTTGGAAGAGAGCTCTGCTGGCCTTCGCCGCGACGTTTGCTTTGGTGACCGGGGGGTGGCTTGGCCACCTGTATCTCAGGAAGCCGGCGATGGCGGAACCGTGGAAGGAGAAGTTCGACGCGACGCCCGAGCGCCTGGCGCGCGGCAAGTTCCTCTTTCACAATGTCACACACTGCGGTGATTGCCACTCGAAGCATGACGACACGCGGTTCGGCCGTCCGGTGTGGCCGCAGGCGGAGGGCATCGGCACGCCTTTTCCGGCGGGGGAGGATTTTCCGGGGGCGCTGACCGCCTCCAACTTGACGCCGGACCCGGAAACCGGCTTGGGGAACTGGACCGACGGCGAAAAAGCGCGAGCGATTCGCGAGGGCGTCAGCCGCGACGGGCGCGCCCTGTTTCCCGCTATGCCGTATCAAGACTACCGCTGGTTGAGCGATGAAGACGTACGCTCGCTGGTCGTGTACATGAATACGCTGACCCCGGTGCGGAATCCCCTGCCGCCCACGAAGATCAATTTCCCGGTCAACCTGTTCATCAAGACTTTGCCCCAGCCGGTGGGGCGCGTGCCGCAACCCGATCCGGCCAACCGCCTGAAGTACGGAGAGTATCTTGCGCACATCGCCGGCTGTGAAAGCTGCCATACGCCGATGGTGAAAGGGGAGCATGACTACACCCGGCGGTTTGGCGGAGGCCGCGAGTTTCCCGGCCCCAATCGCTCCCGCGTGGTGAGCGCGAATATCTCGTCCGATCCCGAAACGGGCATCGGCAGGTGGTCGGCGGGGCAATTTGTCGAAAAGTTCTATCAATACCGAAAGTATTTGGAGGAAGGGTCTCCCGCGGTCGGGTCGGAAGGGTTTACGGTGATGCCGTGGTTAGGGATCTGCCAGTGGCCGGAGGAGGACCTGGAGGCGGTGTACTCGTATCTGATGTCGCAGCCAGGGGTGAAACAGGCAGTGGAGACTCACCCCGGTTCGTGAAACAGGCGCGCCTCGCCCGCTTATTTCGCTTGGGCCTGCACGTTGGCGGGCGATACGACCACGTAGAGGACCTGGCCCGTTTGTTCCACCGTCAGCCGGACGAGGACTCCAGTCCGCAGCGGCTCCTGGGGGTCCAGATGAAAATGCAGGAGCGTCGATCCGCGCGCGGGCAACTCGGGAGAATCGAGGGAAGCCGAAAAGCCGGGAACCTTGGGAAAATCCAGCTTCAGGCGAAGCCGGCCCGGCGCGGCGCTGGCCACGCGGACCGGAGGCGGAGTCGCGCCGGAGGCCACCTGCACCCGGTCACGTTCCACGCTCACCATGGTTTGCAGCGCCTGCAAATCGGGTCCGCTGGACAGGTTGGGCAGCGCGTCGCCCGCGCTCTCGCCCGGGGCGCTGGAGGTTGCCTTTAACCCGCCGAACGGCATCGCGTTGATTTCCTGCTCGTCCACGTAGAAGAACCAGTCCCCGTTCTCGATCTTCCAATGGCTCGGCACCGGCACGCCCACCACTTGGCCGTTGAACCCGGGCAGCATCACGCTCTGATGACAGATGACGGTGGCTTTGGCCCGCGTGAAGTTGTCCGAGTAGACCACGTCCTTCAGCTCGAACCTGATGATTCCGGACTTGCGCCGCTCGTAGAAGAAGTCCTTGGTATCTTCCGCGACGAACTGCTCCGCCTGGCGGAACTTGCGGTCCACGTGCGCCTGATAGAACGCGGTAATGCGCTCGCGGAGGCGTTGATCCACCTCGGGAGGAGCCTTTTGCAGTTGTTCGGCCAGCGGCTGGGCCGCCAGCGGCCAGGCGGCCATTCCGCACGCCAGCATCAGCATGCCTCTCGACAATCGCATTTTCTTCATTGTACAGTGACTCGGAAATGACTCCGGACTTGGCCGGCACGCTTACGGGCGCGGCGTTGACCGCCCTGCTGTTGGGACGCGTCCTCGGCGAGCGGCAGGTACGGCTGCAAGTGATCTGGTGGTGGCTGGCGCTGGCCGTGGCGGCGGGACTGGCCGGGCGGGTGGGGCCGCTACTGGGGATGCCGGCGGCTACGGGCGTCACCGCTACCAGCCTGGCCTGGATGTTCGCCTGGCTCGGCCTGGTGCACACCGGGGCCATCCTGGTCTTTCATGTCCTCCTTGGGAGACTCCGCTTACCGCGGTTGGCGAGCGATCTGACCATCGGGGCGGCGTATGCGGCAGTGGTGGCGATTTCGCTTCGCCGCATGGGGGCCGATCCGGCAAGCCTGCTGACCACTTCGGCGGTGCTGACCGCGGTGTTGGGGTTTGCCTTGCAGGACATGCTCGTCAACCTGGTTGGCGGACTGGTGCTGGAATTCGAGAAAGTATTCGCGCCAGGAGACTGGATCCGCACCGAGCACGGCACCGCGCTCGTTCGGGACATTCGCCTGCGCCACACGCTGCTCGAAAACCCGGATGGCGACCTGGTGGTCTTGCCCAACAGCATCCTGACCCGCGCGCCGGTCGTGGTGCTGGGCCGCGCGGGTGTGGGCGAGCAGATCCGTCACCGGATTCTCATCCGCTTCCATGTGGATTACGAGCACAGCCCCCCCGCGCTCATCGGCGCGGTCGAGCAGGCGCTGCGCCAGTCCCCGGTCGAGGGGGTGGCGGAGGATCCGCCGCCCCGCTGCGTCCTGTTCGAGTACGAACCGAACCACGCCCAGTACGGGGTGCTGGTCTGGATCCAACGGCCCGGCCTCGAGTACATTGACGCTTCTTCCGTGCGGCTGCGCGTGTACTACGCATGCTCGCGGGTAGGCGTTCCGCTCTCGGCGATCCACTACCGCTTGGACAACTACTCGCCCGCGCCGCGCGTCTCCAGCCAGCGGCTCGCCGCGCTCGAGACGGTCGAGATCCTGTCCGTGCTGACGCCCGAGGAGCGGCACGAACTGGCGGAGACCATCACGGAAGTTTCGTTTGCGCCGGGCGAAACCATTCTCAAGGAAGGCGACGCGGGCGATTCCCTGTTCATGGTGAAGCACGGCCGCGTCCGGGTGCTGCTGGCGAGGGCGAACGGGCTATCCGAGCAGATCGCCGTATTGGGACCCGGTCAGATTTTTGGAGAGATGTCGTTGCTGACCGGCGAGCCCCGCTCCGCCACGGTGGTAGCTGCGGAACAGACAGACTGCCTCGTCTTGGGCAAGGCCGATCTGCTGCGTTTGTTGGAGCGCCGTCCCGCTTTGGCCGCGGAGATTTCCGCCGTCGTAGCCGCGCGCCAGCAGGGACTCGCCGAGGCCCGCCAGCGCATCACCGATCAAAGCTCGCAATTCGCCAGAATGCGCTTTGAGGATTTGCTCGGCCGCGTACAGCGCTATTTCGGATTGGACAAAAGCAGTGGGAAAACCAGCTAGTTGTTCTTGGCGGCCGCCCGCTCGCCGCGGAACTTCTTGTACTTCTTCTCGAAGCGATCCACGCGGCCCGTGGTATCCACTAACTTCTGGCGCCCGGTAAAAAACGGGTGGCAGTTGGAGCAGATTTCCACCCGAATGTCGCCCTTGTGGGTTGACCGCGTGGGGAACGAGTGGCCGCAGGCGCAGATCACGCGCACTTCGTTGTAGGCGGGGTGAATGCCAGCTTTCATCGAAAACCTTTCAAACTCCAATAGGATACCACGCCGCGCAGGAGAAAACGAAGAGAGGCCATTCCCGGGGGCATCCTGGTGAGGATAAGGAAAACCCCCGGGACAAGGTAGCTCTACAGAATGAACTGAGGCTCAACACTGCGATCCGCGCCGAAGCGGCCGGTCCACAGGAACTTGACCCCCACCACTGGAGCGGGGATCGGCCACGTTAGAACGGTCGACTCAACAGTCGGCCACCTCGCGCGGTCTACTATCATTCATGTTACTGGACCACCTCCTTTCCCAGTGATACCTACATCTTTCATCACCGCCCCGGTTTTGTCAATACATTACATTTGGCGACGGATCTGTTTTGGCCCCGCATGTGGGGGTGCGGTTCCCGTTTTTCGTCGCGCCGTCCGAGCCGGAGGCTTACGTTCCGCACTAGGCAATGGTAGGCTGGCGGCCATGAGAGGCCTGTTGCTTTATGTGGGGACCTTGGCGGCGATGACGATGTTTGCGCAACCCGAGCCAGCCGGTCTTCGACCCGGACACCTGCGCTGCGAGTACCTCACCAATCCCCTGGGAGTGGACGCCGTGCGCCCGCGCCTGAGCTGGATACCGGAAGCGGCGCCGCCCGCCGCGCGCGGCCAACGCCAGTCCGCATATCAGATTTTGGTGGCGTCGAGTCCGGAAACGCTGGCCGCGGGCAAGGGCGATCTGTGGGACAGCGGCCGCGTCGCCTCGGGCCGCACGCTTCATGTCGAATACCAGGGCAAGCCGCTGGGCAGCCGCCAGTGGGCGTGGTGGAAGGTGCGCCTGTGGGATGCGCAGAACCGGCCGGGTTCCTGGAGCGAGCCGGCTTATTGGTCCATGGGGCTGCTCGACCGCAAGGAATGGGGAGCGCAGTGGATCGGCAATCCTGCGCTGGCTGTGCCGGCCGATGCCGATGCGCGGGCGGACCGCACGTGGCGCCGGGGTTACCGTTCGGCTTCCAGCCGTTCGGCGGCCCAGGAGCGTTCGGTGACCGTGGACTGGGGATCGCCCCAACCGATCGACGAAGTGCGGCTGTATGCCGCGCAGTCCGAGCCCGGAGGCCCCGTCTACCGGTATCCAAAGCGCTTCCGCATCGAAGCGGCGGAAGCGGACGTGTTCAGCGTGATTGTCGATCACACCCGGGAAGACGCCGAGCCGCCCCAACCGGGCGAACCCGCGGTCTTCCGCTTCCCCACGCGTCCGGCGCGGCGGTTGCGGCTGACCGCCACCGAGACCCGCCGCGACAATGAGATCACCTATCACCTCGCGCTGGCAGAACTCGAAGCCTGGGGCGGCGGCCGCAACGTGGCCCGCGGCGCCCAGGTGACCGCCGCGGACGCGAACGAAGGCAACGGCTGGGCTCGCGACTATTTGACCGATGGAATCACCATGGTGCGGGAAGCCGAACGGGTGCTTCAGCCAGCGCCGCTGTTTCGCAAAGCGTTTCGCGTCGGCGGCGCGGTGCGGCGGGCCATGGTTTACGCGACCGCGCGCGGCGTCTACGAACTCCGCTTGAATGGCCGCAAGGTGGGGGATCACATTCTGGCGCCGGAATGGACCAGCTATCAGCGCCGCGTGCAGTATCAGACCTACGACGTGACTGCCTTGGTGCGGTCCGGCGAGAACGTGCTCGGCGCCGCCCTCGGCGCGGGCTGGTACGCGGGCCGGATCGGACTGTTTCCCCAGCGGGGCATCTATGGTAAGCACCCCTGGCTGCTGGCGCGTCTCGAGGTCGAACTCAGCGATGGACGCACCGTCGCGGTGGTGACGGACGGGACGTGGCGGACCGCCCCGGGTCCGATCCTTTCCGCGGATATCCTGGACGGCGAAACCTATGACGCCCGCCGGGAAGAGGCTGGCTGGGACGCGCCCGGCTTTGACGATTCCGCCTGGACTGCGGCTGCCGCCGATCCGGCCCCCGGCGACGCGCTCCTGGTTTGGCAGCCCAATGAGCCGATCCGCGTCGTGCGGGAGATCCGGCCCGTCCGCATTTTCCCGTCGCCGGCGGGCGACTACGTGTTCGATATGGGCCAGAACATGGTGGGGTGGTGCCGGCTGCGCGTGCGCGGCCCGGCGGGAACGCTGGTGACGCTCCGCCACGTCGAGGCCATCGACGAGCAGGGCTACCCCTACTACAACAACCTGCGGAAATCGCCGCAGATGGATCAATTCGTCCTGCGCGGCGCGGGTGAGGAAATTTTCGAGCCGCATTTCACTTACCACGGGTTCCGTTACGTGGTGGCCAGCGGGTTGCCGGCGCCTCCGGACGAGGGCACGCTGCTGGGACGCGTGTTCCACTCGTCGTCGCCGGACGCAAGCCGCCTGGAAACATCCAGTCCGATGCTGAATCAGCTCATCGCCAATGTGATGTGGACGCAGCGGGCCAACCTGCAAAGCTCGCCCAACGACTGCCCGCAGCGCGACGAACGCCTGGGGTGGACGGGCGACATCCAGGCCTTCGCGCAGACGGCGATTTTCAACATGGACATGGCCGCCTTCTTCACCAAGTGGCTCCGCGACATGCGCGACGATCAGACCGCCGATGGGCGCTATCCGGATTTCTCCCCGAATCCGTACTCGGCGCTCGGCAGCGACAAGTTCTATGGCGTGCCCGCCTGGGGAGACGCCGGGGTGATCATCCCCTGGCGCGTCTGGCAGAACTACGCCGACCGGCGGCTGATCGAGGAGCATTACGATTCGGCCCGGCGCTGGGTGGAATTCATCCGGTCCAGGAATCCCAACTTACTCTGGGAACACAGCCGCGGCAACGACTACGGCGATTGGCTGAACGCCGATACGATTGTGCAGGAAGGCTGGCCCTCGTCCGGCGGCCAGGCGCCCAAGGCGCTGGTCGGCACGGCCTTCTTCGCCCACTCCACCGAATTGCTCGCGAAGATGGCCGAGGCGCTCGGCAGAACCGAAGACGCCCGCCGCTACCAGGCCCTGTTCGAGGCGATTCGCAAGGCCTTCCAGCAAGCGTACGTAAAGCCGGACGGGCGTATGGAATCGGACACGCAGTCGGCCTATGCGCTGGCGTTGCACTTCAACCTGCTGCCCGAGGCGCAGCGTCCCGCCGCCTTCCAGCACATGTTGAACGGGTTTGCCCGGTACCACGGGCACCTGTCGACCGGGTTTCTGTCCACCCACCGCCTGCTGCTGGAACTGGCGCGGGCCGACCGCTACGACGAAGCGTACCGCCTGTTGAACCTGCGCTCGTTTCCGTCCTGGGGCTTCATGATCGACAACGGGGCGACCACGATCTGGGAGCGTTGGGATGGGTTCGTCAAGGGCCGTGGATTTCAGGATCCGGGAATGAACTCGTTCAATCACTGGGCGTTCGGCGCGGTGGTGGAGTGGATGTGGCGGGAGATCGTAGGGCTGAATCCGGACGACCGGTATCCGGCCTATGAACGCTTTGCGATCCGGCCGCGCCCGGGCGGCGGCCTAACCCATGCGCAGGGAGAGTATCAGTCTATTCGGGGTCTCATCCGCGCGGCGTGGCGGATTGAGGGCGAGTTGTTGGCGCTGGAGATTACGGTTCCGCCCAACACCACGGCCACGGTGCGAGTGCCCAGTACAGCGCCCCAACAGGTGACCGAGAGCGGCAAACCGGCGGCACGGGCGCCCGGCGTCCGCTGGCTCCGCCAGGAGGCCGGCGCGGCCGTGTTGGAGGTCACCTCTGGCATGTACCAGTTCCGGGCGCCTTACCGTTGAGGCCGCAGGTCCGCATGCTACCATAAAAAAGGTTTTGAACCCGCCTACGGCCGAAGCCGTATCTACTCGTTGGAGTATTGTGTCCCCGTGCAACGGAAATGGAAAGTAGTGATTGGGATTGGTGTGGTTCTCACCGCGGCGGCGGGCGGGTATGCAGCCTATCGTTATAACCAGCGCGGCATTGTGACGGTGCAGACCGGGTGGGTGGTGCGGCGGGATCTGGAGTCACAGGTGACGGCGTCCGGCGAGATCAAACCCCGGAACTACGTCAATATTGGGGCCAACGCGATGGGACGCATCACGGAGATCCTGGTTCGTGAAGGCGACCGGGTGCGCCGGGGCCAGTTGCTGGCCAAGTTAGAGTCGGTCCAGCCGGAAGCGGAGGTGAATGCTCAGCGCGCCGCCTTGAGTTCAGCCCAGGCCGAATCCGCCGCAGCGGAAGCGGCGCTGAAGTCCGCCGACGAGAACGTCGCGGCCCTGGAGGCAACGCTCGATCGCGTGAAGGCGGAACTGGATCGCGCGCGGCTGGACCTGGAGCGGGGGGAGAAACTCTACGCGGAGAAACTGATCGCGCGCCAGGAGTACGACCAGCGCCGGGCGCTGTTCCTGGCCCAGGAAGCCGCGGCGCGCGAAGCCCAGTCCCGGCTGGTGGCAGCTCGCGCAAACCGCCAGGAGACCGCAGCCCGCCTGGCGGCGGCCCAGCGGCGGGTGGCCCAAAGCCAGGCGATCCTTACCCGGGTCAATGACGTCCTGCAAAAGCACTCCGCGGTTGCGCCGCTGGACGGCATGGTCACCAATCTGCCCGTCCGCGTCGGCGAGACGGTGGTCACCGGCATCCAGAATTCACCCGGCAGCCTCATCATGACCATCGCCGACATGTCGCTGATTACCGCGGAAGTGAAGGTGGACGAGACCGACATCGTTAATGTGAAGCTCGACCAGCCGGCTTCGGTGACCATTGACGCGATCCCCAACCGCTCCTTTCGCGGCCACGTCATTGAGATCGGCAACACCGCCATCCTCCGCTCGACTGGTCTGGCGGCCTCGCAGAGCACGATCTCCAGCCAGGAAGCCAAGGATTTCAAGGTGGTGATCGCGCTGGAAGATCCGCCCGATGAAATCCGCCCAGGCCTGTCCTGCACCGCCAAGATCACCACTGCCTCCCGTCAGAAGGTGCTCACCGCTCCGATTCAAGCCTTGACCATCCGGCGGAAAGGCGACCTGGATCCGCCCGCCAAGGAGAAGAATGGCAACCCCAAACCTCCGAATCCAGAGGAAGAAAAAGCCCGCCGCGAGGAATTGCAGGGCGTCTTCGTGATCCAGGGCGACAAGGCCATGTTCCGCAAAGTGGAGACCGGCATTGCCGGCGCCACCGAGATCGAAGTGCTCAGCGGCCTCGAGGAGGGCGCTCAGATCATCACGGGCAGCTATAAAGTAATCCGGACGATCCGTAACGGAACGCGGGTAAAAATCGACAATAAAGAACAGACGGCAAAAAGCGAGGCTTGATACACACATGGCGCAAGTAGCCGCGGAGCTCCTGGAACGGGGCGAGCAACTCAAACGAGACGGCATCGTCATCCGAACCTTCGATCTTTGGAAGACGTATGTGATGGGAGACCAGGAGATCAACGCGGTCGCGGGCATTGACATCACGATCCGCCGGGGCGAGTACGTCGCCATCATGGGGCCCTCCGGGTCCGGAAAATCCACATTGATGAACCTGATCGGTTGTCTCGACACGCCCACGCGCGGACAGTACTACATTAACGGGCGGCTGGTAAGCGAGATGTCGGACGACGAACTGGCGCATATTCGCAACAAGGAGATTGGTTTCGTTTTTCAAACCTTTAACCTGCTGGCGCGCGCCACCTCGCTTCATAATGTCGAGCTGCCCTTGATTTACGCTGGCTTGCCGGCGCACGAGCGGCTCGAGCGGGCCAAACAGGCGTTGCGGCACGTCGACCTCGAGCCGCGCATGTACCACAAGCCGAGCGAGCTGTCCGGCGGCCAGCGGCAACGCGTCGCCATCGCGCGCGCCTTGGTCAACAATCCCTCGATTCTGCTGGCCGATGAACCCACAGGCAACTTGGACTCGGCGACCGGCGTGGAAATCATGGGCCTGTTCGACCGTTTGCACCGTCAGGGCAACACGATCGTGCTGGTCACGCACGAGCACGATATTGCGCAATACGCGCACCGGGTGATCCACATCCGCGACGGCAAAGTCGAGAAGGACGAGCAAGTCAGGTAGCGGGTCACGGGATCGCAATCCACCGGATCGCCTGCTCGCCGACGGCGAGCAGGTGTCCCTGCACCAAAAACCCCCTCACGACGGGCCAGCCCTGCGCCAGTAGCCTCGGACGCTTCGAGAAGTTGGCGGGATAAAGAAGAACGCGTCCGCGCGGTCCGCGCTCGGCCACCAGCAGGCCGGCCCCGGGCACGGCGGCAAGCGTCGCCGGCTGATCCAGCCCCGTATCCAAGACGCGTTCCTCCCAAAGCTGCCGGGGATCCGCTGGACGACGATACCAAGCCAGTCTGGCCGGGCTTTTTGCCGGCTGCGCGGCGGCAAGGTCGCCGGACGGCAACGCCGCCCAGACGGTCAGGGCGGCGAGCGGGTCTTCCGACCACAGCTTGATGGCGAACAGCCGCCAGGCTTGCCCGGCGCCCGCCGGACGCCGCAGCCAGTAGTTGCCGCACAGCAGGTCCTCCCGGCCGTCGCGGTCCATATCCATCGCCAACAGCCCGCCCTGATCGACCGCGCTGTAAAAGGAATAAAGGTCGCGCGCTGTCCACGCGCCGCCGCCGCGGTTCGGCGCGTCATAAAAGCGAAGCTGTCCGCCGCGGTGCACAACAAACACGCCGCGGCGTCCGTCCAGGGCGGCAAAGACCACGTCGCGCGCGGCCACGCCCGGGTCGATCACCTGCTCACGCCACCCCGGGGCTTGCCGCCAGGTGAGACCGCGCGGTCCCGTCAGCACGAGGTCGGCCGCGCCATCGGCGTCGACATCCGCGATGGCGCCCCCTTCCCCGTAAGAGCCCGGCATCACCGCCGACCACCTCCGCGCGTCCAGGTCGCGTAACACCACGCCGCCGGCTCCCCAAACCGCCAGCGTGGCTCCGTCCAGCGCCGCGCCGGCGGGACGCAGGCTGTCCGGCAGCGGAATCGCGTCCGGACCCGCGGCCAGCCCCAACGCCGCCGCCAGCAGAAAGAGGACTCGCATGAGAGTGGTATTCTACGACACAGTGCAGGCCCTCTCCGATCTGCTGGCGGGAAGCCGGGACGCCGTGGAACTCGATGCGGCCGCCTTGCTGGTCGCTACGATCGAGTATCCCGGTCTCGAGATCAGCCGCTACTGCCGCGAGATCGACCAGCACGCGGAGATCCTCTCGCGGCGGCTGGGGCTTGGCTCGGACGGGCGCGACTTCGTACTGGCCGTCAATGCCTACCTGTTCGAGGAGCTTGGCTTCCGGGGAAACACCACGGATTATTACAACCCGGCGAACAGTTGTCTGAACGATGTGTTGACGCTGCGCACCGGGATTCCGATCACGCTCTCCGTCCTGTACCTGGAGATCGCCCGGCGGCTGGACCGGCCGGTGAGGGGCATTGGGCTCCCGGGACACTTTGTGGTGCGCTACGACGACGGCGCCTTCCAGACCTACATCGATCCGTTCCATGGCGGCCGCCTGCTCGACGCCGGCGATTGTCTCGACGTGGCCAGATCGGTTTCTCGAGGCGCCGCCCCGTTCGACTGCTCGGTGCTCGCCCCGGTGACCAACCGGCAGATCATCATCCGCATGCTCAACAATCTCAGGGCCATTTATTTCGCGCGCCGGGCGCACCGGAAAGCGCTCGCGGTGCTGAATCTGTTGATCGAGGCGAATCCGCTGTCCCCGGAAGAGTACAAGCAGCGGGGGTTGGTCTACCGGCAGACCGGGCGGATGCGCGAGGCCCGCGCCGATTTCGAGCGCTACCTGGCGCTGGCGCCGAACGCGGCGGACCGCGCCGAGGTGGAAACGCAGGTAGGCTCGCTCCGGCGCTGGCAAGTCCGGCTGAACTGAGCGGGCGGGCTTAGCCCAAGCCGGCCGCCATGCCCCGCCCGCAAATAGGCCTGCTTGCCTTCCGCTGCCGTCTGCGAAACTACGCCGGATAGCTGCCCGCGATGAACGCCCGCAGATGCTGGATCGTCTCCTCCTGCGCGGAGATGATCCAGTTGACGGTATCGCCAATCGAAATCATGCCGATCACTTCGTCGTCTTCCACCACCGGCAGATGCCGGACGCGGTACCCTGTCATCAACTCCATGCAGTCCTGCACGGTGTGGCTCGGAGTCACCGCCGCCGGCCGTTCGGACATGACTTCTTCCACGCTGGTCTCGCGCGAGGCCTTGCCGTGCAGGATCACCTTGCGCGCGTAGTCCCGCTCGGAGAAGACGCCCGCCAGGCGTCCGTCGCGGAGCACGATCAGCGCGCCAATGTCGTGTTCGGCCATCATGCGCAACGCATCGTAGACCGAGGTTTCCGGGCTCACCGCCAGCACGTGGCGCCCCTTTTTTTCGAGCACGGCCCGCACTGTATCCGTCATCTGCATTGCCTGCCTCCTGGATTTGTCACCGCAGTTCTTCCATCGCCTGGTCGAGCGCCTCCCGCGGCGGGCGGACCCGGTCCTGCGGCAGCGTCGCCAGCGGCGCGTCCACCAGGCCAAGGCTCTGCGTGAACGACTCCCTGGTTTTGTCCACGTACAGAATGCCCGTCAGCACTTCGCCTGTGGTTTCAAACTCGTGCAAGGCCGCGACCGCGTGCATCCGGTCCGTCGGATCATAATCCCGGTCCAGCTTGCGCAACCGCAGCCGCGACCCGTCGTGCATCACGACTTCGCGCATGGTTCCCTCTTCATAGTCGACGGAGATCTCCTCGAAGAAGGGGACAAAGTCAAGATCGTGGAGCGGTTCCTCGTGCTCGCGCATGTACGAGTAACTCTTGGTGGATCCCTCGTGGTCGTTGAACGTCGTGCAGGGGGAGATCACATCGATGACCGCCAGACCGTTGTGGCCGATGGAAGCCTTCAGAATGGCGCTAAGCTGTTTCTTGTCGCCGGAGAAGGAGCGGGCGACGAAGGTGGCGCCCATTTCAATCGCGGCCAGACAGCAGTCGATCGGCGGCATTTCATTGACGATGCCGTTCTTCTGCCTGGAACCGACATCCGCCGTGGCGGAGAATTGGCCCTTCGTCAGCCCGTAAACGCCGTTGTTCTCGATCACGTAGACCAGCGGCACGTTGCGGCGCAGCATGTGCATGAAGTTGCCCAAGCCGATGGAAGCCGTGTCGCCGTCGCCGCTGACCACGATGCACTGCAAATGGTGATTGGCCAGGATGGCTCCCGTGGCGACGGCGGCGGCCCGGCCGTGGACCGAGTTGAACCCGTGCGACAGGCCAAGGAAGTACGCAGGCGTCTTGGATGAACAGCCGATGCCGGAGAGCTTGATCACATTCCACGGGGCGACGCCCATTTCCCAGAACGCCTCGATCAGGCGCTCGGTGATCGCGTTGTGCCCGCAGCCGGCGCAAAGCGTGGTCTTGCCCCCTTTGTAACTGATGATCTCCAGGCCCAGCCGGTTGGTTTTGCGGGGCGGTGCCGCGGCGGCGCTCATAGACCCTCCTGTTGCACAATCTGATTGGTGACGGAGCGGGCATCGACCGGCAGCCCCGTGTAGTGGCGGACGCTGCGCAGGCGCCCCAACAGCGGGACGGGCAGATCCAGCCGCATCAGGCCGAGCAGTTGAGCGTCCCGGTTCTGATCGATAACGTAAATTCGTGCGTGCGCCTCGACGAAGCGCTCCAGTTCCGAGGTAAACGGATACGCCTTCAGCCGCAGGTAGCTGGCCGCGAGCCCGTACTCGCGGGCAAGCTGGTCGCGGCTTTCCTCGGCGGCGTAGCGGGAACTGCCATAACAGACAATGCCGATCTCCGCGCCGGGGACGAGCTGAACCTCCGGCTGCGGCACGTCCCCGCGCAGCGCCTCCAGCTTGCGCGCCAACCGGTCCAGGTTGTTGACGTAGTCGTCCTCCCGCTCGCTGTATTGAGCCTTCTCGTTGTGGCCGCTGCCCCGCGTGAAGTAGGCCGCCGCCGGGTGCGGCGTTCCTGGCAGGGTCCGCCAGCCCACCCCGTCGCCGTCGACGTCGCGGTAACGGGCGAAACCGCCGAGCCGCTCGAGATCCTCCGCGGTCAAGACCTTGCCCCGCCGGATCGGCTCCTCCGGGTATGGAAACGGATCGGTGACCCAGTTGTTCATTCCCAAATCCAAATCGGTGTTGATGAAGACCGGAGTCTGATAGCGTTCGGCAAGGTCGAAGGCCTGCCCGGCGAACGCAAAGCACTCCGCCGGCGACGATGGGAAGAGGACGGGATGGCGGGTGTCGCCGTGGGAGAGCACCGCATTTTTCAACGTGTCGCCCTGCGCCGTGCGCGTCGGCAGTCCCGTCGAGGGACCCGCCCTTTGGACGTCCACAATCACCACCGGAATATCGGCGTAGTAAGCCAGGCCGACGAACTCGGCCATCAAGGAGATGCCTGGACCGCTAGTGGCCGTCATGGCGCGCGCGCCGGCCCACCCCGCCCCGATCGCCATGCCGACCGAGGCCAACTCATCTTCGGCTTGAACCACCGCAAACGTCGCCTTGCCGGTCTCGGGATCCCGGCGGAAGCGCACCAGGTAATTAATCAGCGCCTCCGCCAGCGACGAGGACGGCGTAATCGGATACCACGTGAGCACCGTGACGCCCGCAAAAACGCATCCCAGCGCCAGCGCCGAGTTGCCGTCGATGATCAGTTGCCGGCCGCTGTTTCCCAGACGCTCGATCCAGTAAGGATCCTGTTTCGTCAGATTCTCTTCCGCCCACCTCTTGCCCGCTTGCACCGCGTTCCAGTTCAACTCGGCGGCTTTCACCTTCCTGGGACCGAACTGCTTGAAGAGCGCTTTGCGCATCTCCTCCAGATCGATCCCCAACAGGTGCGCGACCACGCCGTCGTACACCATGTTCCGGACGAGTTTGCGCAGCTTGGCTTCCGGGCACACCGGCACTGTCAGCTTGTCGAACGGAACCGGATAAAACGTGACATCCGTCCGAACGCGGCTCAGGTTGAGGGGTTCGTCATAGACGACCGCAGCCCCGGCGTTCAGTTTTTCCACGTCTTCCACGCCAGTCTCCGGGTTCATCGCGACCAGGAAATCCGTCTCCTTCTTGCGGCCGATGTATCCCGCCGCGCTGGCGCGGATGGTGAACCAGGTAGGCAACCCGGCGATGTTCGACGGAAAGAGGTTCTTGCCGGACACCGGGACGCCCATTTGGAAGATGGCCCGCATCAGGACGTTGTTGGCGGTCTGGCTCCCGGACCCGTTTACGGTGGCGACCTGAATGCTGAAGTCGTTCACAACGCGGGCGGGTTGATCGTTTCGATGCGCGCACCGCGCATCGGCGGAGGACAAAGCGGCAGAAACACCGGTGATCGACATGGGCCACCAGCCTTTGTTTTGATTCCGAAAATTATAAGCCGAAACGGACTCGGTTTGTCCCGAAATTCGCAAAGAAGTCCAAGGTTCGCTTTATCTTCGCTTGCTTGCGGCGGAAATCCGGCGCACACTGTGAATCTAGCGGCACAAAGTGGTGTCTGGCGGCATAAAATGGTGAGCGAAGCCGGAGCCCGAGTCCCTCTGCCCCCGCCGAACGGCATGTTCGATGTCCGGATCGACGAGAAGGGCAGGTTTGCGCTGCCCGCCGGCCACCGGCGGTTCTTGGAAAGCTACGACGGCAGCCTCGTGTTTGTCACCAGTCTGGATCACCGGAGAGTTCACGTGTTTTCGCAGTCGGTCTGGCGAGCTATCCGGGAGAAGATGCATGCCGCGGCGAGGTCGAATCCCGATTTGAAGGATGAGGTGGAGCGGTTCCTGACCCGGGTTAATCTGATCGGCGTCGACACCGAGATGGACAAGCAAGGGAGGATTGTTCTCCCTTCCCGGCTGCGGGCCCGGATGCCGCTGGAGAATACCACTGCGTATGCCTGGGCGCCGGGAGACCGGGTCGAGATGATTCCGGAGGCCGAGATGGCGGCCCTCGAGCAGGAATTGGCCACGACCGGTGTGGCCGACTACCAGGCTCTTTCTCGGGCAGGTTTGATTTGAACCAGCAGCACACAACATGTTGGGTCCCGTACGGAGTGCCACCCATATTTCTGGAGTCCGTCTCCGGAGAACAGTCCGCGAGAGAGCAGCGGCAAAATTTCTGGAAATCGAGCGAGAAAACCCTTGCATTCATTGAGTTGATCGCGCTACGATCGGCCTGTGGCCAAAAGTGGCCAAGAGTGACTAAAAGTGGCCGAAGCAGAACAACCGGCGGCGAACGTAGTCCCGGCACAGCCTGCGGGACCGTCCTTGCCGCCTACTTGGCTCATCGCGGCCTCGGTGGACAAGAAGGGGAGGCTGAAATTCCCCAGCCTGGCGTTGCAGTACTGGAGGAGTCAAGGAAATCCGAAGCTGTTTGTGACGAGTCTGGACCGGCGCGTGGGACGGGTATACGCCGCCGCCGATTGGTGGAAAAAAGTCGAGGTGCTGTCGGCGCCGGGACCGAACGCGGCCAAGGCGAACGGACCGCTGTTTCATGCCATCGATCTGGGCGAAGAGGTGGAGATCGACAGCGAGGGACGGGTGCTGCTGCCGTCGAACATGCGGCGGGAACTGGGCTTGGAAGACAGCCAGGTGTGGCTGTACCTGAAGAGGGGCCGAATCGACATTCTGAGCGCCTCGGTGTACGAAGCGCGGAAGCGTGAGGCGATGGTCAACATTGAAGCCAACCTGGCGGAGCTGGAGAACGAAGGGTATCTGTGACGCACCAACCGGTGATGTTGCGGGAGGTGCTGGCGTGGCTGGCGATCCGGCCGGACGGGGTTTACGTGGACATGACCACCGGTTTGGGCGGGCACACCCGGGAGATTGCGCGCCGCCTGACCACCGGATGGGTGCTGGCTAATGACCGCGACGCTGCCAGCCTGGAGCTGGCGCGGCGGAACACCAGTGAGGAAGCGGAGCGCATCCGTTTTCATCGCGGAGATTTTTCCGGCCTCCGGGAGGCCTTAAGGGAGCAAGGCGTGGAACAGGCGGACGGCGTGCTCGCGGATTTGGGCGTCAGCCGGTACCAGCTCACCTCGCCGGAAAGAGGATTTTCAATCTTGTCAGATGGGCCGCTCGATATGCGAATGGACCAAAGCCAGGAAGTAACGGCGGCTGATCTGATCAATCACGGTGCGGAAAAGCAACTCGCCGACTGGATCTTCCAGTACGGGGAGGAAAGGAGGGCGCGGAAGCTAGCCAGAGCAATCGTTCGGGCGCGGCCGATCCGGAGCACTGCACATCTGGCCGATGTGCTGGAGAAGGCCGTGCCCCGAACGGGTCCCTTGCATCCGGCCACCCGCGTCTTTATGGCCCTGCGCATCGTGGTGAACCAGGAATTGGAGCAGCTCGGTGAGTTGTTGCAGTCCGCTCCGGAGGCGACCAAACCGGGCGGGCGGATCGTGATCATCTCGTTTCATTCCCTCGAGGACCGCATGGTGAAAGAGCGGTTTCGGAATCTGGCGCGCGCGGGCCAGGCGGTGTTGCTGACCCGGAAGCCGCAGCGGCCGGACGAGGACGAGGTGCGAAACAATCCCTCGGCGCGCAGCGCCCGGCTGCGGGCGATCGAGGTACGGGGAAGCGCTCAGGCGGCGGCCTGACGGCGCTTCCCGGGTCAGGGCGTAGGCCGCTTCAGGCGGCGGCCGTGGACTGGAAGGCGAGAGGAAGAGATGGCGACGTTGGCAACTTGGTTTCGGCGGGCGGAGGCGGTGGCGGAACCGCGCGAGGCAGGGTTAAATAAGAACCCCTATGCGCTGCGGGCGCTCCCTTACGAGGATCTTTACTTCTATCGGAAGTCCATCGATAATTCGCGCCTGGTGCGTCAGCACGATCCGCACGAAGGCAGCGAGTGCTGGTCGACCATCGGCGCCCTGTGTGTGGTCACCATCATCGTGATTACGACGCTGGCCCCCAGCGTGGCCGGACTGCTGGCGGGATACCAGATCCACGAACTGGAGACCGAGCACGCCCGCCTGCTGAACGAACAACGCGTGCTGGAAGCGCGCGAGGCGGAGATGTTGAATCCGCAGCGGCTCGAACGCCTTGCCGTTGACCTCAAGCTACAGGTGCCGGATCGCGGCCAGGTCGTCCATCTCAACCAGGCCAGCGCGGGCGCCGTCGCGCTGAATCTGGAAACCCGTCCGGCTCCGGACAAGAAAGAACCCTAACGCCGGGACCGCCGCGGGCGGGCTGCGGACCCGTTTGATGAACACGGCATGTGGATCCGGACCAAGAACCAGGAGGACAGGCGGCTCCTGATCCTCGCGGGCGCAGCCGCCGTTTGGGGCGCCGCCATCGTCTTTCAGCTTGTCAAGCTCCAGATCTGGCAACATGACGAGTATCTCCGCCTCGCCGAAGGACAACAGGTCCAGACGGTGGAAGTGCAAGCGCCGCGTGGCAGCCTCTTTGACCGCAACGGCGAGCCGCTGGCGCTGAGCGTGAAAGTCGAGTCGGTTTTTGTGAATCCGCGCCTGGTGCCGGACCTGGAGGTAGCGGCCGATCTGCTCGCGCCCACGCTGAACCTCGACCGGAAAACGCTGTTCGACCGGCTGTCGATGAAAATCGACACCGGCCGTGGCAAAGCGCTCCGCGGTTTTGTCTGGGTCAAGCGCCGCATCACGCCGGAGGAGGCCCGGCAACTGCGCAGCCTGAAACTGGATTGGATCGGCTTTCAGAGCGAGAGCCAACGCCTCTATCCCAAGGGCGCCTTGGCGGCCACCGTGATTGGCGGCGTGGACCATGAGGAGAGGGGCAACGCCGGCGTCGAATTGAAGCTCAACGACGAACTCATGGGAGCAGACGGCGCCGCGCGGGTGCTCACCGATGTGCGGGGCGCCTCCGTCGAGACGATTGAAGTCCGCGCGCCCCAGCCGGGAACCCACCTGGTGCTCAGCATTGATGAGCGCATTCAGTTCCTGGCCGAGCGCGAACTGCAAGCCGCTTGCGCCCGCACCGGCGCCCAAACGGGCACGCTGGTGATCATGAAGCCCGACACCGGCGATTTGCTCGCGGCGGCCAGTTACAACCGCGCCGACCCGGACTCCCGGCAGAACCTGGCGGTCCTGGCGCCCTTCGAGCCGGGCAGCGTCTTCAAAGTGTTTACCATCGCGGGGGCGCTCGAAGCGGGCGTTGCGCGGCCGGAGACAATTTTTCCCTGCGGGATCCTCTCGATGTTCGGGCGGGTTCTCCACGAAGCCAAGAGCGCCTACGGCCCGATGCCGGTTACGGACATCCTAGTTAAATCCAGCAACGTGGGCGCCGCGCAGATTGGCTTGCGCCTGGGGGCCGAACAGCTTTACGAGAGCGTGCGCAAGTTCGGCTTCGGCCAGAAGACCGGAGTGCCTTTGCCGGGCGAAGAAACCGGGTGGCTTCGGAACGTCCGGCGTTGGAACCGGGACACGATTCTCTCGATCCCGATGGGTCACGAAGTCAGCACGACGGCCGTGCAACTGGCGCGCGCCGCCTGCGTCATCGCCAACGGCGGGTTTCTGGTGAAGCCCCGCCTGGTGTTGCGGAAGCAGTATGCGAACGGAATGGTGGAGACCTTGCCCCCCGGCCGCCTGGAACGCGTCCTTTCGCCCGAGCGCGCGCACGAGTTGCGCCAGATGATGGAGGCCGTGGTCCTCCGCGGGACGGGCAAAGCCGCGCGTCTGAAAGGATACACTGCGGGCGGCAAGACCGGCTCGGCTCAGATCTACGACCACCGGCTCGGCCGGTACACCCACACCTACAACGCGTCGTTCCTCGGATTCGCGCCGGTCACCAAGCCCGCCGTCGTGGTGGTGGTGACCTTGAACGGCACCTCCGGCGGGTCGGCCGGGTACGGGGGCGCGGCAGCGGCGCCCGTCTTCCAAACGGTCACCCAGGAGACGCTGCGCATTCTTGACGTTCCGAAAGATCTCCCCGAGGATGGTTTCCCTCCCTCCCCCGAGGGGCCCGCGGAAGAAGATCCCACCGAGGAAGCCCCGGTTCCCGCCGTCTTGCGGGCGGAAGCGCACGTTGATCCAGACGAGGCGCTCTTGCTGGCGCAGGCGCTGTCCCGCCAGGCCGGGCAGGTCGCCGGTCCCCGCGTTCCCGATTTCCAAGGGAAGTCCGTCCGCGCGGTGATGGAGGAAGCCTCCGCTCTAGGATTACCGGTGATCTTAAACGGAAAGGGGCGCGCTTTCTCGCAGGCTCCCCCCGCGGGCGCGGTCTTGCCGCCCGGCCAAAGCGTGCGCGTCGAGTTTGCGCGGTAGCCGCATGGAGCAGAACATTGCCATTCGCGACCTCTTCGCGGGAATCGCCTGGGAGGCGAAAGGTGCGGAAGGGCTCGAAGGTTGGACGGTCGCGAGTCTGGAGTACGATTCCCGGCGGGTGACCCCGGGCGCGCTGTTCTTCGCGTTTCAAGGGGCCCGCGACGACGGCCGCCGGTACGCCGCGGATGCCCTGGCAAGGGGCGCGGTGGCGGTGGTCGGCGAGACCGAGGCGCGGCCCGGCTATGCGGGTCCTTGGATCCGCGTGCCGCACCTGCGGCAAGCGCTCGCGCTGGCGTCCAAACGATTCTACGGGGCGCCCGACGAGCGGCTTCATCTGACCGGCGTCACCGGGACCAACGGCAAGACGACCACGACGTATCTGGTGGATTCCATTTGGCGCCAGGCGGGATTCCGCACCGGGCTCATCGGCACCATCCAGTACCGGATTGGGGACGAGATCCTGCCCGCGGTCAACACGACTCCGGAGTCGCTCGACCTGTTCCGGCTGATGGCCCGCCTGGCGGCGGCGGGAGGTTCGCACCTTACCCTCGAGGTCTCCTCCCACGCGCTGGAACTGCGGCGGGTCAGCGGCTTGCGCTTTCGCACCGCGGCGTTCACCAACCTTACGCGCGACCACCTGGACTTCCACCACACCATGGAGCGCTACTTCGCCGCCAAGCGCCGGCTCTTCGAGGGGGCGGACGCGCCTCCGCCCCGGCACGTCGTGCTCAACGCCGACGACGCCTGGAGCCGGCGCATCCCGGCGCCTCCCGGCGCGCAAGTGTGGTGGTACGGGTTGACCGAGGCCGCCCAGGTACGGGCGGTAGACATTCGCTCCCACCTGGGCGGGCTGGACCTTTCCATCCTCTACGAAGGCCGGCGCGTGCCTGTCCGCTCACCGCTGGCGGGCCGGGTGAATGTCTACAACATGCTGGCCGCGTTCTGTTGCGGTCTGGCTGGCGGCGTTTCCGCGGAGATCGCGGCGGCGGGACTGGCCGCCTGCGCCGCCGTGCCGGGACGCCTCGAGCGCGTCGACGAAGGCCAGCCCTTCGGCGTCTTCGTCGATTACGCCCACACCGACGACGCCCTGCGCAACGCCGTGGCCGCGCTGCGGGAAATCACGGGAGGCCGCGTGATCACGCTCTTTGGCTGCGGCGGCGACCGGGATCGGGACAAACGCCCGCTGATGGGACAAGCCGCCGGCGAGGCCAGCGATTTTGTGGTGCTGACGAGTGACAATCCACGCTCGGAGGACCCGCTCGCGATCATCAACGACGCACTGGTGGGCCTGCGCCGCACTGACGTCCCGCACGCCGTCGAACCGGACCGCGCCGCGGCCATCTGCCGCGCCATCTCCGAAGCCGCCCGCGGCGACGCCGTCCTGCTTGCGGGCAAAGGCCATGAGACGTATCAGGCGGCCGGAGGCCGGACGATTCCTTTCGACGACCGGGAAGTCGCGCGCGCCGTGTTGCGCAGTTTCGGCTACCGCAAGGAGCGCCCATGACGGTGGACTTGACAGCCGCCCTCGGCGCCGCGGGCGAAGCGCTCCTGGCCTCTGGCTGGAGCATTGACACCCGCACCTTGCAGCCGGGCGACGTGTTCTTCGCGATCCGGGGCGCGTCTCACGACGGACACGACTTTGTGGAGGAGGCGGTGCGCCGCGGCGCGCGGGCCTGCGTGCTCAGTCGCGACCTGCCTTGCCCGGTGCGCTGCTACCAGGTGCCAGACACTCTCGCCGCGTTGCAGCAGGTCGCCGTCTACGCGCGCGGCCAGTGGCCGGGGGAGGTCGTGGGCGTCACCGGCAGCGCCGGCAAAACTTCAACCAAGGACGCGATCGCGCACCTGCTGGCCAGCGAGTTCGAAACCGGCAAGACCGTGGGCAATCTCAACAACCACCTGGGCGTGCCGCTCTCGCTGTTGCGCATTCCCGACGGTGCGCGCGCCGCCGTGCTGGAAATGGGGATGAATCATGCCGGTGAGATCCGCGCGCTGGCCCGCCTGGCCCGGCCGCGCATCGGCGTCGTCACCAACGTGGGCTACGCGCACATCGAAAACTTTGCTTCCATCGAGGGCATCGCGCTGGCCAAGCGCGAGTTGATCGAGGAATTGCCCGCTGGTGGCGTGGCCGTGCTGAACGCCGACGACCCTCGCGTCCGCGCGTTCGCCGCCGTGCATCCGGGCAAGAGCGTGTTTTATGGCCTGGCGGAGGACGCCGCCGTCCGCGCCGCCGGCCTCGAACTTGAGGACGCGAGAAGCCGCTTTACGGTGGACGGCGTCCGTTTCGAGATTCCCCTGGCCGGGCGGCATCAGGTGCGCAACGTGCTGGCCGCCGTGGCGGTGGCGCGGCTGTTTGGGATCGCGCTGCCGCGGCTCGCCGAAGCGGCGCGGGACTTGCGGCCCCCCGCCATGCGGGGCGAGCGCCTCGAACACGCCGGCCTGACGATTTGGAACGATTGCTACAACTCGAACCCCGGCTCGCTCGAGGCGATGCTGGAGGTGCTGAAGGCTACGCCCGCCGCGCGCCGGATCGCTGTCTGTGGAGAGATGCTGGAATTAGGGGACGAAGCCGCCGCGCTGCACCGCGAGGCGGGCAGGATGGCGGCCGCGGCCGGCGTCGACGTGCTGGTCGCCGTCGCCGGCGCAGCCCGGGAACTGGCCGCGGCGGCGGCCGCCGCCGGGTTGCGCGAGACGTTCTTTTTCGAGACGCCTGAGGAAGCCGGCGACTTCGTGCGCGCTTTGGCGCGGCCCGGTGACGCCTTGCTGTTCAAAGGTTCCCGGGGCGTCCGCATGGAACGGGCGCTCGTCCGGGTAGTGGGAGAGTAAGCGGGTGTTTTACTGGCTTCTGTACGAATGGCTGTATCCGCACATCAGCCCCTTCCGGATCTTCCGGTACGTGACGTTCCGCACGGCGGCGGCCAGCCTCACCGCGCTCTTCCTCTGCATCGTGCTCGGTCCTTGGCTTATCCGGAAACTCAAAGAGTTTCAGATCGGGCAGCACATTCGGGAAGACGGCCCGCGCTCGCACCAACGGAAGGCAGGCACGCCCACGATGGGGGGCGTGCTGATCATTTTGTCGACCGTGGCGCCCACCGTGCTCTGGGCCGACCTGCGGAACCCTCAGGTCTGGGTCGGCCTGTTCGGTCTGGTGGCCTTCGGCCTGATCGGCTTCGCCGACGACTACGCCAAGGTGCGCCGCAAGCAGAACCTCGGGCTGACGGCGCGGCGCAAATTCGGCCTCCAGGTGCTGGCGGCTCTGCTCCTCGGCGGCATGCTGCTGGTGCTGCACGCCGCCGGCGTCTACACCACGCGCATGAACGTGCCATTCTTTAAAGACCTGCGGCCCGATCTGCTGATCAACAGCCTGCTCGATTCCCCCTGGACCTACCCGCTGGCCTTCGTACCCTTCTTCGCGTTCCTGACTTTGGTGGTGGTGGGCGCCTCCAACGCGGTGAACCTGACCGACGGCCTCGACGGACTCGCCACGGGCCTAATGGTGATCGCTTCCGGGGCGCTCACCGTGCTCACTTACACCAGCGGCCATGCGGACTTCTCGAACTACCTGGGCCTGGAGCGCAACCCCGGCGCGGCCGAGCTGACCATTTTCTGCGGGGCGCTGACCGGCGCCTGCCTCGGTTTCCTGTGGTACAACGCGCACCCAGCGGAAGTGTTCATGGGCGACGTGGGCTCCCTGTCGCTGGGCGCGGCCATGGCTACGGTGGCGGTGCTGATCAAGCAGGAGATCCTGCTGCTGTTCATCGGCGGGGTGTTTGTGCTCGAGGCCCTGTCGGTGATTCTCCAGGTGGGCAGTTACAAGCTGCGCGGCGGCAAGCGCATCTTCAAGATGGCGCCGCTGCACCATCATTTCGAGGCGCTCGGCTGGGCCGAGAGCAAAGTGATCGCGCGGTTCTGGATCGCCGGTCTGGTGCTGGCGCTGTTCGCGCTGACGACGTTGAAGATCCGCTGAAGGCCGCTATGGAACTCGAGGGCAAACGCGTCGTGGTCGCCGGGATGGAACGGTCGGGGGTGGCCGCCTGCGCGCTGCTGGCGGCCCGCGGCGCGCGCATTCTGGCCACCGATCTCAAGCCGCTCGCCCAACTGCCGAAAGCGGCGGCAGTGCTGCCGGCCCTCGGCGTGCCGTTCGCGCGGCAAACGCCGGAGGTCTTCGCCGCCGCCGAGCTGATTGTGCTGTCGCCGGGCGTTCCCGCGGACCTGCCCCCGCTGGCCGAGGCCCGTGCGCGCGGCGTGCCCGTCTGGGGCGAGGTCGAACTGGCCGGGCGTTTCTTGCGCGGCCCCAACATCGGGATTACGGGCTCCAACGGGAAGACGACCACCACCGCGCTCACCGGACATCTGCTGGCGCACGCCGGTATCCCCGCGCGCGTGGGCGGCAACATTGGCGAGCCGGTCTGCGCGCTGGTGGATTCCTCCCGCCCGGACCAGTGGAATGTCCTCGAACTGTCGAGCTTCCAGTTGGAAACCATCGAGACGTTCCGCTGCCAGCTTGGCGCCTGTCTGAATGTGACGCCGGACCACCTGGACCGGCACGGAACCTTCGCGGCTTACGCCGCGGCGAAGGCCCGGCTGTTCGCCACCCAGCGGCCGGAGGACGTGGCGGTCCTGAACGCCGCGGATGAGACCTGCCGCGCCTACGCTTCCCTGGCCGCTGGGCGAACCTGCTGGTTCCAGGCCGCCCCCGCCCGAGCCGGCGCCTGGCTGGAGAACGGCGTGTTGTGGCTGGAGGGACGCAGGCTGATGGCGGCCAGCGAGATTCCCCTTCGCGGCGGCCACAACGTCGAAAATGTGCTGGCCGCGGCGTTACTGGCCTCGCTGGCCGGCGCGCCGCTCGAGGCCATCGCCGCGGGGGTGCGCTCGTTCCGCGCCGTCGAGCACCGCCTCGAGTTCGTGCGCCGCGTGCGCGGCGTCGATTACTTCAACGACAGCAAAGCCACCAACGTCGACGCCGCGCGGAAGTCCATCGAGGCCTTCGACGGCGGCCTGTGGATCATCCTGGGCGGCAAGGACAAAGACAGCGATTACACCCCGCTCGGGGAGCCCTTGCGCCGCAAGGCGAAAGCCGCCCTGCTGATCGGCGCGGCCTCGGCCAAGATCGCGGCGCAACTGGAACCCTACACCGCGCTGCTCGAGACGGGCACCCTGGAAGATGCGGTCCGTGTCGCCGCGGCCAGCGCGGCCCCCGGCGACACCGTCCTGCTCGCGCCCGCCTGCGCCAGCTTCGACCAGTTTGAGAATTTCGAACACCGCGGGCGGTTGTTCAAGCAACTCGTGCACGCTCTGGAGGAAACCTGATGCCGCAACTGGTTCGCACCGACCGGACGCTTTTCTACACCACCGTGGTGATGACTTGTTTTGGGCTGCTGATGGTGTACAGCGCTTCCTCGATTATGGCGGAGATCAAATACGGATCGGCGAATCATTTCACCCTGCGGCAGGGATTGTTCCTGCTGCTGGGGCTGGCCGCGATGATGCTGTTCAAGCGGCTGCCCTACCACGCGCTGAACAGCCCCGCCGTCGCCTTCGCCGCCTTGGGAGGCGCCATCATTTTGCTGGGCGTCGCGTACGCGCTGGGCGTCAAGCACCGCTGGCTGAACCTCGGCTTTGGCATCAGCCTCCAGCCTTCGGAGTTCGCCAAGCCCGCGGTGGTGATCTTTCTGGCCTACTTCATCAGCCGGCGGGCGAAGGCGATCAACAACCGCCATACGCTGTTGCCCGCGGCGCTGGCCGTGGGCCTGATGGTGCTGTGCGTCGCCATCGCCGACCTCGGCTACGGATTCCTGATCGCCCTGACCGCCGCCGCGCTGTTCTATGTCGCGGGCATGGACTGGCGGTACTTCGTCGGCATGGCTTTGGCCGGCGTTGTCGCCGGCATCGTGCTCATCGCCATCAAACCGTACCGCGTCGCGCGCGTCATCCAATTCTTCGACCCTAAATACGAACAGGTGGACAAGTTGGACCGGGCCGGCTGGGTCCGGAACTATCTGCGGAAGGCGATGACCGTCAAGGACACCAACTATCAGGCCGAACAATCGAAGATCGCCGTGGGCGCCGGAGGGATCGCCGGGCGCGGTCTGATGCAGGGTAAGCAGAAGCTGCTGTACCTGCCGGAGGCGCATACGGACTTTATCTATGCGGTGATCGGCGAGGAATCGGGAGCGGTCGGATGTCTCGCGGTCCTGACGGGCTTCGGGCTCATCCTGTGGCGCGGCCTGCGGGTCGCGCTGCGTGCCGAGGACCATTTCGCCCGCTACCTGGCGGCGGGCCTGTCCATCCTGGTGGTTTTGCAAGCCCTGATCAACATCAGCGTCGTCCTCGGCATGGGGCCGACCAAGGGGTTTCCGCTGCCGATGATCAGCGCGGGCGGCAGTTCTCTGCTGGCCACCATGGCGACGATGGGCATTCTGATGAACGTGTCCGAGCACCACACATGACTTTTGCGCTGGCGGGAGGCGGAACGGGCGGGCACGTGGTCCCGCTGTTGGCGGTGGCGCGGGAACTGGCGCGCCGGGGCCACCAGTGTGTGTTTATCGGGACCGAGACGGGACTGGAAGCAAAGCTTGTGCCGGCCGGCGGCTTTCCGGTGGAATGGATCCGCATCGGCGGCCTGAAGGGACTCGGCTGGCGGCGGCGGCTGCAAACGGCCTGGCAGTTGCCCATCAGCGCGGCGCGCGCGCTCGGCCTGCTGCGGCGCTGGCGGGCCGCCGCGGTGTTCAGCATGGGCGGCTACGTGGCGGGGCCGACCGTGATCGCCGCGCTCGTGGCCGGCATTCCCGTGCTGGCCATGGAGCCCAACGCGCGGCCGGGCCTGACCAACATTCGCCTCGGACGCTACGTGGCGCGGACGCTCATCGCTTTCCCCGAAGCCGCGGCGTACTTCCCCGTGCGGAAGACGGAACTCACCGGCCTGCCCGTGCGGGAGGAGTTTCTGGCGATTCCGCCCAAGTCTCCGGACGGCGTGCTCGAAATTCTGATCACCGGCGGCAGCCGCGGTTCCCGGACTTTGAACCGGGCCGCGCGGGAAAGCTGGCCGCTGTTCCGGCGCTCCGGTCCCGCGGTGCGCCTGATGCAGCAAACCGGCCGCGAGGAATACGAGGCGATGCGGGCCGCTTTTGCCGCCACCGGCCTGGCGGGCGAGGTGCGCGCGTTCATTGACGACATGCCGCGGGCGTACGCGGCGGCGGATCTGGTGGTGAGCCGCGCCGGCGCGGGCGCGGTGGCGGAGTTGGCCGCGGCCGGCCGGCCTGCGATTCTGGTGCCGTTTCCCCACGCCGCCGACGACCACCAACGCTACAACGCCGAGGCGCTCGCAAAGGCGGGCGCGGCCCGCATGATTCCCGATGACCAGATGACAGGCGAACGGCTATGGGAAGAGGTGTCCCGGCTGGCGGCGCAGCCCGGGCGCCTCGTGGAGATGGGCGCCGCCGGACGCCGCCTGGCCCGCCCCGGCGCCGCCGCGCGGGCCGCCTTTCTGCTGGAGGAACTGGCCCGGCCGGCTGAATCCCGTTGACAGGCCGCGGCGAACCGGAAACAATACGCTAAAGAAATGTTTTTTAGACCCCAACCCGTTCACTTCACCGGCATCGGCGGCATCGGTATGAGCGGCCTGGCCGAGGTGTTGCTGAACCTGGGGTACCCGGTCTCCGGCTCGGATCTGCGTTCGTCGCCGATCACCAGCCGTCTCCGCGCGCTCGGCGCGCGCATCTTTGAAGGGCACGACGCGGCCCATCTCGGCGACGCGCGGGCGCTGGTGGTCAGTTCCGCCGTCGATCCCGCCAACCCCGAATTGGCCGAGGCGCGCCGCCGCGGGATCCCCGTCATCCCCCGCGGGGAATTGCTGGCCGAACTGATGCGGCTGAAGTTCGGCGTCGCCGTCGCCGGCAGCCACGGCAAGACCACCACGACCTCGATGGCGGCGACGATCCTGAGCGAACTGGGGCTCGATCCCACGGTGGTGGTCGGCGGGCGGGTGAGCACGATGGGCGGCGCCAACGCCCGCGTCGGCCGGAGCGACTTTCTCGTCGTCGAGTCGGACGAGAGCGACGGCTCTTTCCTCCGGCTCGCGCCCATCATCGCGGTGGTGACCAACATCGACCACGAGCACCTGGACCACTACCACGATTTCGCCTCCCTCCGCCAGGCCTTTCTCGAATTCATCAACAAGGTGCCTTTCTACGGCGTGGCCATTCTCTGCCTGGACGACCCGCACTTGCTTTCTTTGCTGCCGGAGGTGCGCCGCCGCACGCTTACCTACGGCCGCTCCGCCCAGGCGGACCTGATCATTCAGCACGTGACGCCGCAGCCGTTCGGCAGCCGCTTCACCGTGCGCGGCCGCCAGGGGGACCTGGGCGAGTTCACGCTCCAGGTGCCGGGCGCGCACAACGTCCTGAACGCCACCGCCGCCATTGCGGTGGCGCTGGAACTGGAGCAGGAACCGGACGCTGTCCGGCGGGCGCTGGCGGCGTACCGCGGGGTGGACCGCCGCTTCACGGTGCGCGGCGAGGCGGCGGGGGTCACGGTCATCGACGACTACGGCCACCACCCCACGGAAATCCGCGCCACGCTGGCGACGGCGCGCGCGTGCGGTTTTGACCGGGTATTGGTGCTATTTCAACCCCACCGCTACTCGCGGACCGAACTGCTGATGGACGAATTTGCGCGCGCGTTTCACGATGCGGATGTCGTCCTGGTCACCGAAATTTACGCCGCCTCCGAAGCGCCCCGCACCGGGGTCACCGGCGCCGCGCTAGCCGAACGGATGCGGGCTTTCGGCCACCGCGCGGTGGAATTCGTGGACACGCTGGCGGAGGGCGTACGCCGCGCGGCCGGGGAAGCACGGGCCGGCGACGTGGTGGTCACGCTGGGCGCGGGCAGCGTCTCCCAGGCGGCGGACCTGATTCTGGCGGCGCTGGCCGGCGGCGCGCGGGAGGTTAACGCCCATGGCTAAAAACCAGCATGCGAAACCGGCGGGCCGGCCGTCGGCCTGGCGGTTCTGGCTGCACGCCGTCGTCTGGGGGGGCGTGCTCGCCGCGACGGTCTGGACCGCGCGGGCGCTCCAGCACCATGTGCTCGCCGACCCGCGCTTCGTGATGGCGGGCGTACCGGCCGGCGGGCAGGATGCTCCGGACTTCGTGATCGAGGGCGCCGTGCACACCTCGCGCGATCGCGTGCTGGAAGTGTTCGGCGATGACTTCGGCAAGAACATTTTCCGCATTCCCATCGCGGAGCGCCGCCGCCGCCTGCTGGCGATCGACTGGGTGGCCGGCGCCTCCGTGTCGCGCCTGTGGCCGAACCGCCTGATCGTCCGCATCCAGGAACGGACGCCCGTGGCCTTTGTCAAGCTGGCCGCCGACCCTTTGCGGCCGAAAGCCGCCCGCCCCGCCCTGATCGACGGGGAGGGCGTGATTCTCCAGCAGCCGGAGAAAGGACAGTTCTCCTTTCCGGTGTTGATCGGCGTCAGCGAAAAGCAGCCGGAGGCGGAGCGCAAAGCCCGGGTGGCGCGGATGCAGCAGGTGCTCCGCGACATCGCCTCCCTGCCCCGGCCGCCGCGGCTGAGCGAGGTGGACGTCAGCTCCCGCGACATCCGGGTCTCCGCCGAGGTGGACGACCAGGAAGTGGAACTGATCCTGGGGGACCGGGATTTCGCCTCCCGTGTCCAGACGTTTCTGGCGCACTATCCTGAGATCCACAAGCGGACGCCCCAGTTTACGATCTTTGACTTGCGCCTGAGCAAGAGCATCATTGCCCGGGATACGGAACGATCGGAGTAAACATGGCGACCAAGCACAGACTGGCGGTGGGCGTGGACCCCGGAAGCGCGGGAACGCGTTGCGTGATCGGCGCGCTGGAGAACGGCGTCCTCCGGTTTGTCGCCTGCGGCGCCGCGCCGTCCTACGGCTGGGCCAAGGGCCGCGTGGCGGACCAGAAAGCCATCGCCGATTCGATTCTCCAGGCCGTTCGCGAGGCCGAGCGCCAGGCCGGCGTTTCCGCGGAAGCCGCCGTCCTGGGCCTGGGCGGGCCTACCGTGCGGGGCGGGCACAGCCGGGCCTACATCGAGTTCGGCCGCCGCCGGGAAATCGACCAGCGTGACGTCACGCGCGTGACCGAGCGCGCCGCCAAGGTCAATTTGCACGAGGACCGCATGGTGCTCCACGTGGCCTTGCAGGATTTTACCGTCGACGATCAACCCGGCCACCGCGACCCCCGCGGCATGGTCGCCGCCCGCCTGGAAGCGCACGTCTACGTCCTGACGGTCTCCGAGCAGGAGCATCGCCTCCTGGTCGGAGCCGCCAATCTGGCGCATCTTGAGGTGCAGGAAACCGTCTACGAACCGCTCGCGGCCTGTTACGCCTCGGTGCTGCCGGAAGAGCGCCGCGAGGGCGTGCTCCTGCTCGACATCGGCGCGCACACCAGCGAACTCGTGGTGTTTTTCGGCGACGCGCTCTACTTGGCCGGCGCCATTCCGGTGGGTGGCCATCATTTCACGACGGACGTCGCCTATGGTTTGAGGACCACTTCCGCCGACGCGGTGCTGCTGAAAGAAGAATATGGCTCGGCGCTGCTGTCCCAGACTCCTGAGCGCACGTGGATTGAAGTGCCCTCGCGCGATGGTCAGGAACCTCGCGAGGCCCCCTTGCGGCGGCTGAACGCCATCCTGGAGGCCCGCGCCGCCGAACTGTTCCGCCTGGTGCGGCGCGACCTGGGCGAAGCGCAACTGGATCAATCGCTGCTGGGCGGCATGTTGCTGGCGGGAGGCACCGCCCGGCTGGCCGGACTATGCGACATGGCGGAAGCGATCCTCCCGTGCAGCGCGCGCAAGGGCCTGGCGCTGGGCATTCGCGACTGGCCCGACGAAATTGACGACCCGATCTGGACCACCGCCGCCGGCCTGATGATGTACTCGGCCAAGCTGGGCGCGCGGGAAGAAGCGGCGCGGAAGGCAAAACGGTTTTTGCCGTTGGCCTCCCGGTAGAACCGGTTTTAAGCTACGGAAGGAGAAACGATGAGCCTGCTGGATCCTCAAGTGGATGCCTTGAAATACGAATTGGAAGAAGAGTTCCGCGGCGCGCGCATCAAGGTGATCGGCGTGGGCGGCGGCGGCTCGAATGCGGTGGCCCGCATGGTAGCCGAGGGGGTCGAGGGCGTCGAGTTTTACATCCTCAATACGGACTTGCAGGCTCTGCTGTCCGCCAAGGCGCCGCACAAACTGCAAATCGGCGCCAAGATCACGGGTGGTCTCGGCGCGGGCGCCGATCCCGCCGTGGGACGGCAGGCGGCACTGGAGGACACCGACCGGATCTGCGATATCCTCCACGACGCCGACATGGTCTTCGTGACCGCCGGACTGGGCGGCGGCACCGGCACCGGCGCGGCGCCCGTCGTGGCTTCGCTCGCCAAGGAACTCGGCGCGCTCACCGTCGCCGTGGTCACCAAGCCGTTCCAATTCGAAGGCGCGCGCCGGATGCGCGCGGCCGACGCCGGTCTGGCCGATCTGGCGGCTACGGTCGACACCGTCATCGCGATTCCGAATGACCGGCTCCTCAGCCTGGTGCCGAAGGGAACCAGCTTTCTTGACGGTTTCCGCGTCGCCGACGACATCCTGCGCCAGGCGGTGCAGGGGATCAGCGACATTATGGTGACTCCCGGCCTCATCAACCGCGACTTCTCCGACATCAAGGCGACGATGTCCGGCATGGGGTACGCCATGATGGGCACCGCCGTCGCGCACGGCGATGGCGCGGCCGCCGAAGCGGCCCGTAAAGCCATCAACAGCCCCTTGCTCGAGGACTCCCGGATTAAGGGGTCCCGCGGCATCCTGATCAACATCACCGGTTCGTCCAAGCTGGGTCTGCACGAGGTGAACGAGGCCTGTGAGATCGTGCGCGCCGCCGCCGAGTATGAAGACGCCATGGTCAACTTCGGCGTCATCATCAACGACAACATGGGCGACGCGGTGAAGGTGACGGTGATCGCCACCGGCTTTCAGCCGGAAAGCCATCCCGCGCCGTCCCGTCAGGTTCCGGTTGTCGGCGGGCGGGCGCTGGCAGGCGCCGCGCCCGCGGCCGCGCCGGGCAAGCCGGTCCTCGCCGCCGCGGCGCCACCGCCCGAGGCCGAGCCAGAGGCTCTCCCCATTGCCGAGAGCTATCCTCCGGCCCACGAAGGCGCTCCGCCGCCACCGGCTGCCCCGGCGCAACTCGATTTCGATCCCGAGGATCTGGATGTACCGGCGTTTCTCCGCCAAGGCCGGCTGCTTCAGTAGCGGCCGGGACGTCCCGCGCCGCGCCGCCCGTTCGCCGCGCGCTCTGGTATAGTCCTTTCACATGAGGCGTTCCTGGTTCCTCTGCCTTTCCCTCGCCTTGGGGACGGCGCTCGCCGCCGGCCCGCCGGCCGACTTCATGCGTGACGTCCACCCGGTGCTGGCCGCGAAGTGCTTTTCCTGTCATAGCGGCGGCAAGCGGTTCGCGAACCTGTCGCTAGCCACCTATCGTGACCTGCTGCGCGGCGGGCGCACGGGCAAGGTGGTCAATCCGGGCTCGTCGGGGGATAGTTTACTGATCCGCCGGGTGCTGGGCGACGGGGTTCCGGTTATGCCCCCCACAGGCGAGAAGCTGACGCCCGCGGAAATCGCCAGGCTGCGCGCCTGGATCGACCAGGGCGCCAGGGAAACCCCTTCTTCCGCCCCCGCCCGCCCGAACTGGGTTCCGCCGCTCGCCCTGGCTTGCGCGCCTTCCTCCGGCGACGCCCTGGAAGAACTGACCGAAAAATACTTCCGGGAACGGAACGCGCCCGTGCCCGCGCCCGCCAGCGACGAGGTCTTTCTGCGCCGCGTGTATTTGGACCTGTGGGGCTTGCTCCCCTCGCCCGAAGAGCAGGAAGCGTTTCTCGCCGACCGCTCCCCCGGCCGCCGCGCCAAGCTGGTGGACCATCTGCTCGCCGACCGCCACAAATACGCCGGCCACTGGATCAGTTGGTGGAACGATCTTCTCCGCAACGACGAAGGCGTCAACTACGCCGGGGCCCGGAAGTCGATTACCGAGTGGCTGTACCCGGCGCTGGTGGAGAACCTCGCATACGATGAATTCGCCCGGCGGCTGTTGAACCCGTGGCGGACTGGCGATCCGGACGGATTTCTGCTGGGTGTAAACTGGCGCGGGGATGTGAGCGCCAGCCAGACTCCGGTGATGCAGGCCGCCCAGAACAGCGCGCAGATCTTCCTGGGCGTTAACCTGAAATGTAATTCCTGCCACGACAGCTTTGTCAGCAAGTGGAAGCTGAAGGACGCCTACGGGCTGGCCACGTTCTTCACCGAGGGTGAACTGGAGATGGTCCGGTGCGACGCCCGGACCGGCCAGATGGCCAAACCGGAATTTCTCTACCCCGAGTTGGGCGGGGTCGACCCCCAGGCGAGTTTGGGCGAACGCCGCCTCTGGGCTGCGGCGCTGTTCACTTCGCCCGATAATGGCCGTTTTGTGCGCACCATCGTCAACCGGGTGTGGCATAAACTGCTCGGCCGGGGCATCGTCGAACCCGTGGACGACATGGATGCCGAGCCGTGGAGCCCCGCCATATTGGACGCACTGGCCTGCGAGTTCCAGGCGCACCGCTACGACTTGAAATGGCTGATCCGGCGGATTGTGCTGTCGCGCGCCTACCAGCTTCCCGCGGTGGACCCGCCGCCGGCCGGCGAAGAGATGTTTGTCTTTCGGGGGCCGCTGGTGCGGCGGATGACGGCGGAACAGTTCGCCGACGCGGTCGCCGCGATGACCGGCGAGTGGCATGCCCGCATCGCGCCGCGCAGCACCGTGGCGGAGTTGGTGCGGGAGTGGCGGCTGGCCTCGAGTCCCCTCACGCGCGCGCTCGGCCGGCCCATTCGCGACCAGGTGTTCACCGAGCGCGACGCGAGCGCCACGACCCTCCAGGCTCTCGAGCTGACGAACGGGGAAACCTACATGCGCCTGCTGCGGCGCGCCTCGCGGCGGATGCTGGGCGAGCTGCCGCCCGCCCCGGCCAACCTGTTCGATTCCGGACGCGTCAGCAGCGAATCCATCCCGGTGGACCTCAACATCACGGGCCTGAAACAACTGCGTCTGATTGTGCACGACGTCGATTCGTACTCTCCGGAGCGCGTGCAAGCCGTGTGGGCGAACGCCCGCCTGGCGGGACCGGACGGCGAGACGCCGCTCGGGCAGCCCACCCCCGGCAAAATGAAGAACCTCGCGTTTGCGGGCGCCATCCGCGTGAAGACGCCGTCGGAGTTCGTCATCCGTCTCGAAGGCAAACGCTACACCCGGTTCCGCGCCGTCGCCGGGGTGGAAGAAGAGAGCTTGGCATCGGACATCAACCCCCGCATCCGGTTCTTCATCTTCTCCGAGCCGCCCGACATGGAGAGGCTCGTGCGCGTCGAGGGCGAGCCGCCGGCGGCGCCGCCGGAAGGGCCATTTACGTCCGCTTCGCTCACCACGCGGCTGTTTCGCCATGCGCTGGGCCGCCCGCCGCAGGACCGCGAGGCGGAGGTGGCGCGGCAACTGCTGGCCGGACCGGGGGACAAACCCCGCGCCGATGGGTTGGCCGACCTGCTGTGGGCGCTGACGATGCTGCCCGAGTTCCAGTTGATCCGTTAGCTGGCCCGCGCGTTCCGCGCGCCGGGCCGGCGCGGGTTTGCAGCCGGACGAAAAACTCCGCTATCTTGATGGGATTGACCAACTTCCCTCCCGAATCAATCGGCGCTCCGGCTTTGCTGGATTGGGCCCTTAGCGCCTATGGCGCTCGCTTCGCCATCGTCACCAGCTTTCAGTCCGAAGGCATGGTGTTGATTGACATGGCTTCCCGCCTGGGCCGTCCCTTCCGGGTGATGACGCTCGATACCGGCCGCCTGCCCGCGGAGACCTTCCAGATGATCGAGACGGTGCGGGAGCTTTACGGCGTGCGGGTAGAGGTCGTCTCGCCGGACGCCCGGGAAGTGGAAGAGATGGTGCGGCGGCACGGTCCGAACCTGTTCTATCGCGGCGTGGCGTATCGCCGACTGTGTTGCCATTTCCGGAAGGTGCGGCCGCTCGAGCGCGTTTTGGCCGGACTGGATGCCTACGCCACCGGACTGCGGCGGGAACAGAGCGAAACCCGCGCGAGCGTCCCGAAAGTGGACACCGCCTCCCGGCCGGTCAAGCTCAATCCCCTGGCCGACTGGAGCCGCGCGGAAGTGGAGGCGTATACCCGCGCGCACCAGACGCCCCGCCACCCGCTTTACCAGCAGGGTTATGGCTCCATCGGCTGCGCTCCCTGCACGCGCCCGCTGCTGCCCGGGGAGGAGGAACGCGCCGGGCGCTGGTGGTGGGAACAGGATGCGGCCAAGGAGTGCGGACTGCATTTCACGCCGGAAGGCCAGGCCGCGCGGACCTTGGATATCCTGGTCGGCGAGATCCTCTCGGCCCATGCATAAAGGATTCACGTTGTGGTTTACCGGCATGTCCGGCGCGGGCAAGTCTACGCTCTCGCACGCCCTTGCGCAGCGTCTGCGCGAGTGCGGCGCCAAGGTCGAATTGCTTGACGGCGACGTGGTGCGCACGCATTTATCGAAGGGGCTCGGTTTCTCCAAAGAGGACCGCGACGAAAACATCCGCCGGATCGGCTTTGTTTGCGAACTGCTGTCGCGCAACGGCGTGATCGCGATCGTCGCGGCCATTTCGCCCTACCGCGCCGTCCGCGAGGAGGTGCGCGCGCGCATCGCCAACTTTATCGAGGTGCACGTGGACTGTCCGCTGGAGGTGCTCGCCGCGCGCGACGTCAAGGGCCTCTATAAGAAGGCGCTGGCGGGGGAGATCCCGAACTTCACCGGCGTCTCGGATCCCTACGAACCGCCCTTGACGCCCGAAATCACGGTGAACTCCGCCGCCGAGACGCCGGAAGAAAGCCTGGCGCGCATCTGGCAGGCGCTGCGCGAGCGCCAGTTGATCTCCTACCCGTAAGCGGCCCGCCGCCCCGCCCGCCCGCAGGCCCCGCCTTGGCTGGCTTTCGCCGCGGAAAATGCCGGGCTGGTTGCGAGAACCTCGGATCCACTTGCCGTTCGGAGGCATGGGCGGTCACGCACGATCAGTCTTTTTTCTTTTGCAAGCTTGGCCGGCTTAATTGCGGCTGGCCGCGCGCACTCCGCGCAAATCCCGTACAGGATCAACTCGTGGCGGTGAACCTTAAACTTGGGTTTCGCCAGTTTGTCAATGCCGGGAAGGCAGCCCTCCAACTCGAACACGCGCCGGCAATGGTCGCACTGAAAGTGGTGATGGTGAGCCTTGCCCGCGGCCTCGTACAGGACGTTGCCGCCGGGCATGGCGACAGCGATGAGGCTCGCCTCCTCCACGAGGGCTTTCAGGTTCCGGTACACGGTGGCGATTCCCATGCCGGTGACCTCTTTCTGCGCGAGATCGAGGACTTCCTGGGGCGACAGCGGCCGGTTGTTCTGCGCAAAGACCCGCCGGATCGCCGACCGCTGGCGGGTATTCCTCTGAACCTTCTCGGACATCAACCTCCAGCATGCCGTTCGCAACGGGCTTTCGCAAGCCCCGCCGCAAGCAAACGGCGAGACCAGGGGGGCGCGGCTGGTTAGAGCGGCCGGATCTTGAGGTTGCGAAACCAGGCCTCATCGTTGTGGTTCTGAAGCACGATGGGTCCGCGCCGGCGGGGACGCTGGGTGAGCAGGCGAAACACGGGGGAGTCGGCGCCCCACCGTTTTTCCAGTCCTTCCCGCACGGCGGGGCTGTCGAGCGAGAGGTCGACGGTTTTCCGGCCATTCAGCCAGTGCTGCGCGTGGTGACCGCGCACCACGATCCGCCCCTGATTCCATTCGCCGGCCGGCTTACTCGAGTCTTCCTCGGGACCCGCCAACTGGTAGAGCGCGCCCGCCCAGGATTTGCGCGAGCTTTTCGCATCGGCGTGGCCGGCATTGTCGATCACCTGGTATTCGAACGCCACCACGTACACCTGGCCCTTGCCATCGGCGGGCATCCGCTCGCGGGGCGCGGGATGAGTGAGCGCGTAGGCCACCTGTGCTTCGATGTTCCGCAAATCCGGGGGCGCCAATTCCGGATGGACTACGGCGGCGCCTTGCGCGCGATACTTGACGCCGCTGTTGCCGCCCGGCGAGATTTTCCATTCGAAAGTCAGCTCGAAATCTTCGAACAGCTCCACGGTGGCCAGATCCTCGCGGAAGCGCGGCAGGCGGGCAGCTTTGATCGCTCCCTGCTCGACGGTGAAGGAGTCCGACTTAGCCGATTTGGTCCAGCCGTTCAGCGTACGGCCGTCGAATAACAGCCGCCACCCCTCGGTCCGTTCCGGCGGGGTCAGCGCATTGCCCGCGGTGCTGGTGGAAGCCAGCGCGAGGACAAAGAGGGGGACAAGCAAGTGGCGGCACCGGGCGAACATGGCAGCTATTGTAGCGGTCCGCTCCGGCCGGGGCGAAGGGCGGTGCGGCCCCTGCGGCGGCGGTTTACGCTGGAAGACGGGGCTGCCGCCCCGCCCCGGTCTCTCGCGCATGGCTTTCTCACCCACGCCCGTTGCCGCCGCGGAACCGCCTCTGGGCCGGTTGCTGACCTCGTTCCCCCGTTTGTTCTCCGAGCCGCTGGCTTACTTCACTTCTCTGGCCGACGAGTTTGGCGATTGCGTCCGTCTGAAGTTCGGCCGGTCGGACCTGTACCTGGTCCACGATTGTGCGATGATCCGCGACCTGCTGGTCAACCAGGGCGCCAGCTTCGAGAAGTTTCCCCGGGTGCAGCCCGAGTTGGGGCTCTTTGGCGAGGGACTGCTCACCAGCGAAGAACCGGCGCACCTGCGCCAGCGCCGGCTGATCCAACCGGCGTTTCACCAGGGCCGGATCGAAGCTTACGGGCGCACGATGGTGGAGTGCGCGGGCGAACTGGCCGCCGAATGGCGCCCCGGCGCGGCCGTCGACCTGGCGGTGGAAATGAACCGACTAACCCTGGAGATCATCTGCCGCACCATGTTTGGCGGCAGCGCGCGGGAAATTTCCGCCGAGGTCGCGCATCACCTCGAAATCATTCTGCCCATGCTGAACAGCCTGGTAGCGCCCTGGGGCCGGCTGAAACTGTCTCTGCCGCTGCCGGCGGTCCGGCGTTACTTTGCGGCGTTGCGGGGCCTGGACCGGATCCTCTACCGCCTGATCGAGCAGCGCCGCGCGGCCGGCGCCGGCGGCGGGGACCTGCTGGACATGCTGTTGGCCGCGCGCGACGAGGGCCGCGAGGGCATGTCGGACCGAGAATTGCGGGACGAAGTGATGACCATCTTCGTGGCCGGCCACGAAACCACCGCAAACGGTTTGGCGTGGACCTGGTACCTGCTGGACCAGCACCCGGACGTCCGGCTGAACCTGGAGCGGGAACTGGACGCGGTACTGGGGGGGCGGCCGCCCGGCCCGGCGGACTATCCGCATCTGACTTACACGCAGGCGGTCGTGAAGGAGTCGATGCGGTTGTATCCGCCCGTGTGGATTCTGGGCCGGCGGGCGCTGCGCGCGGTGGAGTTGGCGGGACAACGCTTCCCGGCCCGCACGGTGTTTGTGGTCTGCCTGTATGCGCTGCACCGGCGTCCCTCTCTCTACCCCCGCGCCGGCGAGTTCTTGCCGGAACGCTGGCTGGCCTCCGCCACGCCGCCCAACCGGTTCGCCTATCTGCCGTTTGGCGCGGGCAGCCGGCTTTGTATTGGAGAGCGCTTTGCCTGGATGGAAGCGGTGCTGGTGCTGGCGGCGCTGGCGCGGGAGTTCCGGGCGCGGGTAGATCCCGGGGCGGCGGTGGAGCCAGTAGGGCTTTTGACGTTGCGCCCCCGGCACGGCGTATCGGTGCGGCTGGAACGCCGTTCTGAAAACCGGTGAGCCCTCGCGGAGCGGCCGGCCGCGCGAGGCTAGCGGGAGCCAAAGAGGCGCGCGAACAGCCCCGGCGGCTTCGGGCGCGGCGCCGGCGCCGTGGTGGCGGCGCTTGCGTCTGCCGTGGGATGCAGGATCCACTCGGTCGCCAACTGCTCCAGTTCGCGTTCGATGATCCGCCGCTCCAAGGAGGACGCCAAGTGCGGATCACCGGTCTCGCGCCGGCGCTGCTGAATCTGCTCCATGATCGCAACGGCAACTTCCAAGCGTTCCCGGGTCGGCAACATGAGTGCTCCTGCTGGGTAAGATGCAGACGGACGGAAAAGGGAGCAAAAACCCGCACTGTCCACCTTGCGGACACCGGTGTCCGCCGGTTGGGCGGCCGGCCGCGGCGTCGCGGCGTCTAAGGTATTCACCGCAAACGGCGATCCGGGCAGCGTAACGCTTGGCCCGGTACCTGCACTATCCGGCGGAGGGGAGATGAAACGATGACCAGCGTGCACGAACGACTTGCTCTGGGAGCAGAACTGCTGACCCTGATCGGCCGCCGCCGCGCCGAAATGGACAATCCCGGGATCGGCTTGTGTATCGAACACCACATCCTGGGTCGGGAACTTGCGGAACTGGAAGCGGAAATCCTGGCGAACCCCGGTCCTCTCGCGCGCCTTCAACGGGCGGGAGCGGCGGTCTGGAACCCTGAACGGCATACCGTGTAGTTCCCGCTTGTTTTTCCAAGCCAACGCCCTTCGGACTCCCCGCGCCAGAACCTCACTTCCTGGACAAGGCCGCCCGTGATACCGTAGGTATACCTGTATTCTGTCATGCAGCGACGAACTTTTCTTCGCGCCGCCACCGGGGTGGCCTGTTTTTCTTCCGATGCGCTGGACCGCGCGCGGGCGGCGGCGGCGGATCGCCGAGCGCCTCAGGAGGTGGCCCGCGATGAAGACTACTGGCGGGAGATCCAGCACGCCTTCACGGTGGACCGCAACATTATCAACCTAAACAACGGAGGAGTGTCGCCATCTCCCCGCATCGTGCAGGACGCCATGCGGCGCTACCTGGAGTTCAGCAATCTCCTGCCTACTCACAACATGTGGCGGCTGCTGGACCCGCAAGTCGAAAGCGTGCGCACGCGGCTGGCGGACCTGTTCGGCTGTGACCGGGAAGAGATTGCGATCACGCGCAACGCGTCCGAAGCGCTCGAAACGGCGCAATTGGGACTGGACCTGAAGCCGGGCGACGAGGTCCTGACCACCGACCAGGACTATCCCCGCATGCTGACCACCTGGGATCAGCGGCAGCGGCGGGACCGGCTGGTGATCCGCAAGCTCGCCTTCCGGCCGTTGGCCAGCGCGGACGAACTCTTCCGGCTTTTCGAGCAGAACGTCACGCCCCGTACCCGGGTGATCCACTTCTGCAGCATCACCAACCTCACCGGCCAGACGTTTCCAGTGAAGCGCATCTGCCAAATGGCGCGCGCGCGGGGGATCGCGTCGATTGTGGACGGGGCGCACACCTTCGCGCATTATCCGGAGAAGCTGGCGGATCTGGACTGCGATTACTACGGCACGAGTCTGCACAAGTGGCTGCTGGCCCCCCACGGCACCGGGATGCTGTTCGTGCGCAAGGACAAGATTGCCTCATTGTGGCCGCTGATGGCCGCGCCGCCCGACCTGGAGGCAAACATCCGGAAGTTCGAACAGATCGGCACGCACCCATCCGCCAATTTTCTGGCGATTGGCGAGGCCATCACGTTTCACAATGCGCTGGGTACCAAGCGCAAGTTCGCGCGTTTGCAGTATCTGCGCCGCCGCTGGACCGACCGCCTGGCCGGGCAGCGGGGGATGGGCACGCTGACGGCGCCGGACGCCGGCGGGCTGGGGCTGCTTACCGTCGAAGGAAAGGACCCGGTGCAACTGGCCACCAAGCTGTTCGACCAGCATCAGATTTTAGTAGTGGCCATCGTGCGGGATGACTTCCGGGGCCTGCGCATCACGCCCAATATCTACACCACCCTCGAGGAAATCGACCGCTTCTGCTCGGCGATGGAAACCTTGGCGCGCGCTTAGCCGGCGTTTCCGCGGTCTCCGGGGCTTGCCTCCCGCGCCGCGGTCTGCTCTACAGGTAGTGCACCCTTCTGGTGACCTAAGGAGATCTTCGTTTATGGATCGGCGTGGCTTCTTGCAGACGGCCGGCGGAGCGCTGGCGGCAAGCGCGGCGTCCGCGCAAACGCGGCGCTCCCCGAGTGACCGAATCACGCTGGGCTTTATCGGCGTCGGCACGCGCGGGGCGGACGGATTGCTCAAGGCGTTCCTCACCTTGGGCGATTGTGAGTGCTTGGCGGTGTGCGACCCCTTCCGCGACCGCCGCGAGAAGTGGGCCCAGGCCGTAAACGAAACTTACGGCGAGCGCAAGCGGAGCGGCGCGTATCGCGGCTGCGCCGCCTACCACGACTTTCGCGAGTTGCTGGCCCGCGGCGACATCGACGCCGTCGTCATCGCCACGCCGGACCACTGGCACGTGCCCATCGCGGCCGCCGCCGCGCGCGCCGGCAAGGACCTCTACGTCGAGAAGCCGCTTGGCCTCACCGTGCAGCAGGATCTGGCGGCGCGCCGCATCATTCGCGAGTCCAAGGTGATCTTCCAATATGGCACGCAGCAGCGCAGCGCGCCGCACATCCGCTTCGCTTGCGAGCAGGTGCGGTCCGGCAAACTGGGCAAGATCCGGTCAATCGAGGTCTGGGCGCCGGCGGGTTCGCCCGGCGGAGACCCCACGCCCGCGCCGCCGCCGGAAGGGTTCGACTACCGGATGTGGCTCGGCCCCGCTCCCGAAGCGCCATATACCACGGACCGCTGCGTTGGCGCCGGCCACTATTTTATTTACGACTATTCGATCGGGTTCCTGGCCGGCTGGGGCGCACACCCGCTGGACGTGCTCGACTGGGCGTTGCCGGAACCCGCGGTTCCCATTGAATATGAAGGGCTGGGCGCGCTGCCGCAAACCGGCCTGTTCGATACCGTCACCCATTGGTTCGTCCGCTGCCGGTTTGCCGATGGGGTCGTCCTGCACTTCACGCATGGACCCGACTACACCCGGATCGAGGGAACCGAAGGCTGGATCGGCATCGGCCGGACGAAGCTGGAAGCCCATCCGCAGTCTCTGATCGCCGGCTACCAGGGTCCCATCCAAGGTTTTCCTCAGACCAAAGCCCACTGCCAGGATTTCCTGGAGGGCGTGCGGGCGCGGAGGGACCCGGCTTCTCACATCGAATCCGCAGTGCGCTCCGACCTGATCAGCCAACTGTCGGACATCGCGATCCGCACCGGGCGGCTGATCCGGTGGGACCCCCGGACGGAGACGCTGACCGGCGATGAGACAGCGGCGCGGATGTGTGCACGGCCGATGCGGGCGCCATGGACCCTCTAATCGGCTCCAGGCTGATCGCGACTGAAGGAAACTGGTGAGCCGGGCGGGGATCGAACCCGCGACCCTCAGATTAAAAGTCTGATGCTCTACCAACTGAGCTACCGGCCCTGACCGCGCGCCTTGCGTCGCCATGCGCCCTGCGCGGCTTCACCACAGAACGATGATTGCAGGCGTAAGGAGGGTCTACGTTTTTTAAGATAGCACGATAGAATTGAGGCATGCCCAAACCTGTGATTCTCGTGGCCAATGGAGACCTGCGCCTCTCGGCCAATCAGAAGTGCTGGCCGGCCCAGCAGAACGCGGAGGAAGCGGTGATGGCGGCCATCCGCCGCGCGGGTTTCGACGTGCGGCGCGGCCATGCCTACGACCCGGTCAAGCAGCACGGGTTCATCGACAGCCAGCGCCGCGGCATGGAGGTGTTCCGCGCGATACCGCCCGACGCGCCGCTGGTGGTGGTGGAAGCGGTCTGGCAGTACAGTCATCATCTGCTGCACGGTCTCTATACGCATCAGGGGCCCATTCTCACCGTCGCCAATTGGAGCGGCCAGTGGCCGGGCCTGGTGGGCATGCTCAACCTGAACGGTTCCCTCACCAAGGCCGGCATCCCCTATTCCACGCTGTGGAGCGTGGACTTCACCGATGACTTTTTCGTCAACAACCTGAACCGCTGGTTGAACGGCCAGCCCGTGCAGCACGATCTCCGCCACGTGCGCCCGTTCGACGGGATGCCCGTGCCCGGTCAGGCCAAACAACTCGGCGAGCAGCTTGCCCAGGACCTGCGGCGCAACAAGGCCATCATGGGCGTGTTCGACGAAGGGTGCATGGGCATGTACAACGCCATCATCCCCGACGAACTGCTGCACCGCACCGGCGTGTTCAAGGAGCGGCTGAGCCAGTCCGCGCTCTACGCCGAAATGCAAACGGTGCCGGACGCCGAAGCTCAGGCCGTGCGGCGTTGGCTGGACGCCAAAGGCATGAAGTTCCTCACCGGCCCCAACCCGGAGACCGACCTGACCGACGCCCAGATCCATGAGCAGTGCAAGATGTACATCGCCGCCGTGCGCATCGCGGACGACTTCGGCTGCGACTGCATCGGCATCCAGTACCAGCAAGGCCTCAAGGACCTGGCCCCGGCGTCCGATTTGCCGGAAGGATTGCTCAACAACGTGGACCGGCCGCCGGTTACAGCGCGCGGCAACGGGCGGGTGCTGTTTGCGGGCCAGGCAGTGCCGCACTTCAACGAGGTGGACGAGTGTGCGGGTCTGGACGCGCTGGTCACCAACCGGCTGTGGACCGCGCTGGGCTTCGATCCGGAGACGACGCTGCACGATGTGCGCTACGGCGAGGAGTACCAAGGCGAGTTCGTCTGGGTTTTTGAAATCTCGGGCGCAGCACCGCCGCAGCATTTCATTGGCGGCTACGCGGGCACGGTGAGCGAACGGCAGCCGCCCATGTATTTCCGGCTGGGCGGTGGCACGGTGAAGGGCGTCAGCAAACCCGGCGAAGTAGTGTGGAGCCGCGTGTTCGTCGACGGTGGCGAATTAAAGGCCGACCTGGGCCTGGCGAAAGTGGTGGAACTGCCGCGCGAAGAGACCGAGCGCCGCTGGCAGATCACCACGCCGCAATGGCCGATCATGCACGCGGTGACCTACGGCGTATCGCGCGACCAGATGATGGCGCGGCACAAAGCGAACCACATTCAGGTGGCGTACGCGCCCGACCGGGCAGGCGCGCGCCTCGCGCTGGCGGCGAAGGCCACGGCGTTCCAGGCGATGGGGTTGGATGTCGCCATCTGCGGCGACATCCCCGAGTAATGGGCGCCCGGCTGTTGCGTTGGCTGCTGCTGGCGGGCGGCGCGGCCTCCTTGCGGGCCGTCGGCGGCGAGGAAAGCGTCGTCCACGTCCTCGCCGAACTGGTCGTGGTGCTGCTGGCGGCCAAAGTAGGCGGCGAACTGATGGAGCGGCTCGGCCAGCCCGCCGTGCTCGGCGAGTTGTTGGCCGGCATCGGCCTGTCGGCTCTTGCATTGGAGCAGGTGGCCGGGGCGGTGTGGCTGCGCGAGTCGGCTCTGGTTTCCACCTTCGCGGAGCTGGGCGCGGTGTTGCTGTTGTTCGAGGTCGGCCTGGAAACGCACTTTCACGAATTGGCGGAGGTGGGCCTCTCCGCCCTGGTCGTCGCCTCGATCGGCGTCGTGGCGCCGAGCCTGCTGGGATTTGCGGCTAGTTCTTTCTTGCTGCCGCGGGACCCCTGGTACGTGCATCTGTTCATTGGCGCGACGCTGGCCGCCACCAGCGTCGGCATCACGGCCCGGGTACTGAAGGATCTGGGCTGCCTGGACCGGAAGGAGTCCCGGATTATTCTCGGCGCGGCCGTGGTAGACGACGTGTTGGGACTGATCGTGCTCGCCGTGGTTTCCGGGCTGGTGACGTCGATCGCCCGGACCGGGCACGCGGACTTCTCCGTGGGACCGATCCTGCTGATTGTCGCCAAGTCCGTCGCGTTCCTGGCGGTGGCGATCTGGCTGGGCCGCCGGCTGCACCTGAACCTGGCGCGCTGGGGAGCGCGATTCCGCGTGCCGGGAGTGGCCCTGGTCATCGCCCTCTCGCACTGTTTCTCCCTGGCTTCGCTGGCGGGCTGGGTTGGCCTGGCGCCGATTGTGGGGGCGTTCGCGGCCGGCCTGGTGTTGGAAGAAAGCGATTACGATCTGTATCAGCAAAAGGGCGAACTGCCCATCGCGTCCCTGATCCGCCCCGTCGCGATGCTGTTCGTGCCCGTGTTCTTTGTGATGATGGGCATCCGTGTCGATTTGCGCGCGGTGGCCTCGACCGAGATGCTGGGACTGGCCGCGTTGCTGACCCTGGCGGCCATCGCGGGCAAACAGGCCTGCGCGCTGGGCGTCAGAGACCGGACTCTCCGCCGCACGGCTATTGGCATCGGCATGATCCCCCGCGGAGAGGTCGGCCTGATCTTCGTCGGTCTGGGCGCTTCTCTTACCGTGGGCGGCAAATCGATTCTCAACCCGGTGACCACCTCGGCATTGATTGTCATGGTGATCCTGACGACGGTGGTGACACCGCCGCTGCTGAAGTGGTCGTTGGGCGGCCCGCGGCCCAACTGACCGGACAGCCGTAGGCCCTTGACTCGGACGCGCGGCGTTGGTCTTCTGGAGATGGGTTCCATGCCGCGCCGCACCGCAGGATTGCCCGCGCCCACGCCGCGAATCTCCCGGCGCACCCTTCTGGCCGCGATGGTTGCCGCCGCGCGGCCCGCTTCCGCCCGCACGGAAAACCCGCTGTTCGCCCTGTGCATGGACACCCACGACGAGAAAAAGCGCGACCTGGCCGCGCAGGCACGCATGCTCAAGGAACTGGGCTATGCGGGGGCTGGTCACTTGTGGTTCGATCAGGTGGCCGAACGGTTGGCGACGCTCGACCGGGAAGGTCTGACGCTTTTCCAGATCTACATGCGGGTGGATCTGGGGCCGCGGGCCAAGGAGCCCTTCGATCCGCGTCTCGGGCAAGTCCTGCCGCTGCTGGCCGGGCGGGAGACGCAGCTTGCCGCCCTGGTGACGGGCGGAAGTCCTTCCGATCAAGCGCTGGACGAGCGCGCGGTGGAGGTGTTGGGCCAGATCGCGGACCTGGCCCAGCCCTATGGCGTCCGCCTGGCGCTCTACCCGCACCGGAAGAACTGGCTGGAGCGGGTGGAGGACGCGCTGCGAGTGGTCCAAAAGGCCCGGCGCGCCAACATGGGAGCGATGTTCAATCTCTGCCACTGGCTGGCGGCGGAGGATGAGGCGGGATTGGTCCCCCTGCTGCGCGCGGCGCGGCCGCACTTGCTGGCCGTCAGCATCAACGGCGCGGACCGGGGCGCGGAAATCCGGGCGGGCGCCGGCAATTGGATTCAGCCGCTCGGCCGCGGCACGTTCGACATGTTGGGCTTCCTACGGGAACTCGAGCAGATCGGCTACCGCGGTCCCGTGGGCTTGCAGTGCTACGGCCTGCCCGGCGATGCCGCCGTGCATCTGCGCGAGTCCATGACCGCCTGGCGGGCGTTGCAGCAACGCCTGCGGAAAGATTCGTGAATCAGGAGAGCACGATGCAACCTCGATCGACACGCAGACATTTTGTAGGCGGCGCGCTGGCCGTGTCGGCCGCAGGCGCGGCGCCCGTGGCATCCCCGGGCGCTTTGCCGTCCGGCAAGATCGGCAACCTGCGGATCAGCCGTCTGCTGCTGGGCGGAAACCTGTTGACGCACTACACGCACAGCCGCGATCTGAAGTATGTCTACCGCCTGGCCCGGGAGTACAACACCGATGCCCGGCTGCTGGAAACGCTGGCCCTGGCCGAAACGCATGGCGTCGATACGCTGGCGGTGCATCCGGATCCGGAAACCATGCGCATCCTGAAACAGCACCGCGCCCGGGGCGGCAAAATCAAATGGATTCTGGCGACCGAGCCGCCCACCGACGCGCCCGTCCAGCCGGATATGGAAAAGCACCGCCGCCGCGTGGGCGAGCTGGTGGAGCACGGCGCGGACGCCATCTATCTGTGGGGCGTGCGCGCCGATCAACTGGCCAAGGCGGGCCAGACGGCCCTGATCGCGCAGGCGGTCGAGATCATGAAGAGCACCGGCCTGCCGACGGGCGTAGGCGCGCACGCGCTCCAGACGGTGATGGAATGCGAGCGCGCGGACTTAGGCGCGGATTTCTACTTGAAAACACTGCACCACCACGACTACAAAACCGGACCCAAACCCGGCGAAGCGGGCGACGACTTCAAGGAATTCCCGGGGTATTGGTGCGGCAAACCGCGGGAGACCGTCGAGTTCATGCGGTCGGTCCGCAAGCCCTGGATCGCCTTCAAGGTCATGGCGGCGGGGGCGATCCCTCCCCAAAACGCCTTCCGGTACGCCTTCGAAAACGGCGCCGACTTCGTGCTGGCCGGGATGTTCGATTTTGAAATCGCCGAGGATGTCCGGCTGGTGAAGGACATCCTGCGCGGCCCGCTCGACCGGCAGCGTTCCTGGCAGGCGTAGCGCCGGAGGCTTGCGGATCCCCTCGAGGCCAACTCGTCGCGTTGGCCGCATCTGCCGCCATCGCCGAGGACTTGTCCCACCGCCCGGGGGTTTCAGACCGGAGCATTCGCCGCCCCGGCCTTGCGTTGCCCGGCCTATGCGCCGGTCGGCGCTCAGGGGCTCCGCACCGGTGACGGATCCGCGTCGTACTCGATCGGCACTTCCAATCCCGATACGCGAACTTCGCTGCCGGCGGCGGCGAGGCGAACGCCGGCGTTGTTGACGCCGCGCAACGTCTCGCGGCCGGTAATGTCCCAGACCAGCCAGACGAAGGGTCCTTTCACGATGCTCTGATCGACGCTCCAGCCCGGCTGCTTCTGATACCAGGGGAAATCCACGCGCTCCACTTCCGCGGCGCCGGAACCAAGTGGTTGGCCGTTCCAAGTCACCTCGAGCTGGTCTTGTTCACGGAGACCTTCCACCCGAAGCCGTAGCAGCACGCGCTTGAGGATCTGCTGCCGCCGCGCCGAGTCCAGATCTTCGAGAATCAGGATGCGGAGAGAACCATCCCGCTGCGAGCCGCCGAGTGGCAGCGGAAGATTTGGAGGCTCCAGAAACGACTCCCGCGTGGCCACGTACAGCTTGTTCTTACCCCGCAGTGTGTCTGGCGAGGTTAGGTCCCGCAGCAGTCCGTAATCTTCCGGGGTGAGGGGCCAATGCCGCGTGAAGAAGTTAAAAACATAGGTGCCGTGCTGACCGAGCGCGAAATAGTTGGTCCAGGCGGCGCGGTACATTTCCAGCGTGGCTTTGCCCTCCGCGCGGTGCGCCCGGGTTTCCGGGCTCGCATACACCGTGCAGGCGGAGCCGCGCGCCGCCTCCAGAAACTTGTCCAAGGGCCGGTCCATGCCCATGATGCGTGTCGGGTCTGCCACCACCAGCCGGTCGATATAGGCAGCGCGAATCCATTCCCTGATGTCCAGTCCGGTGCGCAGGCTCAGCTCCAAGGGACAGCAGATGTGTGCTTTCTTTTCTTCCGGAGTTGCCGCGCGGCTGGGACTGAGATTGGCGAGCACACGCACCATCAGGGGCAGATGGCGGCCGGCCCGTTTTCCGCGCTGGTCCAACCGGCGGCGCGCGTCGCGCACCAGGTCCGTAATCAGCTCGGGACGTGCTTTGCCCCGCGGGAAATACGAGTTGTGGCGAGTGAAGTCCATCTCAAAGCCGTCGTCGGCGTACCCGTCGATCAGCTCGTGAATCATCGCCAGGCGGTATTCCCGCACCTCACGATGGGTGAAGTCGAGCTGGTAGCGGCCAAAGCCGGTCATTGACGGGTCGGACCGTCCTAGCGCCAGGTGCTGGTGGTCCCACCAGAACTTCGAGGTCGCGGGGTTTTCCGCCGGAGGATAACGCTGGCCGAAGTGGCCGTCGTTCATGCGCAAAGAGGGAACAAACTCCAGACCCTTCGCGCGCGCCCGATCGCGTATCACGGCAAGGACATCGACGCCCTGCGCGCGGATTTCCTGCGCGACCCGGTAACGCCGGCGGTAGAGCGGATCCGTCTCTTCAAGGGCGGTCTTCCGCCAGCCGATTCCCGGCGCGACCTGTGACGGGTAATACGGCAGATCGTCGCCGCTGTTGCAGACCAACGTGGTGACCGGCGTCCCTAACAGGACATCCACGACATCGTGGAGGTGCTGCATTTGAAAGGGTGCTGAATAGAAAATGAAAGGCCGGTCCAGGTCGTCGTTGTAAAAATAGCGGGCCCGCCCGGCCGTGGCTTCCTGTGCGGAGACCCCGCCTTTGCAGGTCAGGGCCATGGCCACGGCAGCCCGGCCTATCGCCTCGCGTCGCGTAGAAGACATTCGTCTCCAGGTTAGCTGATGCCCCCCGGGCCGGCCAGAATCGGGTGCGCCGGAATACGGGGCTTTGATTCCCTCGCGGCGCGATGGTTCGGCCATGTCCAGGTGTGCCGCAAGAAAGGCGATGGGACGACATTTTGCCTTGTGCGCGTCCCGCTGGAGGCCCATCGTGAGACGAGAATGTCAAACCGAAACGCGGTGGATCGCCGCGTGGTCCGCAAGGCCCCGCGCACGCACTGTCCCGTGTGCCTCGGCCGCCGGGAGTTCTTCGAATGGGGGCTCGCGTGCGCTTGCGCGATGCCGCTGGCCGGATGCCGCCCGAAACCCTCCGCCGGCTTAGCCGCCAAACCCGCGTATCCCCCGCGGAACCGGCTGGCTACAATCACGCCAGGGAACTGATTCCGTCATGCTGAGGCTTCTGCTTGCACTCTGCGCCTTGCTTCCGGCCGCCGCGCCCGCCGCGGTGGAGGACGACTTCGACTATTTCGTGAATAACTGGAATGTGGTCGGGCTGCCGGACTATATGTACGGCAGCCGGATCACGCCCGCCAACGAAGTCTACCTGGCGGGCGGAACCGCCGTCAAAATCCGCGTCGGCCGCGGCCTGACGCCGCTCAGCCGAACGAACGGCAAGCGCGCCCGGCACGGGTGGATGCCGATCATAGAAACTTCCGCGCAAGACGGGCCGGTGCGCTATGACATCACGTTCTGGGCTACCCCGCTGCCGGACGTGCGCGAATGGCGGAAGGCGTTCGCCTGGCCCACCGAGGGCGAGAACTTTCTAATCTGGATCGCGGTCAGAGCGACGAATTCCTCCGGGGAAAGAGCGGGCGCGAAGGTGGAGCTGAAGCCCGATGCCAAGGCCTACGAACCAAAACCGCCGGTCTTCATGACCGCGCGCCAGCAGACGCGCGAGTACCTGTGGGCGTGGGATCTCGGTCCTGGGGAGAGCCGGCAGGACGTGGCACGCTACCCGTACTTTCCGGTCAGCGACCCCAAGGCCTTCGACACGGCGGACCCGGCGCTCTGGCTCGGCCGCACGGCCGAGTTCTGGCAAAGGACCATGGACCGCGCCGCGCGCGTGCAGGTGCCCTGCCGCAAAGCGGCCAGGGCGCTCCTGGCGGCGCACGTCTGCCAACTCATCGCGAGCGACCTGGGCGATCTGCGGGGCGGGGAAGGCTTCTACGAGGACTTCTACATCCGCGACGGCGCCTACCAGGTGATGGAGCTCGAGGAAGCCGGCTTTCACGAAGAGGCCGCCCGCGCTATCGAACTGTATCTGCCGCGGCAGGGCCGCTACGGGCGATTCGAATCGCAGAAGGAGCAATACGACGCCAACGGGCAGGCGGTCTGGGCGCTATGGCAGTATGCCCGCATCACCGGGGACCGCGGCTTCCTCACCCGCGTCTATCCCCGCATGCTGCGCGCGGTGAGCTGGACCATGCAGGAGCGCCGGAAAGAGAAACCGCCGTTCCAGGGCCTGCTGACCGTGGCGCCCGCCGACGGGGAGTTTCTCTGGGACGCCAAGCACCATATCGTGGGTTACGATCTCTGGAACCTGCGCGGAATGCTGCTGACGGCGGACGCCGCGCGCCGGCTAGGCCGCCTGGAGGACGCCGCGAAGCTGACGGCGGAAGCGGAGGATTACCGGGCGGCGATTGACGCCGCGTTGACGCGTACAGGGTTGCCCTACTTCCCGCCCAGTTGGGAAGGTGCGGGGACGCCTTGGGGCAACACGGAGTTGCTCTGGCCGGCGCCCGTGTTCCCGCCCGGCGATCCGCGCGTCGGCGCGACCGTGGAACAGGTCCGGCGGAAGCACGGCGGCGGCTTCGTCGAAGGTACGATCCGCTGGCTCGCCAAGGATCACGCCAACGCCATCCACCCCTACCTGGGCGCGTACACGGTGATGAACTCGCTGGCGCGCGGAGACCACGAGCAGGTGGTTGAGGATTTCTACTGGTATCTGCTGCACACGACGGCCGCGAACGCGTTTCCGGAGGGCATTTTCTTTAAGAAGCGCGAAGCCTGGTATGACACCATCCCGCACGTGACCGGCGCTTCGAACTACGCCATTCTGCTGCGTCACATGCTGATTCATGAAGAGGGCGAGGAACTGCACCTGCTGAAGGCCGTCCCGGACTGGTGGTTGGCCGAAGGTCAGGAAATCCGGTTGGAGCGCATGCCGACGCACTTCGGCGTGATGCACCTGACGGTGCGCGGGCTGGCCCAGGGAGTGCGCGTCGAGCTCACCGCGCCGGTGGGGAATCCGCCGCGGCGGATCCTTTTGCATTTGCCCGAGTCGCGGCCGCTGGACATGCCGGTCGAGGGCATCACGGTGGTTGTACGGAAAAACCAGAAACAACGGTGGGATTTTCCCACCGTCGTCGAGCGATACCGCGCCTCGCTGACGCCCGAGGAGCGGAAGCACTGGCAGGCGGCGGGACTCGAGTAGCTACGCCTTTGGCTGGAGGAGCGCGTGCCGGAGCGCGGCGCGCGCCGGGCTGAACTCGGCCGTGTCGATCCAGCCGGGCTGGCGTCCGCGCAGCAACTCGGCGGCGGCCTCCCCGATCGCCAGGCTACAGGTGGCGCCGAAGCCGCCCAGAGCCGCCACGTGGAACAAGCCGGCCACCTCGGGGTCCCAGCCGATCACCGGCAAGCGGTCGGGCGCGAACGTGCGCAGGCACGGCCATTGGCGGCGTACCGCCACTTGGGCCAGCATCGGCGCGTTCGCCTCCAGTTTCTCCGCCAGCAGTTCCGCGGCGGCGAAGTCGGCGGCCGGCGGCGCAGGCGGATGGGGCGTTTCGTCGCACGGCGACAGCAGCAACCCGTCTCCCTCGGGGCGGAAGTAGTAGCCGGCGTCCAGATCCCAAACCACCGGCGCGTTCGCGGGCAGCGGGCTGTCCGCGACGAAGAGATGACGGCGCAGCGGCTGGAGGGGAAGCGGCATTCCCTCGCGGCCCAACCGGCCCGCCCACGCGCCCGTCGCGTCCACCACCACGTCCGTGCGGACTTCTCCCCGCGGCGTACGGACTCCCCGCACCCGGCCCGCGTGCAGCAGCACCGCTTCGACCGGACAGTTCAGGAACGTCTGCACGCCGCCCCGCCGCGCCTCCGCCAGCAGGCTGGTCAGCAACCCGTGGATATCGAGCACCCCATCGCCCGGGCTGAAGACGGCGTGGGTGAAACGCAAACCGGACAGGAACGGGAACCGGCGGCGGACCTCCGCGGCGGAGAGCAGTTCGCACGCCACACCGCTGGCGCAGAGATCCGCGATCCATGCCGCGGGCCGGTCCGGCGTCGCGTCATGCACCAGGTAGAGCCCGCCGGTCGGACGCACCGCGGGGCCGTCCTCGAGCGGGCGTGCATAGATGCAGCGCACGCTCTCCCGCGCCAGCGTGCGCAAAATCGGCTCGGTCTCCACCTGCCGGAGGATCGCCGCGTTCCGCCCGGAAGCGTAGGTTCCCGGCGCCGGTTCGCGCTCCAGCAGCACGCCGCGCGTCTGGGCGGCGCGCACGAGGGCCGCGGCCGTGGCGGCGCCGGCGAAGCCCGCGCCGATCACCACTACGTCCGCCGACTCCGGCAACTCGCGGGGCGAAGCGGAGAGAATCATACGCCCAGTGTACGATTCCGGCTGCCGCCGCCCGGAAGGAGGGAGGACGCCTGCGGCGCTCTTGCGCCGCGGTTAACGCGGTGATCCACTGAAGATGCGAACGGCTCCGCGGAGGCGCTGATGCCAGGCCACGATCTTAGCCGCAGACAATTCCTGCACGCGGCGGCGGGCGCGTGGGCCGGCCGCGCGCAACGCCCGCCGAACGTCATTGTCGTCCTGACCGACGACCAGGGGTACGGCGACCTTGCTTGTCACGGCAATCCCCTGGCGCGCACGCCGCACCTGGACCGGTTGCACGCGGAAAGCACGCGCCTGACCGATTTCCACGTGGACCCCACGTGCTCGCCCTCCCGTTCCGCGCTGCTGACGGGTCGCTATTCGCACCGCGTGGGCGTGTGGCACACCGTCATCGGCCGCAATTTTCTGCGGCGCGGGGAAGTCACGATGGCCGAGGTGTTCCGGGAGGCCGGCTACCGCACCGGGCATTTCGGCAAGTGGCACCTCGGCGCCAACTACCCGTTCCGGCCCATCGACCGCGGGTTCGAGCGCTGGGTCGGCCACGGCAACAGCGGCATCGGGACCAGTTCCGATTACTGGGACAACCAGAAGCTCAACGATACGTATTACCGGGATGGCGCGTGGGAGAAGTTCTCCGGTTTCTCCACGGACATCTTCGTCGACGAAGCCATGCGCTTCATCCGGGAAGCCGCGGCCCAACCGTTTTTCGTCTACCTGGCGACGAATGTGCCGCACGCCCCCCTGAACCTGCCGGCGGCCTGGCTGAAACCCTGGGGCGCGCGCACCCGGGATCCGCAATTCGCCCGGCTGTACGCCAGCATCGAACGCATCGACTGGAACGTCGGACGTCTGCTGCGCATGCTCGCGCAACGGAGACAGCTTGACAACACGCTGGTGATCTTTCTGACGGACAATGGTGCGGCGACGGGCGCGGCGGCGTTCGCGGCCGGCATGCGCGGCCGGAAGGGTGACATCTACGAGGGAGGCCACCGGGTGCCGTGTTTCCTGCGCTGGCCGGGTGGAGGACTGCGCGCGGGGTTGGATGTGGCCCGACTGACGGCGCATGTCGACCTGCTGCCTACCCTGATCGACTTGTGCGGCTTGCAGCGTCCCGGCGGGGTGGCGTTCGACGGCGCCAGCCTGGCCCCGCTGCTGCGGGATCCCGGCGCGGCCTGGCCGGAGCGGACGCTGCTGGTGGAAAGCCAGCGGATTCAGTACCCCGAGAAGTGGCGCAACTGCGCCATGATGCGCGGCCGCTGGCGCCTGGTGAACGGCCTGGAACTCTACGATCTGCGCGCGGACCCGGCGCAGCAGCGCGATGTGGCGGGGGCGCATCCCGATCTCGTCCGGCGGTTGCGGGCCGGCTACGAGGAACTGTGGGACTCGCTTTCGGCCCGCGACCGGGAACTCGAACGGCCGCTCCTCGGCAACGGCCGGCAACCACTCACCTGGTTCGCGCCGGATGAACGGTTCGCGGAACTTTCCTCGGTGCCGGTCTTCCAGGACGACGTGCGCCGGGCGAAAACCGTCGAAGGGATCTGGGCCGCGGCGGTGGAGACGGAGGGTCTTTATGAGTTCGCCGTGCGGCGCTGGCCGCGCGAAGTCCGGCAGCCCCTCACCGCCGCGCTGCCGGAAATCCGGCCGGACGGGGTTCGGACGATTCACGAAGCGCCGGTTCCTCCGGGCCGCGCGCTGTCCCTGGTTCACGCGCGGTTCCGGGCCGGCGAACGCCGCGCTGGCGCCGCCATTCCGCCCGGCGCGGAGGAAGTGCGGTTTGCGATGACTCTCCCGGCGGGACCGGTGGATTTGCAAGCCTGGTTCGCCGACGCCGCCGGCGACGAAACGCGCGGCGCGTACTACATCTATGCCCGCCGCCTGCAAGTAAGCGCTGCGCCTCACCGGGCGGCGCCGTCCGCCAGCTCCCGCGCCCGCGCGAACACCGCTGCGAACATTTCCTCGGTCAGGCGTCCGGTTTGCGTGTTCTGCTGGCTGGGGTGATAGGAGGCGAGGAGCGTGGGCAGGTCCGCGCCCAAGGCATACTCGGCTCCGTGCGCGAACCGGTACGCGCGGAGGTTCCCGATGTGGCCGCGGCCGCGCAGGACAGAGAGATACACGTCAAACGCAGTGCGGCCGAGCGCCACGACCACGCGCACCCGCGTCAGCAGATCGAGTTCCCGCTCCAGGTAGCCGCGGCAGGCGCGGATCTCCGCGGGGGCCGGCTTGTTGCCGGGAGGCGCGCAGTGCACTGCGGCGGTGAGATACGCGCCGCGCAGCTCCAACCCGTCGTCACGGGAGACGGCGCGGGGCTGGCTGGCGAATCCCGCGCGGTGCAGGACGCGGTAGAGCAGGTCGCCGGAACGGTCGCCGGTGAACATACGCCCGGTCCGGTTCGCGCCGTGGGCGCCCGGCGCCAGCCCCACAATCAGTAACCGCGCTTGCGGATCGCCGAACGACGGAACCGGACGGCCCCAGTATTCCCAGTCCGCGTAGGCGCGGCGTTTGACGGAGGCAATGTGCTGGCAGTGGGCGATCAGGCGGGGACAGCGCCGGCAGGCGGCGATCTCGTCGGCGATCCGCTCGAGGCTCATCCCGCCACGGCGACCACGTCGATCTCGACGCGGACATCGCGCGGCAGCCGCGCCACCTCCACCGTCGCCCGGGCGGGCGGATCGGCCGGAAAGAACTCGGCGTAAACCGCGTTCATTGCCGGGAACTCGTTCATGTCTTTCAGGTACACGGTGGCGCGCAGCGTGCTGGCCAGGCTGGAGCCGGCCGCCTCGAGAATCGCCGCGATGTTGGCCATCACTTGCCGGGTCTGCGCGGCGATGCCGCCCTCGACGATTTTCCCGGTGGCCGGATCCAGAGGAATCTGCCCGCTGACGAACACCAAGCCATTCCAGGCGATGGCCTGAGAATAAGGCCCGATGGCCTGGGGTGCGCGGTCGGTGTGGATGGTTCTGCGCAAGGGAAAGCTCCTTTGGCGGCGCCCGGCGCGCCCTCAACCGGGTGCGCGGCGCGGCGGTATCGATGAGTCAAAAAGGTTACTCTAGCTGGGCCTGGTCACCAGCGCAAGCCACCGACCAATTCGCCGACATGGGCGACCTCGAGTTGCTCGAGCAGCCGGCCAAGTTCCCGGGCGATGCGCAGCGGCGCGGCGGGATCCCAAAACGTCGCCGAGCCAACCTGGACGGCGGCGGCGCCTGCCAGCAGGAACTCGGCGGCGTCTTCGCCGCTGGCGATGCCGCCCAGGCCAACCACGGGAATCTTCACCGCCTGCGCCGCCTGGTACACAAAGCGCAGCGCCAGCGGCTTGATCGCCGGGCCGGAGAGGCCGCCAAAGCCCGCGCCAAGGCGCGGCCGGCGCGTGCGGACATCGATCGCCAGGGCGATGAACGTGTTGACCAGCGAAAGCGCGTCCACGCCGGCCTCCTCCGCCGCGCGCGCCAAGGGCTCGATCTGCGCGACGTTGGGCGAGAGCTTGACCAGCACCGGCCGCCGGGCGATGCGCTTCACCGCGGTGACGACCTCGCCGAGCAGCCGGGGGTCGCTCGAGAAAAAGATCCCGCCGTGCTTGGTGTTCGGGCATGAAACGTTCAACTCATAGGCCGCGATGCCCGCGTGGTCCTCGAGCACGCGCACCACTTCAGCGTAGTCTTCCGGCTGGTAGCCGAATACGTTCGCCAGGACGGCGGTGTCCAGCCTGGCCAGCGCCGGCAGTTTTTCGCGCACGAAGGCGCGCACGCCGATGTTTTGCAGGCCGATCGAGTTGATCATGCCGGCTTCAGCCTCCCAGATTCGCGGCGGCGGGTTGCCGGCGATGGGCTCCCGCGACAATCCTTTCACCACGAAGCCGCCGAGCGCGTTCAGGTCGAGCAGGGAAGCGAACTCCAGTCCGTAAGCGAACGTGCCCGAGGCGGCCAGCACGGGGTTTTTGAGCGGAATGCCGCAAAGCGAGGTCGCCAAACGATTCATCGGGAGGTCCGCTCGCCGGGGGCCAAAGCCGCGCTCAGCACCCGCCCGATGGACGCGCCGGGCGGAGGGATCAGCAGGCTGCGGGCCAGCGTGGGCGCGACGTCCACCAGGGCGCAGGGATCCTCCACGGTGCGCGCGGCGAAGGACGGGCCGAAGAAGATCAGCGGCACGCGCGCGTCGTAGGGGTAGAGCGACCCGTAGGCGACGCCGCGCGCCGCGTAGTTCTCGAACGCCCCGGCTTCGTAAGCAAGCATCACATCGCCGGAACGGAGCGCATGGAAGCTGTTCTGAAAACGCCGGCGCCAGGCGGATCCGCGGCTGCAATCGCCGTCCGCGGTGTAGAACGCGGCCACGCCGGGGACGGTCAGGGCCGCCTCGCCGGCGAGCCGGCGAACCGCGCGAGGGTCCGCGCCGGTCCGGCGGACGGCGTGCGGGCGGAGATAGAGGAACGGATAGAGGTAGCGGTCCACATACCGCTCGCGGGCCGGCGGGATATCGAACCGCGCCGAAAGCGCCGCATCCACCGCGCGCGCCACGGCCTCGCTGGAGATCGCGTAGCGGCCGCGCGCTTCTTCGGCGGGGAGCGGCGGCGCGCCGTGCGCCGCGCTGAACACCAGGTTATAGTTGCCGCGTCCCGGCGCGCGGTCGAGCGCCTCCAGCAGTTGTTCGATCTCCACGTCCAGGTGCAGGACCAGATCGCGCATCAGAGGAGAAACGCCGCCTTCTTCGTAACCGAGCGCCGCGGTGGAAGAAAGGACCACGGTCACCAGTGTGGCGGCGCCGGTGAAGCCAGGTTTTTCTTCGGCCAGCAAAGCGCGGAGCGCCGCCACTTGTGCGGCCTGCGCGAAGGGCGAGGCGCGGTAGAGCGCGCGCAACTCCTCCGGCGCGCCGGGTTCCTGCTTCAACACGCGCAGCGGAGGCGAGTTTTCGTCCGCGCGGCACGCGATCCATTTCGCGCCGGCATGCCGTTCCGGGCCGTGCGCCGCCCGCACCGCGCTCAGCCACACCGGTTCGTCGGGGGCGGCGCCTTCCGGCTCGAGCAGATAGACGAGCGGCTTGCCGCGTGACGGGGCCGCCAGCGAAGCCAGCGGGCCGGTCAAACCCAACGCCACCGCCCGGCTGCCTCCGCCGACGGCGAGCAGTTCGTCGGCCAGCGCCGGCGCCTGCCGCAGCGGCAGGGCCGCTTCCACCGTTTGCCGCGAGGCGCGGTCGAACCAGCGGTCCGCCACAATCCCATGGGTGTCCGGCCAGGCCCCAGTCGCCAGCGTCGCCACGCCGGAAGCGGAAAAGGCGCTGGCCTGTGCGCGGCACTCGGGGAAGTACGCTCCCTCGCTCATCAGCCGGCGAAATCCGCGCGGGCCGAACCAGGGGGCGTAGCGGTCGAGATAGTCGCCGCGGAATTGCTCGGCGATCAGCCACACCAGCAGCCGGGGCGGCGCCGCCGCCGCGCCCCGCCGCGCGGCCAGAGCCGCCGCCGCTGTTGCGGACACCCATCCCCGCCGTGTCAGTCGCATCGAAGGTCGAGTGTACCACCCGGACCCGCGCGGTCCCGCGCCTACCTCACCACCCTGACCGGCGGCGGACTCATCGGCGGCTGCGGTTCAAACAGGCCGAACGACCAGACCGCGGTCGCCGAGGCGATGGACACGTACTGTTTGCCGTCCACCGCATAGGTGATGGGCGACGCGGCGATCACCTCACCCATCTGATACCGCCACAGCACCTTTCCGGTCCGGGCATCCAACGCCAGCAGGTGTCCGTCGTCGTCGGCGGAAAAGATCACGCCGCCCGCCGTGGACACCGTCCCCGGCCACGCGCTCACCGGGCCGTTCATCCGGTATTCCCACACCCGTTTCCCCGTAGTGGGCTCCAGCGCGCGGAGCACATACTGGCCGGGTTCTTCCTTGCTGCGCCCCACGCCCCCTCCCGAAAAACCCTTGGCTGGCTCGGGCTCCTTGGCGGAACTGGTGTACACGTCACACTGTTCCAGCGTCATGATGTAGAGCAACCCGGTGGCCGGATTAAAGGACGGGGAAGGCCAGTTGGTGGCGCCCATCACCCCGGGGCAAGCCCGGGTTCCGCCCGGGGTGGGGTCCTTGCCGGGGACCAGGACCGGCCGGCCGTTGGCGTCGATCCCCGAAGCCCAGTCGACGTTGTCCACCAGTTTGGTGGCGTGCAGGAACTGGCCGGTGACGCGGTCGAGCACATAATAAAAACCGTTCCGGTTGCCGTACAGCATCAGCTTGCGGGGCTTGCCCTGGTAGGGCAAATCCACCAGCACCGGCCAGGCCTGCGCGTCCCAGTCGTGGGTGTCGTGCGGCGTGAACTGGAAATACCATTTCATCTTGCCGGTGTCCAGATCGAGGGCCAGCACCGAACACGAATAAAGGTTGTCGCCGGCGCGATTGCCGCCGTAGAAATCCGGCCAGGGATTGCCGGTGGGCCAATAGAGCAGGTTCAGTTCGGGGTCGAACGTTCCGCTCAGCCACGTGGCCGCTCCGCCCCAGTCGTGCAGATCGCTCCACGTTTCGGAACCGGGTTCTCCCTTGGCGGGGATCGTGTAGGTACGCCACAGTTCCTCGCCGGTGTGGGCGTTGATGGCCGCCACATAGCCGCGCATGCCGGTGTCGCCGCCCGCGACGCCGACAATGACCTTGTCTTTGGCGATCAGCGGCGCCGCGGTCGAGAACAGCCCCTTGTCGATCTCGCCATACTTGGTCTGCCAGCGCACCGCGCCCGTGCGCCGGTCGAGCGCCACCAGGTGCACGTCGGCGGTGACAAAGTAGACGTTGTCGCCCAGGATCGCCGCGCCGCGATTGACGCCGGTCTTCTTGGCCCGCGTGTCGCGATACTCCCACACCAGGCGCCCGGTGCGGGCGTCCAGGGCGTACATCGTGTTGGAATCGGTGACGTACATCATGCCCTGGTAGACGATAGGACTGGTCCTCAAGCCGTTGGCCTTCGGGATGTGGAAAGTCCACTTGGGAACCAGCGATCCGGCGTTGGCCGCCGTGATCTGGCGGAGCGGGCTATGCCGCTGGCCGCTGTAGCTGCCGGCGTAGGTCAGCCAGTTGGCGCCAGGTCCCGCCAGGATATCTTCGTACTTGACTTGCGCGACGGCCGCGGCGCAGAGCGCGCAGGCCCAAGCCAGAGTCCGATCCATCCGCATCTTGCCTACCTCCCCGCCCTCGCCAGCGCGGACTCAGCCGGCCGGACGCTCTGCCGGCTCAAAAAGGCCACCAAGTCGTCAATTTCTTTCCGGTCCAGCCGCTGGCGGTAATCGGCAGGCATCGGCGACGACTTGGCCAGCGTGACGGATTTGATCCGGGACGCCGGCACGAGATGGATCTCGCCCTGCGCGTCCTGGAGTTGCACCGAGAAGTTGTTCCGGTTGCGCAACAGGCCTTCCCGGACGCCGCCCTCGTGCAGCGCCAGCGTCACTTTACGCCACGCTTCGGTTGCGTCGGCGTCGGGATCGATGATGGACTCCCGCAGGAAGCCCGCCGAACGCAGGCCCCCGGCGTTCGTCAGGTCCGGACCGTACTTGCCGCCCTTGCCGCGCAAGCCGTGACACCCCCCGCAGCCGCCTTTACCCCAGAAGAGCTCCTCGCCGCGCCGGAGGTCGCCCGGCGGCGGCGCCTCGATCGCGGGAGACCCCAGCGCCTTCACAAAGGCGGTCATCTGCCACACCTTCTCATCGGGCTGATTCGACCCGGGCATTTCGGTGTTCGGAATCCCAAACTTAATGGTCTTGAACAGCGCCTCGTCATCCAGCGAATGCCACATGCCGCTGTCGCGAAGTTTCGGACCGCGTCCGCCTTCGCCCGTCAGCCCGTGACAACCGGCGCAGCCGGCGGAAAACAGCTTGCGGCCGGCTTCAATGGCTTCCGGATCGCCGATCGCCGGGTGCGGCGTTTTCGGCTTGTGGACATCGGCGGCAACCAGCGCTCCCGCCGCCAGCGAGGCGCCCGCCGCCAGGCGCATCCAGATCAGGCTCTTCATGCGATGAACCCCACTCGCGCCGGCGCAGACCGGCATGCGTTCAGGATACCGCATCGTAGCCAGCTTCGATGTCTCCCGGACGAGTGGGGAGCGGGTCTGCGGCGACGCCGGGCGTATGCCAACTCCCGCCGTCACTGATCGGGCAGACGCTGCCCGCGCGCATAGTTGCACAGCTTCTCGTGGTTGGCGAGCGTGCGTACCTGCGTGCCCCTGGCGAAGCCGATCTCCCAAAAGGAGGAGCTTGCCGTCCGTAGGCCGCAGATGGGCATAGCCGCTCGCGCGATCGGTCATCGCGCTCAAGCCCATGCCGCCCGGCGCGAATTCCAGAGGCGGATAAAGCGGTTTTCGAGCGCCCCGCCCGGAGCCGGATGCAGAGTTTGGGCGCGCAGCAGGCTCGCCGCCGTGAGCGCGCTCGCCAGCAACAGAATCGTACGCCACTGCATCATGGATCTCCCGGGCCGCGCGCGGACGGCCAACGCCACATTGTCGGGGAAACAGCCCTCCGCGAGAAGCCCGGGGATGAGGCGCGCCGCGGAGAGGCCCTACGGTTGCCGCTGGCGGCGGGCGATCCACAGGGGCGCCAGGACGAACCAGGCCAGCGAGCAGACCAGCAGCATCTGCTTGAATCCGTCCTCACTTAGCACGCCGTGCCAGTGCAGAAACGGCGAGGCCAGTCCCGCGGAAAGGCTGGCGAGGCTGGCGGCGGGGAGGAGTCTGCTCATGCCCTGGTTCTCCTTTCCAGCAGGCGCAAACCGCAATACGCCGCGGTCGCCGCCAGGTATCCGGGAAGCCATTTGAAGAACAGGTGCAACGGCAGCCAATAACAAAACAGCAGCGTGCCGGCCCAAACCGCCAGCGCGAGGGGATTCACCATCCAGCCGCGGCGGCGCGCCGGTTCAGGCTCCGCTCCCAGCCGCGGCAGGATCCAGTGCTCGGCGAACGCAATCGCGCCGACCGGCATCAGCGTAAGGCCGTAGATGGCGACGTAATCGAGCAGCTTCAGGAAAACGACCGGGAAACAGGCGATGGCGGCGGTGGCCAGACCCGCGGCGGCGGTCACCTTCCAGCGCGGCGTATTCCGGGTGACCGACTGGAGCGCGAGTCCCGCGCGGTAAAGCGTCGGGTTCGCCGTGGTCCATCCGGCGATCATTACGGCGATCGCGCCCGCCAAGCCCGCGCACGCGTACGCCATCAGGCCGGGGTTCACCTCGCGGTTGATGGCCGCCATCATAATGCCCGAGCAGATCCACGCCAGCATATGGCCGGGATACATGCCACAGGCCGACCACAGCCCATACTTCCAACTGCGCGCATAGCGGAACAGCGCCATGTCGCTGAGGCCGATGTGCATGGCCAGGTTGGCGAACCAGGCGAAAAACACGATGTGCCAGACGCCGAAAGGCTCCTGCCCCGGCGAGGGGATGCCGTTCCAGATGCGTGTCTCGGCGACGTGCCAGAAGTTGCCGAAATCCGGGTTGACGCCGAGGCGCGGCATCACGCCCACGGCGCCGGCCACAAAGATCACAAACAGCCACGGCGAGCACACCGACGCGAAGCGGCTGAGCCCCTCGAAGCCAAGGATCGCCAGCACCGTAAACAGCACGCCAATCGTAAAAGTCACCACGATCCAGGACAGGCTGGCGGGCCATACGTCCGTTGGGGCGGGCGTGGCCAAACCCGCAACCGAGCACACGGCGGTCGAGGACACCGAGATCATGGCGCCCGCCAGCACGCAAAACAGGAGCGCGTTGAGCACATTGTAGGCCGCGGTCAACCCAGGGCCCAGGATGGGCCGCAGATACCAGTACAGCGTCAGGCGCGTCCGCACGGCGATGGGGGCGCAGACAAAGGTCCACGACAGCACCGCCAGCGCGTTGCCCATCAGTAGCCCCAGAAACAGATCGGCGGCGCGCACCCCGTGCAGTACGAAAAATGCGCCAATCACGAATTCCGTGGCGGCCACGTGCTCGCCGGCGAACAGACCCGCGAACCGGCCGCTCGACTGGAGCTTGGATTCGGCTACCGGCTCGCGGTCGTATTCGTAGAGCCGGTCCATTTGGGAAACGATTTCCGTGACTTCCGCCGCCATGCGCCGCCGCCTTTCCGGCGTGAGAAGCGAGTGTATCACGCCGGTTCCGGGAAGGCTTGCCGGGAAGTACCATGCAAGAGATGGCGCACGCGTTGGCAGCGGTGATTCCGGCGTACCGCCCGGGGCGGGCGCTCGTCGAACTGGCGGCCGCGCTGGCGGGACCGGCCTTCGCCGCGGTCATCGTCGTGGACGACGGGAGCGGACCGGATTACGCCGCGGTCTTTGCGGAGGCGGCGGCGCGGCCCGGAGTGACGGTAGTGCGGCACGCCGTCAACCTCGGTAAGGGCGCGGCGCTGAAAACGGGTTTTAACCACGCTCTCTGCGCCATCCCGGGCCTGGCCGGCGTGGTCACCGCGGACGCCGACGGGCAGCACGCGCCCGAAGACGTGCTGCGCGTGGCGGAATGTCTGCGAGCGGACCCGGCGCGGCTGGTGCTCGGCGCGCGGTCCTTCCGGGGCGCCGCGCCCTGGCGGAGCCGCTGGGGTAATCGCATGGCGGCCCTGGCCGCGCGCCTGCTGCTGGGACAGCCGCTCACCGACACCCAGACGGGATTGCGCGGCGTGCCGGCGGCGCTGCTGCCCGGGCTGCTGCGGGTTCCTTCCACCGGCTATGAATTCGAGTTGGACATGCTGATCGCCGCCCGGCACCAGGGTTGCGCCGTGCGCGAAGTGCCCATCCGCACGCTTTACGAGCCCGGCAATCCGGGTTCGCATTTCAACCCGTTGCTCGATTCGATGCGGGTGTCGTTTGTGTTGCTGCGGTTCAGCCTCCTGGCGCTGGCGACGGCGGCGGTCGACAATCTGGTCTTCCTGCTTGTGTTTGGCGCAACCGGGCAAGTGGCCGGCTCGCAAGTGGCGGCCCGGGTTGCGGGAGTGGCCGTGAATTACGGAGGCGCGCGGCGCGCGGTGTTTCTCTCGCGGGAGAGCCATCGCGTGACCTTGCCCAGATACCTCGCGCTGGTGGCGGCCAGCGGAACCGCTTCGTATGCCTTGATTCAATTGCTGGCCGGGTACGCCGCGCTGCCCGTGATCGGCGCCAAGCTGCTGGCCGAGTCCCTCCTGTTCCTGGCGAACTTCGCCATCCAGCGCGACTTTGTGTTCATCCGCCGCGCCCCGCCGGGCGGCGCGACGGATTGGGACCGCTACTACCGCGCGACGCCCTGGACCGCGCGGCTGACGCGGCGCTACACCCAGCGGGTGCTGCTGCGCGCGCTGGAACGTTTCGCGCCCTCCGCGCCGCGCGTCGCCGAATTGGGAGGCGCGGGCAGCACGTTCCTGCCGGCGGTGATCCGGAGATTGCGGCCCCGCGAGTATCACGTGGTCGACTCGAACGCCTACGGACTGGAGCTGCTGCGGCGGCGGGTGAACGGTCTCGGCCAAGTCCGGCTGCACCTGGGCGACTGCCGCGACACGCCCGCCGCGCTGGACGCCGACGTGGCGTTCAGCATCGGATTGATCGAGCACTTTCCGCCCGCCGAGACCCGGCGCGTGATCGAGCGGCATTTCGCCCTGCTGGTTCCCGGAGGCTGCGCCGTGATCTCTTTTCCCACGCCGACCTGGCTCTACCGTGCCGCCCGCGCCCTGGCCGAGGCCGCCGGGCTGTGGTCGTTTCCGGACGAGCGCCCCCTGTCCCGCGCGGAGGTGGCGGCCACGGTCGAGCAGCACGGCCAGATTCTGTTTGAAACAGTGCTGTGGCCGCTTGTTTTTACGCAGCGGCTGATTGTGGCCCGGAAATCCGCATGAGCGCGCGCGCCGCGCGGGCGGCCCTGGGCCTGCTGGCGCTGAGCCTGTTGTGGGGATGCGCGGCCCGGTGGCGGGATACCAGCCTGCCGTGGACCGCCACTGGGGCGGAACGGCTGGCGGTGTTCGCGGCGGCGTACGTGGCGCTGGCCGGACTGGCGTGGCGGATCGCGCCCCGGCGCTGGACCGCGATCCTCACCGTCTGCGGCCTCGCCTACGCAGCCTGGTGGGTGGGCGTGGGCGCGTTGGCGGCGGTCCTGCTCTTCGCGCTGGCCGCGTATCTGGCCGGGCGGCGGCTGACCGGGCGCGAAGACCTGCTGGCTTGGATCGTGGGCGTGGGCTGCTACTCCTGGCTGGCCGGAGTCCTGGCGTTTCTTCCCGTAAATGGCCCCTGGCTGCACGCGGCGTTGCACCTGGTGCCGGTGCTGGCGGATTGGCGCGCAGCCGGGCGGCTGATGCGCCGTCTCGCCGCCCCGGCGCACGCGGGACCGGGTTGGCTACACCCCGCGTTTGGGTTCGTCCTGCTTGCGCACCTGCTGGTGGTGCTGAAGCCGGAGGCCGGACCGGACGCGCTCTCCATGCACCTGGTGGTTCCCGCGACCGTGGACTGGCGCGGGTTCTGGCCGTTCGATGTCCGGGAGTTCCTGTGGGCCGTGATGCCCATGGGAGCGAACTGGGCGTTCACTACGGTCTACTTGATTGGCGGCGAAGCGGCCTGCCGGCTGCTGAACTACGGCTTCTTTCTCGCCCTGCTAGCGCAAACGTCCGCGACCGCGGCGCGGTTGGCGAGCCCGCGCCACGCCGCTCTGGCCACCCTGCTGCTGGCGACCACGCCCCTGACGCAATTGGTGACCGGCTCGCTGTATGTGGAAAACTACTGGGCGCTGATGCTGCTCGGCATGATCGAGGCGGGCTGGCGCGCGCGCGAGGGCGGCGATTGGCGGATCTTCGCCTGGCTGGCGGGTTGCGCGCTGGCCGCGAAAACGGGGAGCCTGCCGCTGGTGCTGGCGGCGCTGGCGATGTTTGCGCCGCCACGCCGCGCATGGGTAAGCGTCGCGGCATGCTGCACGGTTACCGGCAGCGGGCCCTACCTCAACGCGTGGTGGAGAACCGGCAACCCGGTGTTTCCGTTCGCGAACACTTTGTTCCGCTCGCCCCTGTTCGACCCGCGCCCGCTGGTGGACGCCCGCTTCACCGAGGGCCTGACCTGGGACACGCTGTACCGCTTGACGTTCTCGACCAGCCGTTATTTTGAAGGGAGCGACGGGGCGTTCGGATTTCACTGGCTGGTGCTGGTCGTGCCCGCGGCTGTGGGATCGGCAGCCGCGAAATGGCGCCGGTCAGGGCCCGGGCGCGACGTGTCCGCGCGTGGCCTCGGCGTCCCGCTGGCAGCCATCGCGGTTTGTGTGGGCGTTATCTTCGCGTGGCAGGCGAATGTGCGCTACCTGTATCCGGTGCTTCCCCTTGCCAGCGCGCTGGTGGCGTGCTCCCTGGCGTTGCTGCCCGCCCGCGCGGCGTCCTGGTGCGCCGGCGGACTGGCGGCGCTCAACTTTGCGTTTCTGCCCGCTTCCGGCTGGCTGCACCACGATTTCGCCCTGCATCCGGGCGCGCGCGCGGAGGAATGGCGCGCCTACCGCGACCGCATGGCGCCCACCCGCGCGTTGATCGACTGGCTGAACCAGAACCGCGCGGGAGAACCGGCAGCTTTCCTCGCCGGCAACTCCGTCGCCGGTCTCCGCGCGCCCGCCTATTCGAACTCCTGGCATTCGCCGGCGCTCGAAAGGCGCCTCCGTGAGGCCGGCTCCGCCGAGGAGATCGCCGCTGGTCTGCGGCAACTCGGGGTGCGCCGGGCGGTGACGCCGGAGTCTGCACTGCTGTTGAATACGCCCGCGCTCCGGCAATTCGCCGCGCGTTACCTCCGCGCAGAATTCCAACACGCGGGTTGGGAGGTTGCCGCCGTGCGGAACCAACCGCTGCCATTACCCGCCGTCACGCTGGAACCGGGCAGCTATGACGATGCGCATCCGGCGTTTCACTACCGCGGACCGTGGCTGCACGACACGCACGCGCCCGGCGCTTCCGGGGGCACGCTCACCTACAGCGGGCATCCGGGCGCCCGTCTGACGTTCCGTTTCCAGGGCCGGCGGCTGGTCTACGTGTTTACGCGAGCGCCGAATCGGGGCATCGCGTCCGTGTGGCTGGATGGGCGCAATCTTGGGGAGATTGACCTGTACAGCCCGGAGGTGCGGTGGCGGCAAAAGGCGGAGTTCACATTTCCGGAGGGGCTACACGAGGCGGAAATACGGATCGAGAAAAGGACGCACCGCTTGGCTGCCGGATTCCACGTAGACGTAGATCGGTGGGAGATCGAATAAGCGATGGGGGCGGGAGCCGGGTTCGGCCGGCTCCCGATTCATGAGGAATAGCTCTTAACGCCGCGACAGCGGAATCACCGTGACCTTGTTGGCCTCGACGGTCACTTTCTGGTTCACCGGCGCGAAGTCCCGAGGTTCGGCGCGGATGGTGTACTCGCCGGGAGGCAGCAGGATGCCGCCGCCGGGGTTGTTCAACTCATCGATAAAGCCCCAGAAGCGGTCGTTGACGTAAATCGGGCCGATGTCGCCGTGCGCCACCGACATGAAAGACTCCGGCAGGTCTGGCGCGAAGCGGATGCGGCCGAAAGGTCCCTTGGGTGGCTCGAGCTTCTTCAGCTTGTATTTGATCTTCGTCGTCTTGCCGGCGGTCACCGTGACTTTGGTGGTGTACTCCTCGTAACGGGGGTCGCGCAGCGTGATTTCGTGCTCGCCCGGCTCCACCGCGTACTTCTCGGGCACCGTGAAGCGTCCCGCGGGACCGATATATTTGCCGTCTACAAACAAACCCGCGCCTGTCGGATTACCGCGCGCTTTGATGTACCCTTCGTCATTGGCCGCACAGAGAGGTAGCGCGAGCAGGGATACCAGGAAAAGGATCAGGAGTCTCATAATCGTCACTCTGCGTTTTCGTCTTCCTTACATACGCGCCGGATCGTAAAGAACGCGTCCCGGACGCTGTGGGGTCGCTCTCCCGTGCAGGAGAACAAGTTTTCCGTTTACCAATACGTGGACAAATCCTCCGCGTTCGGCGAACGTGGCTGCGTCGTCAACCCGGGCCCCGTAAAACACCGCTACGTTCGCGTTCCGCACGGCCGGAACCAACCGTCATCGGCCACTTGCAGGCGGCTCGCCTGGAAGGAGATCTTCTGGCTCACCCACGCTCCAGTGTATCACCTGCCGCTCCCGGGCAACCGGCCCACACGCCAGATCACGAGGCGTAACTGCTTGGATGGGGAACCCCTTGTCGAAGTTGCGCAATTCCGTCGGCGGAGCGGGCGCGGCGGGTAAGCGCGGGCTGCAAGGATCGGCTGGCGCCGCGGGTGCTTCGAGAACGCAGGGGAAAGCGATCCGGTTGCGAACGATTTTTGTGCGATCGGCATCTCAGGTGCACGCCGGACGGAAACTCAGCGAAAGACCCGAGGCCGCCAACGCTAGCCCACAGAACGAAGACCGGCGCGGACGATGCTGCGGTGTGGAATCAGAATGGGGACGGAGTTAACGCAAAGGGGGGCCGGACGGCGGCTGCTGCGGAGCAGGCGGAGCGAAGTACCGGCGAATTCTCTTGCGGCGCGGCCAGCGGGGCGCTTCCCGCGAAACCGTCAGTGTGTAAAAAGTAGGCACGCCTGTGTCCACGTGTACACTTACCGGCCGAGCCGCGGAGGCGACGACAGGCTCGATAAGAGCAAGGAAAGAATCACCAACCCGAGTATGCTTACGATCACCATGGTCGACCCCTCTCGATCCCTCACCGTGTTTGGTGCAATTGCTCGGCCAAACGTTTCGGCAATTTATGGTACGGTGCCAGTATGCGCGTGGACCTCGCCTTCGGCAGAACAGGTTTGACGACGAATCTCCCGGACCGGTTTCGATATCAAGTGCTGGAAGCGCGGTCCGCCCAGCCGTTGGACGATCCGCGCGGTGCTTTGGAGCAGGCTCTGGATCATCCGATAGCCTCTCCGCCTCTGGGGCAGTTGGCCCGCGGAAAAGCGAGCGCGGCCATTTCGGTTTGTGACATCACGCGCCCGGCGCCGAATCGTCTCACCTTGCCCCCGCTGCTGCGGCGGTTGCACCAGGCGGGAATCCCCCGCGAGCGCACCACCATCCTCATCGCCACCGGACTCCATCGGCCCGCCACCGACGCCGAAATCCGCGAAATCCTGGGCGAGGAGATCTCTTCCTCATACCTTATCGGGAACCACAATGCCCGCAATAGGGAAGAACACCGGAATCTGGGGCAAACTTCCTCAGGAACCCCGGTCTGGATCGATGAGCGCTTCGCCGCCGCGGATCTGCGCATCACCCTGGGTTTCATCGAACCCCACCTCATGCTGGGTTTTTCCGGAGGCCGCAAGCTGATCGCCCCGGGCCTGGCGGCGCAGGAAACTATCAAAGTGCTTCACAGTCCACGGTTCATGCGTGATCCGCGCGCCGTCGAAGGATCGGTGGAGGACAATCCCCTCCACCGCGAATTGCTCGAAATTGCGGCGCTGGCGGGCCACAGTTTCATGCTCGACGTCGCCCTGAGCCGCGACCGGCGCATTGCGGGCGTCTTCGCCGGCGACCCGGTCGAGGCCCACCGCGCCGGCGTGCGCTTCGTCCGGCACGCCCTGCTTGAATCCTTGCCCGAGCCCGTCGACGCCGTCCTCACCACCGCCGCGGGCTACCCGCTGGACCTGACTTTCTATCAGGCCGTCAAAGGCATCACTGCGGCGCAGCACATTTTAAAACCGGGCGGCCGTATCCTGCTGGCGGCCGCCTGCGAAGAGGGCGCCGGCGCGCCGGAATTCAGCCGCATGATTCGGGACTTCCCCTCCGACCGGCAGTTCCTGGAGCATATCCTCCACCAGCCGGTGACCGTCGATCAGTGGCAACTGGAAAAGTTGGGTCTGGTGACCGCGCGGCACCGCATTTTCTTCTACGTCCCTGGCTTGCCGCCCGAGTATCACTCCACGCTCTGGGGGCCTTCTTTCGGAACCATCGGGGAAGCCATAGACGCCTGGCTGGAGGGACTGCCAGAAACCGCCCGGATTGCCGTGATTCCCGAGGGACCTTATGTCTTCCCTCGCCTCGCCGCACCGGAGTTGGCCGCGGTATGAAGCCGCCGCCCGTTGTCCTGGCCGGCGGAAACGCCTTCGCGTTCTGGCCGCGGCTCTCCCGCGGAGCCGCCGGGAGGGTCTCCGGATGAAACGCTGGTTTCTCCTTCTATCTACGATTCCCGCCATCGCCGCCCCCGCCCAATCCCCAATTCGCCTCAGCGCCTGGTACTGGCTGAACGCCGCGCCGCGCGAGGAATGGGAACGGGACTTCCGCCACATGGCGGATCTCGGCTTCACGCACACGGCCCTTTGTTGGGGCTTTGATTCAGCGGCCTGGGTGTTGCGTCCGGACGACACCCGCGAGGCTCTGCGCGGCTGCCGGCGCGCCGGTCTGGGCGCTTACCTCGTGATGTGGCACCCCGAGCACAACAGCCTGCCCCGCAAGCCCGAGTTTCAGCAGGTCGACGTGGCCGGACAGCTCCGTTTCAGCTTCAACACCTTTCACCGGGGCTGGCGGGCAACCCAGTGGAAACAGTATCTGCAAACACTCGCCAGACTGTGCGTGAAAGAGCCTGGCTTCGCCGGCTACATTTTCGACGACTCGTTTATGATCGGCTCCGTTGGCCAGTTCTCCGGCGGCGGCGGCAAACCGGAGCAACAGTTCGTCTCTTATGGACCCGACGACCGCCGCCGGTTTGGCAAGGAGCCTCCCCAGCGGCCAGGCGCCCCAGGATGGGACGATTGGGTCGCGGCCCGCGCCTCCTGGTGGGAGGAATGGGCGCGCGACACCGTTCGCTTCATTCGCGAGATCGATCCCCATCCGGAGCACGAGATCTACGTCGAGGACGGCGAATGGGCGCTTTCCCAAGCCGCGCGCGACGCCACCGGGATCGACTACCGCCGGGTCTGTGGTCCCCTGGACGCCGTCGGCGCTTACAGCATTCCCCGCTGGGACGATTCGCCGGACTCCCGCGGCCGGGCGGCCGAAAACACGCGCCGGGTTCTGGAA
>Ga0272446_1000175_pt1 | contig 95968 bp, 74 predicted proteins | sample YNPCB0061_FD_194587 | JGI IMG/M metagenome (GOLD analysis project Ga0272446, IMG submission 194587) | Hot spring microbial mat communities from Yellowstone National Park, WY, United States - YNP-CB-006-1 | ecosystem: Environmental > Aquatic > Thermal springs > Hot (42-90C) > Sediment | place...
CACCGAGTTGGGCGCGGATTTCGACCTGCGCCTGTTTGAGCACCGTGCCTTTTATGACCCGGCGCATGGACGGGTTGAGATGCACCTGGTCAGCCGACAGGCGCAGACGGTTCACATCGGAGAAACGGCCATCCCGTTTGCCGCCGGTGAGACCATTCATACGGAAGATTCTTACAAGTACGATCTGGCTGACTTTGAGCAGATGGCCGCACGCACCGGTTGGACACGCCAGATGGTGTGGCAGGATGAGCAGGGTTATTTTGCCGTGGGGCTTTTTGCCGTCGGCCAGACATTCGGTTGAGGTTGCTGCGGCTCACAAGGTGCAGAACCCTGCCGCAGGGCCGGTGCCTTGAGCGGCCCGTGGAGGGCCCGTGAAACTGTTGGTTTTGCGGCTATCATGGGCAGGTGTCCCCCAAAACTGCTGCCGTGACCTGCTAGCGCAGGCGTGCCATATCACCGTTGGGCCGGACATCCGGGTGGAGGTTTTCCTGCGGATGGCCGGACGGGTTTTGTCCGTATGCGCCTGGAAAAGTCGAGTTGTGGGGTCGGTTTTATCGCGTCGCGCCGTGGTGTGCCCGAGCGGGGGGTGGTGGAGGCGGCGCTGCACGCCCTGCGCTGTGTCGAGCACCGGGGCGCCTGCGCCGCCGACGGACGCACCAGCGATGGCGCAGGCCTGCTGACCGACCTGCCCTACGCCCTTTTTGGCTATCCGCCGGAAAGCATTGCCGTTGCCTTTCTCTTTCTGCCGGCAGAGCCGGCACGCAGCGCCCGCGCCTTTGACATTCTGGCCGAGACCTTCGATTTTCATGACCTGCACGTACTGGAAAGTCGGGATGTGCCGACCAACCCCACCGTACTGGGACCCATTGCCCGGCAACTGCTCCCGACGCTGAAACAGGCCGTCATCAAACGCCCGCCGCAGGCCCGGACACTGGCCGCCTTCGAGCGTCTGCTCTACGCCGCCAAGCAGATGACCCGTAAACGCTGGCGCAAGCAGGGGCTGGACACGAGCTGTTTTTTTACCTCCCTTTCGCCAACAACCATTGTTTACAAGGCGCTCGTGCGCGCGGGTGAGCTTGACCGCTTCTATCTCGATCTGCAGCACCCAACCTTTGTTTCCCGGTTTGCGCTCTTTCACCGGCGCTTCAGCACCAACACCCGGACGGCCTGGGACCGCGCCCAGCCCTTCCGACTCATTGCCCACAACGGCGAAATCAACACGATTGCCGGAAATCGGGCCTGGGCCTACTCGCGGGAACGGTCACTCGGCCTCGAAGCCGGCGAACTGCTGACGCACGGAAACATCAGCGACACCGGCAGTCTCAACGAAATGATCGAGGCGCTGCGCTATCGGAGCGGCGTTCTGAGTCTGGCCGAGGCGCTGGCCATCGTCATGCCGCCGGCTGAAAGTGACGCCTACCACACCTTCTGGGGAAGGGCCCTCGAACCCTGGGACGGCCCTGCCATCGTCGCCTTTGCTGACGGACAGGTTGTGGGCGCACGCCTGGACCGCAACGGCTTTCGTCCGGGCCGCTGGACGGAGACCAACGACGCTTTTTATCTGGCGTCCGAAGCCGGGGCCTTTGCCGTGGATGAGGGGCAGGTGCGTGCCAAAGGCGCGCTGCATGCCGGAACAGGCGTGGTAGTGGATTTGCGTTCCGGCAGTGTGACCTTTATCGAGCCGCGCACGCCGGCGCTGGCTTCCGGCGCGGTCTTTGACCCGCGTACTCGCTCTCTGCCGCCAATGCCGGCTCCAACGGCGGCACAGTTCAGCCATCTGGCGCGGGCTTTTGGTTACACCTACGACGACGTGCAGACATTTCTGGCCCCTATGGCCGCGACGGGCAAGGAACCGCTCGGCTCCATGGGCGACACGGCGCGTCTGGCCGTGTTGTCCGATATTCCACGTCCGCTGTTTGACTTTTTTTATCAGGATTTTGCCCAGGTGACGAATCCGCCGGTGGACTATCTGCGGGAAGCTCTGGTGATGAACACGACGGTTCACCTTGGCGCCAAGCCCAACATCTTTGCGCCCAAGACGCTGGTGCCGCCGCCGCCCGCCATCGAGCTTTCCGGTCCCGTACTTTCGCTTTCCGGGATGGCGGCACTGCGGACAGGGCTGGGGACGACCCGGCTGGGCGTACACATTGCCGAGCTGGACGCTACCTTTGCCCGGTCGGATGGCGTGGAGGGGCTGCGAACGGCGCTGGCCGAACTCCAGCGGCAGGCCTTGAACCTGACCGAGCATGGCGCTTCGGTGCTCATCGTCAGCGACCGGGGCATCAGTCCGCAGCGGGTTCCAATACCGAGCCTGCTGGCGTTGCGCGCCATCGTCAACGGCCTCAACGAAGCCGGGATGTTGCTCGATACGTCCCTGGTCATTGAGACGGGCGAGGTTCGCACGGCGCACCACGTCGCTGCGCTGATTGGCTTTGGAGCGGCAGCGGTGTGTCCCTGTGTGGCGCTCGACTGGGCGCGCTTTGGTCAGCATCCCAAACTGGACGACCTCGACGCTGACCGGCGGGAACAGCAGCTTATTCAGGCTTTGACCGGTGGCGTGCTCAAAATCATGGCCAAGATGGGCATTTCTGTTTTGGCCAGCTATCAGAATGCCCAGCTTTTTACCCCGGTCGGGCTGGGGGCGCGGCTGCTCGCGGAGTTCTTTCCGGGCAAGGACAGCCGCTTGGGCGGCCTCGAACTGGAGGACCTCGCCCGTCAGCAGCTTGCCCAGCATGCCGATTGGTGTACAGCGGCGGAAACGCTGGATTGGCGCGTGCTGCCGCGCCACTTCCGGTTCAAGGAAGACACTCAGGGCCGGCAGGGCGAGCAGCACGCCATGACAACGGCGCGGGCGCGGCTGGTGCATGCTTTCGTCCGTGATCCCTCGCCGGAGCGGTATGCCGCCTATCTGGCTTCCAGGGCCCATCACGAGCCGGTGAGCCCACGGCATCTGCTCACGATTCGTTCCGTCGGCGCGCCACTCCCCCTGGAGCAGGTTCAGTCCCGGCCGGAAATCGTGCGGACGTTCGGCACGGGCGGAATGTCCTTCGGCGCCATCAGCGCCGAGTCGCAGCGCGACTTGATTCTGGCGATGCAGCAGCTTGGCGGGCGCAGCAATAGTGGAGAAGGGGGAGAGAATCCCTACTACTTCACGGCTGGTCTGACGGCCAGCACCAAACAGATTGGTTCGGCGCGGTTTGGTGTGACCGCGCGCTACCTGGTAACGGGGCGCGAAATCCAGATCAAAATGGCCCAGGGGGCCAAGCCCGGCGAAGGTGGGCAACTGATGCGGCACAAGGTCACGCCCGAAATTGCCCAGGCGCGCTATGCCACGCCCGGCATGGATTTGATTTCGCCGCCGCCGATGCATGACATCTACAGCATCGAAGACCTCAAGCAACTCATCGAGGAACTCAAAAACCTGCATCCGGGCGCGCGGGTCAGCGTCAAGCTCGTTGCCGGAAACAACATCGGCACGATTGCCGTGGGGGTGGCCAAGGCCGGAGCCGACATCATTCACATTGCCGGCGGCGATGGCGGAACGGGCGCAGCCGGACTCATTTCCATGGCCCATGCCGGGTTGCCGTGGGAAATCGGACTCGTTGAAGTCCATCGCGCGCTCTGTGAAGAAGGGTTGCGCGGAGCTGTGACCCTGCGGGTGGACGGTGGGTTGTCCAGCGGGCTGGATGTCGTTCTGGCCGCGATTCTGGGCGCTGAGGAATTTGATTTCGGCAAACTGGCGCTGGTCGCCCAGGGGTGCATCATGGCGCGCATCTGCGAGACCAACCAGTGCCCGGCCGGGATTGCCACCCATGATCCACGGCGCAAAGCCAAGTACACGGGACGGCCGGAACATGTCGTGCACCTGTTTGAGGCCATTGCCGATGACGCGCGTCAATGGTTATCCCAAGCCGGAATTGCGACATTGAACGCGGCTGTCGGGCGGACTGATCTGCTTGCGTTACATCCGCGTCATGCCGACCGGCTTGCCGAGCGCCGCCTGAACATGTCCTTTTTCCTGGGCCCCCCGCTGCCGTTGCCGCCACCTGCAAGACGTACGCCGTTTCAGGTGGGGGCGCTCAACCAGCGGATTCTTGATGACGTGCGCGCCGGGCTGGGCGCATCCCCGCCGGTGTCTGTTTTCGACTACCCGATCACGACCCGTGACCGCGCCGTACCGGCCACGCTGGCCGGCTGGCTGGCGGCAGAAGCGCATGCACGGCAGTTTCCGGTGGCTGAAAGTCCGTCCGCGCCGGCTCCCCAACGGGTGTTTCCGCCGCCGCCCATCACGCTGCGCTTTACCGGCAGCGCCGGACAGGGCTTTGGGGTGTTTCTGACCGATGGCCTGCGTCTGGGTTTGCAGGGCGAAGCCAACGATTCCGTGGGGAAGGGAATGAGCGGGGGGAAAATCGTCATTCGTCCCCATCCGCGCTGGCGGGACTCCCTGCGCAGCGACGTTGAAACCAATGCCATTATTGGCAATGCGGCACTGTATGGGGCGACGGGTGGGACGCTGTATGTCGCCGGTTTTGCCGGCGACCGGTTTGCCGTACGCAACAGCGGAGCCACGGCCGTTGTGCACGGCGTGGGCCTGCACGCCTGTGAGTACATGACGGGCGGGCTGGTCGTCATTCTGGGGCCAACGTCGAAGAATCTGGGCGCCGGTATGACCGGCGGCAAAATCTATGTCTATGGCGGGGCGCCGGAGACGCACGTCAACCGGGCATTCCTGGAGGCGTCTGCACTGTCCCCGGAGGAACTGACGGCCCTGCACGCGCTGCTTGTGGATTTCATGGTAGAAACGGAAAGCCGCGCCGTGCAGGACCTGCTGGAGACGTGGGAAGCCCATTCCACGCGCTTTGTGGCCTATCTTCCCCGCCGGCAGGAAGCGTAAGCCCGCTGTCCTGCACCGTCACCCCGGCTATGGACGAACACTACCGGGTGGCAAACCATTCCTGGCTGCGTGCCAAGCCCCAGTGATGACTTATGGCAAAGGACAACTCATTCGACATCGTTTCACAGGTTGATCTGGCAGAAGTCACCAATGCCATCAACCAGGCTATGAAGGAAATCGGTCAGCGCTTCGACTTCAAAGGCAGTCAAAGCCAGATTGAACTCGAAGGCCGCGACATCGTTCTGGTGTCGGACGACGAATACAAGCTCAAAAGCGTCGTAGACATTCTCGAATCCAAGCTCATCAAGCGGAATGTGCCCCTCAAGGCGCTGAGCTATGGAAAGATCGAGCCGGCGGCCGGTGGAACCGTCCGGCAGCGTGTGACCCTGCAACAGGGCATTCCAACGGAAAAAGCCCGCGAAATCGTCAAGTTCATCAAGGACACGAAAGCCAAGGTCCAGGCCGCCATCAACGGCGACATGGTGCGTGTCAGCGGTAAGGACCGGGATGTGTTGCAGGAAGTCATCGCCCGGCTGCGCGCCCACGATTTCGGGATTGACATGCAGTTTACCAACTACCGCTCGAACTAAGGTTCGAGGCCGGCTGAACCGGCGTTTCCTGATGCGCCGTTTTCTGAATACGTCATGGATGGCTTTTTCCTGGCAGCGCTCGTGCGTGAGTTGCAGGACTCACTTGACCGTCTGGATGCCGGGCTTCCGGTCGGCAAGGTGTCTGCCATCGGGCGCGATGCCGTGGCGCTCGACCTGCGCCGCCGGGATGGGCGCTGGCTGGTGCTGGCGGCGCGTCCGCACGACAGCCGCTTCTACCTGACGCACCGCCATCCCCAGGAAGCTGACATGTCTGGCGAGCCGCCTTTCGTCGCACGGCTGCGGAAGGCGCTGCGTGGCGCGCGGCTCGTCGGCGTTGTCAAAGTCCCGGCCGAGCGTTCGGTGACGCTGACCTTTGCCGGTTTTGATGAAGCCGAGCAGCCCACCCGCTGGCATCTCCGCCATGACCTGGCCGGACGCTACGCCAACCTGTGGCTGCTGACGGCCGAAGAGCGCGTGGTCGAGGCGCTGCGTCCGTGGCAGGGCCTTCCCGATGCGCCGTACCACCTGCCGCCCACGGCCAGTCCCACCCCCGACGGGTCAGCCATGCCCCCGGAACATCGGCCGCAGACGCCCGCCGAGCTGGAAGCTTTCCTGTCAAACACCCTGCGCGGCTGTCATCGGCGCCTGGTGCAGGAAGTGGTCTTTCGAGCCCGGACGGGCACGCCTTGGGAGGCTTTCGAGCGCGTCCACCGGGAGCTGTGCCATCCACGGGCGTTTTATCTCTATGAGTTGCCGGAAGGCCCGGAGGTGTTTCTGCTTCCGTTGACCCACGAAGCCGGGCTGCCCGTGACCACCTTTGCTTCGGCGCACGAGGCCGTGGCGGCGCTCTATGCCCGACGGGAACACCGCGCCGCACAGGCGTCCCTACGCCGGCAGTGGCAGCACGCCATCACCACCTGGCGCAAACGCCTTGAGCGGGCCCGGCACAAACTGGATGTGGCCGATACACAGGCCGGGGAAGCGGAACAGTACCGGCGGTGGGGTGAGTTGCTGTACGCCAATCTTGCTACGGCCAGGCGCACGGCCGGGGGTGTGGAGGTTGTGGATTACTATGCCGAGCCGCCGTCGGCCCTGGTGATCCCGCTTGAATCCCCCACCGAAGACATCGCCGCGGCGGCCCAGCGGTACTTCCGGCGCTACCAGCGGGCGCAACGCACACTCGTCGCCAACGCCGAACGGCGGGCCGCGCTGGAGGCCGAACTGTCGGCAGCACTGGACTGTGAACGGGAACTGGTCGGGGCCACGGACGAAGCGGCGCTGGCGGACTGTGTGCAGGTTTTGCGTGACCGGGTGCCCTTTGATTTGCAGCCACGCACGTCACCGCCGGCAAACGGGGTGCGCCGTGAAAGGGCTGACCTGTCCGGGCTGCGCCGCTACCGGGGACCCGAAGGGTACGAAATCGTCGTCGGACGTACTGCCCGCGACAATGACCGGCTCACCTTCGAGCTGGCGCGTCCGCATGACCTGTGGCTTCACGCCGCCGATTACCCCGGCGCGCATGTCGTCATCCGCAATCCGCAGCGGCAGGCGGTTCCACCGGCGGTCATTCTGGCGGCGGCGGAGTTGGCGGCCTATTTCTCGCAGGCCAAACAGGACGACTGGGTGGACGTACGGGTGGCGGAACGGCGGCATCTGACGCGCCCCCGCAAGGGCGCGCCGGGGCAGGTGCTTGTGCGTGAGAGTCGGACGGTTCGGGCGATGCCGCGTGAAACGTTGCCGCGCATCGTGTGAGCCGTTTGCTGGCTAGCGTGCGGAGGGGGCAGCCGCGCCCTTACGGGACGGGCGCTGGAAAATCAGCCATAGCGTCACACCGAGCAGCAGGACGCCGGAAGCCAGCCACAGGAAAGCCCAGATGGAAGCCGGAACGCCGGTCATCCGGGCCATATTGGCGGCATCGCTCTGGATACCCGTCAGGGTCGAGATGAAGAACAGCGTTTTGAGGTCCGACAGGGCATCCAGACAACACTGCACAGCCAGGAAATTGACGATGAACTGTCCCCAGTTCGGTTTGGTGAAGACGCCCAGGGCAATCAGGCTGATACCTATGCTGAGTCCGGCCACCCAACTGTAGAGTGTCCCGGTCATGACGCAGACCACGGCCAGCAACAGCACCAGCAGCCCGCCGGCACCAAGCATGCCCCACCGGGCCGGCATCGGGAGGTTCATCCGCAAGCCCCCCAGCAGCAGTGTTGCGGCCAGCGCCAGCGGCAGCACCATGAGCCACGAAGCCTGACCGTTCACGAACAGAATCGTGAGCAGCAATACCAGAATGCCGGACCCGACCAGCAACAGGCTGGTGCGGTCACGGCGCTGCGCCTGATGCAGAAGGAAAACGCCAAACAGCATCGTGCCCAGGTAGCCGGCACTGGCCACAAACACATTCTGCCCGGAGGTCAGGGTCAGCCCGCTCCCGTCCCAGTGGATCGTCATACGGATGACATAGAACCCGCTGAGCAGGGCTGCCAGGGCATGACTTCCTTCATGAATGAACGTGACGAACATCCGAATCGGGAACGTCACGACGGAAGCAAACGGCACCGCCATCAGCAGCAGGGTCGCCACCGTCGCCAGCATGAGCCACAGAAGAGAGGAGTTGCGGTTTTGTTCGACCGGAATGGCGACGGCCCGCCCTGACGAAAACGAACGGCGGGCTGGAAAGTCATCAGGATGGCGCATAAGGGTCACTCCCGGAACAGGATCGTGGGCTGACGCTAGTATGGCCGTTCCGGCCGGTTATGAAAAGTGCCTGGGAGCAGGCAGAGGCCCTGCCGCCGCGCGGCAACCACGCCGGCCGGGTCAGCCAGGAAGGCGTCCCAGTGGTCCTGAAAGGTGTTGAGGAGTGCGCCAAGGACGGCCGCGCGGGGCGGCGCGGCTTCGCCAAGCGCCAGGCGCAGGGATGTGGCCGGCTGCCGCAGCCCTTCCGGGAACGAAACCTGCCCGATGTTGACGCCGATGCCGACAATCACGAAGCGGAGTGCCGCGCCGTGCCAGTCGGCTTCAACCAGAATGCCGGCCACCTTGCGTCCATCGAGGAAGACATCGTTGGGTTCTTTGACGGCCAGGCGCGCCGGCGTGCCCACGAACCGCGCCAGCGTGTCATGAACCATCAGCCCGGCAAAGGTGGTGACGTGATGCATCTGGTCGGAAGTCAGACACGGCGGACGGAACAGAAGGGAGACATAGAGCCCCTCTCCGGCCGGCGAATGCCAGGTGCGCCCGTACTGCCCCCGGCCGGCCGTTTGTTCATCCGCGCCGAGGCAGAAACCATCGGGCGCCCCGGCCTGGGCCAGCGCCTTGAGCGCCGTATTGGTCGAGTCCACCTGCGCCAGCCAGCGGACCGTGAACCGCTCCGGCCAGCCTGTGGGGCTGGCCGGAGCGGCGTCTTTATGGGTTCTGGTCCGGCTGGGCAATCTCGATGCCATTGGCGGTCAGCGACGTGCCCAGCGTCCGTTGGAGTTGGGCCACGGCTTTGTTGTAGTCGGTCAGCGCCTGGATTTCGTTGCCACGGGCGATGGAGAGACGGTTCTGGCGGTCGAGAATGAGAAAGGTCGTGGAGAGTCCGGCGGCATACCGCTGCTGTTCACCGCGCAGTTGGGTTTCAGCCGCAATCCGCGCCGCGCGGGTGGCTTCCACGCGCTGGCGGGCCGAGGCAACCGCCTGCAAGCCGTTGCGCACTTCGACCTGAATGCTCTGCTGAAGGTTGCGTTCCTGGGCTTTGAGCTGGCGTCCCGTGGCCAGCGTCCGACCCACAACCGCATTGGCCGTCCGGTTACGGAAGGTGAAGGAAATGTTTGCGCCCACGGTGTAGGTCGGAAAGTCGAAGGAGAAAAGGTTGTTGAGCGCGGTGCCGTAGCTGCCGATGAAGCGTGGATTGATGAACACTGGCGCGCCGGGGATAGATTCGAGGCGGGATGTACCTGCCAGACCGCTGAGCGTCAGCGCGGTAAACACATCCACCTGGGGTTTGCGCTGATTTTCGGCAAACAGCCGCTCGATGTCGTTGAGTTCCTGCTGCAGGCGGATTTGTTCGAGTTCCGGGCGGTTGCGGATGGCGCTGGCGAGCGCCTGCTGCACATCGAGTTCAACCGGGGTGAAATCCACGTCATCGGTCGGTTCAATGGCCGCCTGCCATTCGTCAGCCTGGGGATCGCCCAGAATGAGCTGCTTGAGCTGGTTTTCGGCCGTGGTGATTTGCTGCAGCGCCGTGATGGCAGCGTTCTTGCGGTTTTCAAGTTCGGATTCATTCTCGACGACGTTGATGGGCGCGCTCGTGCCGACTTCCACCTGGCGGCGGGTGACGGCCAGCGAGATGTCCGCCAGTTCAACGGCGTCCCGCTGGATGTTCAGGTTGCGGATGGCGAAGACCAGGTCCCAGTACGCCGACTGGACCGCGGCGATGGTCGTCAGGACGCGCTGCCGGAACTGGGCGTCGCTGATGGTCAACTGCTTGCGGCTCACCTTCACCTGCCGCTCGTTGACGCTCGACCGGAAGTTCCGAAACAGCGGTTGGGTAAAGCGGAAGTCAAGCGTCGAGAAGTACTGCGGACTCAACCCGGCGGAACCGGCGTTGTTCGTTTCACGTCCGTTGGTGAAGGTAATCGAGTAGTTGCCACCGGTCGGCAGGCTCTGCACCAGGGTGGGCGTGAACTGGAGCTGCTTGCGCTTGAAGGCCCCACCTTCCGCGCCGATGAAGGTCTGCGCCGTCGGCGAGGTGGAGGACTGAAACTGTACGGCGGCCTGGAGAATGGGATCGTAGCTGCCATACGCGCCACGCGCGTTCTGCTGGGCAATCTGCACGTTGGCCCGTTCAACTTCGATGTCCTGATTGTTGCGCAGCGCCATGAGGATGGCTTCCCGCAGGGGGAGGCGCAGGATGCGTCCGGGGGTGATCCCAATCCGGGTGGTCGGCAGTTCGTCCAGCGCCCGTTTGGTGCGTTGGTCGGCAACGGGAAGTGACGGTGGCGCCTGCCCGCCCGGTGGTGTGGCTGATGGTGTGGGCTGCTGGGCGACGACACCTGCGACGGCACCCACCGGTGGCGTATCCGTCACCGGGTTCTGGGCCGGTGCCGACAGGGTGGCAAGTCCAGACGAGAGCAGGGTAAAGACGAGGCAAAGAACGTTGCGCAGTGACATGGTCGCAATGGTATTCCAGAAACGGCGAGCCGTGGACAGTCAGAATTGCAGCCCCTTACGCAGGGCTTACCCGGCAGGTTTCACTTGAATTTCACTCTTCCACAAAGGCTTCACAAAGGCTGGCTCAGCGAGGGCATCCGGTTCTGCGCGAAACACTACGCCGCCGTGTGTTTTCCGGCAACAATGCGGCCGTAGCTGAAGCCGTTGCCGCAAGGTGTAAGCTGAAGGCCGGTGGCCGGGGCTGTGGCGCACCCGAATGACTCGGACACCCCGCTTTGCGGAATCTTTTGGAAGGGAAATGGAGATGAGGGGGGTCGAACCCCTGGCCTCTGCATTGCGAACGCAGCGCTCTACCAACTGAGCTACATCCCCATGCTGTACGCCGACTGGTGCAGGCCGCGAAAATAAAGCGGCATAAACCGTGCTGTCAAGCCACATTGCGTCACGCCGTATCACCGGGGTCCGGCTGCCCGTCGGCGGAAGCGGAGGGCGCTGGCGGGATGATCCGCAGCGCGCCCGGCGCTTCCGGGGCAATCTGGAGCAGGGATTTGCCGGCCACGAGGTCGAGCAGAAGCTCGCCAATGACAGCCCGCCGCCAGCCCTGCAGGACGGCAAGCTGCCCGGCTTCCGCCGCTGGGCGCTCGCGCAGGACCCAGCCGGCGAAGCGGAGCAGGTCGTCGCGGGTGGCCAGGAGGTTGGCGGCCATGTCGAGCATTCCGGCGCGTAGCCGGACAATGGCCCCCAGCAGGGTCGCCAGACCGTCCAGCGTGGGATCATACTCGCGAACAGTGACCGGCTCCGGCCACTCACTTTCCGGCAGCGCCAGCGCCTGCTGGATGGTCTCCAGGATTTCCGTCACCAGTTCCCGCGAGAGATTGTTCGTCCCACGCATCTGCCGCAGGGCGGACTCCGTCCGGGGTAGCGTATAGGCAATCTGCCGCAGCACATCATCGTGCAGGATGGTTCCCACCGGGCGGTTGCGACTGCGCGCCGTGGCTTCGCGCCACTGGCACAACTCCCGCAATACCGCCAGTTCACGGCGGCTCAGGGAGCCCAGCTTGCCGATTTTGAGGTATTCCTGTCCCGTTTCACGGACCCTGACGGCCTGCGCCACGGCATCGGCACAGGCGTCCAGCACCCAGTCTGTCCGTCCGTGCTGCGCAAGCTGTTCGAGCAGACCGTCGTAAACCGGAAACAGGTAGCGCACGTCGTTGAGGGCATACTCGATCTGCTCCGGCAGCAGCGGGCGGCGCGTCCAGTCCGTAAGCTGTTGCCTTTTGCTGAGCGAAACCCTGGCAAAACGTTGCGCCAGGGCGGCATAGCCGGTGGCTTCGCCGTATCCGAGAAACGCGGCGGCAATCTGGGTGTCGAAAACACTGACCGGAATGGCTTCGGTTTCCCGCCGCAGGAGAACGATGTCCTGTCCTCCGGCATGGACAATCTTCCGAATGCCGGGATGGGTCAGCAGCGGGGCAAGGGGGGTGAGGTTGACGCGGAAGGGGTCAACGGCCACACACCGGTCACGCAGTCCCAACTGCACCAGACACAGAAGAGGGGTGTAGCGGCCTTCGCCCTGAAACTCCAGATCAATGGCCAGTTCTGTCTGCGTGTACGCCTGCTGGCAAAATTCCTGAAAGGCACGGTCGGTATCAATCCACATCGGTTGCTGACCACAGGGGAGGTTGGTTGCCCACCGGGAGCCTTCACGAGGCTTCCGGGTCACGGTACCGTGCAAGGGCGGCGCGCACTCCCTGGCGCACCGCTTCAAGCTCGGTCATCAAACGTTGCCGCAGTGAGAGGTCGCCGCTTAGGCGCGGCGCAGCGACGCCGTCCAGACCCGTTGCCGGGGCCGGCAGGAAAGGGAAGCCTTCGGCCTGGGCGTCGAACAGGTACCATCCCGGCAGGTGGGTGGAGTCCTTGCCGTAAAACAGGCCGTACTCGCCGTTGAGCGGATCATAGACGACGGCCACCTGCCACGGCATACCGAACACCTGCCGCTGGGTGGCCTGGTCTGTGCCCGACATAAACACGCCAAACCCCGGATGGGTGTGATACCAGCCCACAATGCGCAGGTCGGCCTCGGCGACGTTCCGTTGGTGCTCACGCAGGCGTTGCAGGTAGTTGGTTACAGCCAGCAAATCCGTTGCTCCCATTTCCACAAAAGTTGGCCCGGCCTGGGCTTCCTGCGCCGGGATGGCGTCCACAATGGCGGTGAACGTCACCCGGTAGCCGGCGGCTTCCGCCTGATAGACATTGCCAATGAGCAGCCCGCCGCACTCGTTCTCGCCGAGAAAGGTGCGCGCCAGGTCGGGCAGCCGTTCGCTGGGTTGTTCCAGCGGGGCGGCAAGCAAAATCTTTTCTTCCGCCTGCCGGGAAAGAAACACCTGAAGCCCCGTGGGTGGCGGCTGTCCGATGGTGGACAGCACCTGGGGCAGCGGGCGGTGGGCTGGTTCGACTTCACGAACGGATTTGATGCGGAACGTCATGGCGTCAGGGGTTCGGGTTCAAAGGGGAAGACTTCGTTGTGTTTGGCATCGAAGGCAAAGCTCTGCACGGCGTCCATGCGGACGTACAGCTTGCGAAAGTGTGCGGTAGGCATGTGGTTCTGGAAGTGCTCGATTTCACAGTCGTCCAGCTCGATGACATCCGTTTCGATGCGTACCCGGCTGACGTTTTCCAGCCGCGTGTCACGGGCCGCCGAGAGCGTGTCCGTCACCGTACGGGAAATGCGTCCGCGCACAATGCCATAGGGCAGGTAAAGCACCAGCAGCGGACGTGCCCCACTGGTATCGAGCGCGGCGCGAATCGCCGTAAAGAGCGTGTCGCTCATGCGAAACTTCATGGTCGGGGCGTCGAGTTGGCTCATGCCGTTCTGTAAACCTCACCGGAGATGGTCATACCCTGTGCCATGGCTGTGCCTGCCAGACCAGGTTGCGGGGGAAGGGCAAAAAGTTACCGGAAAGCTAACAGTTTTCGGGTTGGGATAAAACACCCCGGCGGCATGACGGGTCTGGGGACGCACCACGACAGCGGTGCTTCAATCAGGTGACACAAAATGCCGGTGGCCGGGTCGTCTGCGTCATGGGCGTGACCGTCCGGTGAAATTTCAGGCGGGTTCAGCGAGAAAGGCATCGAGTGCCGCGCGGTGCAGGGCGGCTTCCCGGCGGCCCTGCTCAATGGTGGCCTCAACCAGGTCGGGGCGGGTGTAGTCCCAGCGGGAGACCGGCGGCGGTGTCAGTGGGGCAATGTAGAGCCGGCGGCCCTGGCGGCCGACAACCTGTGGCGGGTAGGGCCGCGACATCAGGACCACCTGCCGCGCCACCTCCGGCCGGTCATCCAGCACAAAGGCCGGGATGTTGTCCACCAGCCCGCCGTCGAGCAGCACCTGCCCATCCATCCGGCCGAGCGGCGTAAATGGGGGCGTCGCCGAGGACGCCAGAATCAATGCCGTCGCCTCGGCGGCCGTCGGGCAACGGCGCAGGTCAAAGACAGCCGGACGAAAGCCCAGCCGCTGTCCCCACGTGGGATGAACCAGGCCTGGCTTGAGCTTCTTTTCAAGGTTGTACGCCAGCAGCCCAGCCAGCGTCGCCGCCTTGGGCGGGAGTCCGGCAGGAAGGCGGGAAGTCAGGACCAGCAGGGGAAAGGGCTGCGCGCGCAGGCGCTCGAAGCCCCCCTCGGCCAGACAGAAATCCAGCGTGTCGCGGTAAATGGGCGCGTGGGGCGTCAGCGGCTTGCCCACCAGTGGATGCAGCCAGTTGATGTTGCGCCGGACGTGGGCGCGACGTTGTTTCCAGAAGTCAGCCGTGGCTTCCGCCCGGCCGCTCAGCAGCATGGCGACGACACATGCCCCGGCGCTGCACATGGCCACCGCCGCCGTCTGCGCCCAGACATCCTGCCAGACCTGCATCAGGCCCAACTGGTAAAAGGCGCGGTTGCCGCCCCCGGCAAAGACCAGTCCGAGTCGGCGGTCAGGCATGGCGCAGCAGGTCGGCCGGAAGCTGGGCGGCTGCGTCGGCGGTGACAAACCAGGTCAGGGTGCCGTCGGTCGGGCAAATCATCTGCGACGGATAATGATGTTTCTGCTCCGCCCCCAGCAGCACTTCCCGCAACACGCCCGCCTTGCCCGCGCCGGTCACGAAAAATTCCACTGCCCGCGCCGCATTGATGAGCGCCGCCGTGAAGGTGATGCGGGTCGTCTGCCGCTGTGGAACTTCATTGGCCACCACGCGGGCTTCCGGGTCGTCCAGCGCGGCCGTGTGGGGAAACAGTGACGCCGTGTGTCCGTCTTCCCCCATCCCGAGGTGGATGAGGTCAAACCGGCGCGGCTCCGCGCCAAAAAAGGCGGTCAGGTGGGCGTCATAGCGGGCGGCTGCTTCAGCCGGAGGCAACTCGCCTTCGACGCGGTGGATGTTTTCAGGGGCAAGACCAAGCGGCTGAAGCAGGTGTTCCTGCGCCAGACGAAAGTTGCTTTCGGGGTCATCCGGCGGTACGGCGCGCTCGTCGCCCCAGAAAACATGCACCCGTGACCAGTCAACCTGTGACGCCAATTCCGGGCGGGCCAGAAAGCGGAAGACGATGCGTGGCGTAGTGCCCCCGGAAAGGGCGACGCTGAACCGGCCGCGGGCCGCTATGGCTGCGGCCGCCTGCTTCACAAACGAGGTGGCGGCCTGCCGTGCCAGGTCTTCGGCCGTTGGGAATACCAGAATGACGCGGTGGTCAGTCGAACTGGGCATCGAGTTCCAGCTCCGTGATGATGTCGAGCGCCATGCGCAGGGCGCGTTCGTAGGGTTTGCTACGGCCGAAGATTTCGACTTCACGCGACATCAGACGCGCTTCGGTCAACTGGGGCAGGGCAATCGTCGTGTGATAGCGCGCGCCGCCGGAAATCTCGACGGCCGGTGTGTAGAGCCAGTCCGCGCCATCCGAAGGGTGACAGGTCACGCTGAAGCGGGCCATGTCCGGTCGTTCGGCCAGCAGGACGACTTCACTGAGCTGGCGCTGTGGCAATCCCTGGACCACCTGTGGCTCAATCGTCACCGTGACGCGCCGCTGGCGGGCGCGGAAGCGCAACTCCGCCTGGTGGCGGTTGACCTGGTAGGCATCCTTGAGCGTCCAGCCCAACTGCGCGGCAAAAAAGCCGGCCAGCAACAGGGCCTGAAGCGGGATGCCTGACGCCTCTTCATCCCTGGCGTAAAAAATTGTAACGCGCGTCAATTGATGCAGGTAGTGCGTCAAATCGGGTGCGTCAAAAAGACCCGCGATGAGGTCGCGCCAGCGGGTGAGGCGCGTCCAGTTGAGGTCGCTGAAGGCGGCCCGGTGGCGTGCTTCGAGGACGAAGCGGGCAAGCTGCGCTGCCTGTGCGTCACGGTGCGTCAGTCCCCGGCTGTCCACGATGACGCGGTCCACTTCCGGCAGAAAGTCGAGGAAGTATTTTTCCTGAAGCGTCTGCAGGTCCTGCCACCAGAGAAACACGGGAAGGTCGGGCGCAATGAGTGGGGCGACCGTGCGCGCCAGGTAGCGGATGGCGGAACCGCTGGCCGCCACCCGGATTTCCTCACAGCACACCTGGCGCATCTGATCGTCGAGGTGGCAGTGGGAGGCAATCCAGGCGTGGGTTTCGGTGGCTGTCCTGGAGAGGTCGGCGTGCATGATGATGGCCCGGCAGGGCGCGGATTCCGTGACCTTGGCGACGACTTCCGAGACTTCACCAAAGCGGGCTTCATCGGTGATGAAGACGAGCAGGTTGAGCAGGCAGACGCGCATGACCGCATCGGTGGCGGCTCCGTCCTTGGCTTCGGCCGCGGCTTTCCACAACTCGGTCAGTTCGCGTTCGATGGCCGCCACGTCAACCGGGCGGCGGCGTTCGATGTCTTCGACGATTCCCACAGGCATTTCCTCCCGCAATCCGCGCCATTGGCAAGGGCTTGTACTTCCGGTGCGCCAGCGTCGGGGGGCTAGAGCCGTCGGCTAGAGCCGTCGCCAGGCGCGCCCCTCGCCCATAAGCTGGTTGGCGGCCTCCGGCCCCCAGGTGCCGGCCTCGTAAAAGTGCAGGTTGTGTTCACCGGACGCCGCCCAGTGGTTGAGGATGGGCATCATGAGCGCCCAGCCGGTTTCCACCATGTCGCGCCGGGTAAACAGGGTGGCGTCGCCAAACATGCAGTCGAGCAGCAGCCGTTCGTAGGCTTCCGACGACCGGACGCCGAAGGACGTGCCGTAGCGAAACTCCATGTTGACGGAGCGCAGGTGAATGGCGTGGCCGGGGAGTTTGGCCGCCAGCCGCAGCGTCAGACCTTCATCGGGCTGAATTTTCATCACCAGCAGGTTGGGTTCGTGCAGGTCAGCCTCGGTCGTCGTGAACAGGCGCATCGGCACCTGGCGGAACTGGACGGCAATTTCGGCCGCCCGCTTCGTCATGCGTTTGCCGGAGCGCAGGAAAAACGGCACGCCGGCCCAGCGCCAGTTGTCAATTCCGAAGCGGATGGCGGCATAGGTCTCCGTGGTCGAAGTCGGGCTGACGCCTTCCTCCTCGCGGTAGCCGGGAACGGCCTTGCCGCCAACCCAGCCGGCGGTGTACTGCCCCCGGACGGCATGGGTATCCACCTCGGACGCCGCCAGGGGGCGAATGGCCTTGGCCACCTTGATGGCTTCATCGCGGATGGCATTGGCTTCCAGCGAGGTCGGCGGTTCCATCGCTACCAGGGCCAGCAACTGGAGCAGGTGATTCTGAAGCATGTCGCGGACCGCGCCGGAACCTTCGTAGTAGCCACCGCGCCCTTCGACGCCGACGGCTTCAGCCGCCGTAATCTGCACGTGGTCTATGTAGCGGCGGTTCCAGACCGGCTCAAAGATACCGTTGGCAAACCGCATGGCGACGATATTCTGAACGGTCTCTTTGGCGCGGTAGTGGTCAATGCGATAGACCTGACTCTCATCGAAAATGCGGCTGATGTGGGCGTTGAGTTCCTGGGCGGTTTTGAGGTCGTAGCCCAGCGGTTTCTCGATGATGATGCGCGTCCAGCTTCCGGGCGCACTCCGGGCCAGTTCGGAAGCGCCCAGCGTATCCATAATGGGGCCGATGAGGCTGGGCGGGGTGGAGAGGTAAAAAATCCGGTTGCCGCTCGTGCCCCGTTCGGCATCAATCGCCGCCAGACGTGCTTTGAGCCGGGCGTAGCCGGCGACATCATCGTACCCACCCTGACAGTAGAACATGCCGGCAGCAAAGCTCTCCCACTCGGCGGCCGTGGGCGGACCCGAACTGGAAAACCGGACGACGGCTTCGTACATCAGCGCCCGCAGGGCCTCATCGCTCATGGGGCTGCGGGAGTAGCCCACAATGGAAAAGCCACCGGGCAGGCGGCGCTTACGGGCCAGGTTGAACAGCGCCGGGACGAGCTTGCGCTTGGCCAGGTCGCCTGAAGCGCCAAAGATGACCACCGTACAGGGGTCCGGAGTGCGTTCGACGTGGGCTTCGGCGCGCAGGGGATTGAGATCGTTCGCCATGGACGTGCTCCTTCACGCTCGCCGCGGCAGCCGGGCAGTGCGGTCGTGCCCGGCCGCCGCGGTGGTCAGGGCTCAGGCCGGTTTACTGGATGAGGTCCTTCCATTCCGTGTGGATGAATCCGGCTTCCGGTTTGTCAACGCGCTCGTAGGTGTGTGAACCGAAGAAGTCGCGCTGGGCCTGGGTGAGATTCTGGGGCAGGGTCGCCGTGCGGTAGCTGTCGAAGTAGGCCAGGCTGGCGCTCATCGCCGGCAGCGGGACGCCGGCCAGCGCGCCGATGCTCACCACACTGCGCCAGCTCGTCTGGGCATCGGTCATCCACTGGTTGAAGTCCGGGTCGAGCAGCAGGTTGGGCAGGTCGGGCCGCCGCTGGTAGGCCTGTTTGATTTTGTCGAGGAACTGCGCGCGGATGATGCAGCCGCCTTTCCAGATGCGGCTGATTTCGCCCAGGTCGAGGTTCCAGTCATAGACCCGCGAGGCCGTGGCGAGCAGCGCCATGCCCTGGGCGTAGGAGCAGATTTTGCTGGCGTAGAGCGCATTGTGGACGAGAACGATAAAGTCTCCCTGATCAAGACTTTCCGGCGATGTCGGCGGGCCGACAATGACTTTGCTGGCCGCCACGCGCTCGGCTTTCATCGCCGAAAGCACCCGCGCATCAATCGCCGCCTGAATCGTCGGAACGGGAACGCCCAGGTCGAGTGCCGTTTCGGAAGTCCATTTGCCGGTGCCCTTCTGCCCGGCCTTGTCGAGGACGAGTTCTACCAGCGGCTGGTTCGTCTCCGGGTCAATGGCGCGGAAGATTTGCGCGGTGATCTCGATAAGGAATGACTTGAGAACGCCTTCATTCCAGGCCCCGAACACGGCCGCCAGTTCCATGGCCGTCAGTTTCCCGACGCGCTTGAGCAGGTCGTAGGCTTCGGCAATGAGCTGCATGTCGCCGTACTCGATGCCGTTGTGCACCATCTTGACGAAGTGCCCCGCGCCGTCAGGGCCAATGTAAGTGACGCAGGGGCCGTCATCCACCTTGGCGGCAATCGCCTCAAAAATCGGCCGGAGTTGTTCGTATGCTTCACGCGCGCCGCCGGGCATCAGCGACGGCCCCCATAGTGCGCCCTCCTCGCCCCCGGAAACGCCGCATCCGACGAAGTTCAGCCCTGCAGCCTTGAGTGCCTGCTCCCGGCGGATGGTGTCGTGGTAGAGTGCATTTCCGCCGTCAATGATGATGTCGCCCGGTTCGAGATAGGGTTTGATCTGTTCAATCGTCCAGTCCGTAGCCTCGCCGGCCTTGACCAGCAGGATGACCTTGCGGGGGCGCGCCAGGGACTTCACAAAGTCTTCCGGGGTGTGCGCGCCGATGAACTTCCGGCCGGCGCCGACGGTCGCCATAAAATCGTCCACGCGCTTTGGATCGCGGTTCCAGACTGCCACCGTAAAGCCGTTGCGCTCGATATTCTGTGCCAGGTTGCTGCCCATCACGGCCAGCCCAATCATGCCAATGTCGGCCAATCCTTCCGCCATAACGTTCGTGCCTCGCTCCTTGAATGAGTACGGTCAAACAACAGAAGCCGCCGCCAGGTGAGCCAGTACAGGTGAGCCTGTACTGGTGCGGCGGCACAGGTCGCCAGGTGGTCAGTGCGCCAGTGCCTGGGCGATGGCCTCCCGCAGTTTCACCAGGTCGGCCGCGACATCCCTGCCGAGGTGAACCCGCAGCACCCGCCGCTGCCGCTCGGCCAACACCTGGAAGTCGCCTCGCGCCTGCGCCGCCTTGACGATGCCAAAGGTGTAGCCCTGCCCTGGCACGGGCAGGTCATAGGCGTCGTCGCAGGTAAGCTGGAGAAAGACGCCCGTGTTGGGGCCGCCCTTGTACGCCTGCCCGGTCGAGTGCAGGAAACGCGGGCCGAAGCCCAGGCAGGTGGCTACCCGGCGTTCCTCCCGGACGGCATGCCGAATGGCCTGCAGGTGCGCCTTGTTGAGGGCGTTCATCTCCAGGTAGGCCAGCAGGGCAAAGTAGTCGCCCGGCTGGATTCGCCCCAGATGGGCGCGAAGATAGCCGGCCAGACTGTCGTGCGCGCCGAGCGCGGCCGCGTTGGCCGGGTCGGTGAACAGCCGGAGGCCATCCGCCTCAAACAGCGGTGTTTCATCCGGGAAGGCGCCGGTGCGCTCGTAAGCGGCCGTCAGCTCACGGGTCGCCACCTTGCTGGCTTCGACATCGGGCTGATCGAAGGGATTGATGCCCAGAACGGCCCCCGCCACGGCCGTGGCGATTTCCCAGCGGAAAAATTCCTGCCCCAGGGTCATTTCCGTCGCCAGCCGGTTGACGATGACCGGATAGCCGGCGTCCTTGAAGGCGGCCACGGCGGCATCGGTCGCGTCGTTGTCGTCGTCGTCAAGGCGCAGGTAGGCAAAGATGCGGTCGTCGCCGTACACCGAAATGTCGCTGGGGAACTCGCCCTCCACCGGAAGGATGGCTTTCCCCTGCTTGCCCGTGGATTCGGCAATGAGCTGTTCCAGCCAGGCCCCCAGGTCCCAGAGCTTGGGCGAGGTGATGAAGGTCAGCTTGTCCCGTCCGGCTTTGGCCAGTATGCCCAGCGCGCAACCCAGAACGACGCCCGGATTTTCGGCAATCGGGACACAGTACGAGCAGGCGTTGACCATATCATCGGCCAGGTCAAGAAACTCGCCGACAGGGATGCCCATCATGGCCGCCGGCACCATGCCGAAGTTGGAAAGCGCCGAGTACCGCCCGCCAACGCTGGGCACGCCGGCGAAGATGTAGCGGAAACCATCGGCCCGGGCGATGCCTTCGAGCTTCGAGCCGGGGTCGGTAATGGCAATGAAGTGTTGTCCGACGCGCTCCGGCCCGACGACCTGCTTCATCCGTTCAAAGAAGTACTGCTTGAAGATGTTGGGTTCGAGCGTGCTGCCGGACTTGCTGGCGACGATGAAGGCTGTCTGCTCCAGGTCGAGCCGGGCTTCGAGTTCGGCAATCTGCGCCGGGTCGGTGGAGTCGAGAACGTGAAGCACCGGCGCTTCCGGCAGGATGCCAAAGGTCATCCGCAGCACCTCCGGGCAGAGGCTGGAGCCACCCATGCCCAGCACCACCACGTGCCGGAAGTGCTGCCGGATGTCGGCTGCGGCGGCCATCAGCGTTGGCAGGTTGGCCATCTGGTCTTCGACCAGCCCCAGCCAGCCGAGCCACTGGCTTTCGTCACTCCGGGTCCAGAGGCTGGCATCCCGCATCCAGAGCCGCCGCACCTTGCCGTTGATTTTCCAGTCGTCGAGTTCGGCCTCCACCAGCCGGCGGTGTTCGGCCGAAAGGTGCAGTTCCTGCGCGTTGAGGCGCGTCCAGTTGACGGCCTTGCACTTTTTGTCGAGCGAGTTGAGGAGCTTGTCAAAGGGTTCGGCAAAGAGCCGGACGGCTTCGACGAGCAGGGTATCGGTGACTTCGGTGAGGGAAATGCCGACCCTGGCAAGCGTTTCCAGTGTGTCGTGCGCGGCGTCGAGGTCGCTTTCGAGCGTCGGACGCACCCGCCCGTGGTCGCGGAAGGCTTCCCAGGTGGCCGGTGGCATGGTGTTGACCGTGTCGGGCCCGATGAGTTCCTCGACGTAGAGCACGTCGCTGTACTGCGGGTTTTTCGTACCGGTACTCGCCCACAGCAGGCGCTGCGTGCGCGCGCCGGCTGCGGCCAGTCGTTCCCAGCGTTCACCGGCAAACAGCTTTTTGTAAGCCTGATAGGCCAGCTTGGCATTGGCGATGGCCACCTTGCCCCGGAGGCTTTCGAGCAGCGCCCGGTCGCCTTCACCGGCCTTGAGTTTGGCTTCCAGTCTGGCGTCCACCAGCGAGTCAATGCGGCTGACGAAAAAGCTGGCAACGCTGGCGACCCGCCGGAGGTCGCCGCCGGCGGCCGCCAGGGCTTCGAGACCGGCGAGGTAGGCTTCGGCCACCTGGCGGTAAGCTTCCTGCGAAAAGAGCAGGGTGACATTGACGTTGATGCCTTCGCCAATCAGCGTCTGGATAGCCGGAATCCCCTCCGGGGTCGCCGGCACCTTGATCATGAGGTTCGGACGCTGCACGGCCTGCCACAGCCGGCGGGCTTCAGCGACCGTGCCGTCCGTGTCCTTGGCGAGGTAGGGGGAAACTTCGAGGCTGACGTAGCCATCCCGCCCCTGCGTTTGCTCATACACCGGTTTGAGAAGGTCGGCGGCCTGCTGGATGTCCTCGATGGCCAGCCGTTCATACAAAGCCATGGCGTCGAGATGTTCGGTTTCCAGCGCCGCCAGAGCGGCGGTGTAATCCTGGCTGCCGGTGATGGCTTTCTCAAAGATGGCCGGGTTGGACGTGACGCCCATCAGCCCATCCTCATCAATGAGCCGCTGGAGTTCACCGCTGGTGAACAGGCTGCGCCGGATGTAGTCGAGCCAGGGAGACTGTCCCTGTTCGTGGAGTGCCCGGAGAGGATTCATAGGTACTACTCCCATAGGTAAAAGCCCTTCAGGCTTCAATTTGACTGCATCTACGTGAAGTAAAGCGTGAGACTTGGGTGAGGCTCTGCCCGGTCAGGTTTGGGATAGCAGCGACTTGGCCGTGGCGATGACGTTCTCAACGGTAAAGCCAAATTCGCGCATCAGAACGGTAAATGGTGCTGATGCGCCAAATTCTTTCATGGCAATGATTGCGCCTTCATCTGTAACATAATCTCTCCATCCAAGCGGGGCGGCGGCCTCAATGGCAACCCGCTTTTTGACGGTTGGTGGCAGCACGCTGTGGCGATACTCAGCCGGTTGTTGTTCAAAGCACTCCCAACTGGGCATGCTGACGACGCGGGTGGCAATCCCTTCCTGCTGGAGCTGCGCCTGGGCTGCGACGGCCCACTGGAGTTCCGAGCCACTTCCAATCAGGATGAGGTCAGGTGTGTCACCTTGTTCTTTTGAAAAGACATACGCGCCTTTGGAGAGGAGGCTGGCCGGGGCGTGGCGCGTGCGGTCGAAGGTCGGCACTTTCTGGCGGGTGAGGACAATGGCCGTCGGTCCTTCCGTGTTGCGAATGGCCGTACACCAGGCGGCGGTGACTTCGTTGGCATCGGCCGGCCGGATGACCGTCAGGTTGGGGATGGCGCGCAGGCCGGCGAGCTGCTCGACGGCCTGGTGCGTCGGTCCGTCTTCTCCCAGTCCGATGCTGTCGTGGGTGAAGACATAGATGACCCGCAGGCGCATCAGGGCCGCCAGGCGGATGGCCGCTTTCATGTAGTCGGAAAAGATGAGAAACGTGCCGCCGTATGGAATGAAGCCGGGCGTCAGCGCCATTCCGTTGAGAATGGCTCCCATGGCGTGTTCCCGGACGCCGAAGTGAAAGTTGCGGCCGGCGCGGTTGGTGGCGCTGTAGGCCGGCGCGCCCTTGATGGTCGTGTTGTTGGAGGGCGTCAGGTCGGCCGAACCACCGATGAGGAACGGCAGCCGCGGGGCCAGAGCATTGATGATGCTGCCGGAAGCCTGGCGGGTGGCCATGGCGTCGGTGAAGTGGGGCAGGTCGGCATCCCAGCCGGGCGGCAGGGTTTGCGTCTGGAAGGCCTGCCATTCGGCGGCCAGATCAGGGAACGCGGCTGCATAGGCCGCGCGGCGGGCCTGCCATTCGGCTTCGAGCCGTTCGCCGCGCGGGATGCACTGCCGATAGACTTCGAGCGCCTCGGCCGGAATGGTGAACGGTTCCTCGTAGGGCCAGCCGTAAACCTGCTTGGTGAGTTTGACTTCCTCGGCCCCAAGCGGTTCTCCGTGGGCCTTGGCCGTATCCTGTTTGTTGGGACTGCCGTAGCCAATGTGCGTACGCGCCACGATGAGCGAGGGGCGGGTCGTTTCCTGCTGCGCCTGCTCGATGGCCTGGGCAATTTGCCGGAGATCGTTGCCTTCGATGGACTGTACGTGCCAGTCGTAGGCCAGAAAGCGCGTGGCGACCTGCTCGCGGAAGGCCAGATCGGTGCTTCCGTCAATGGTGATGCGGTTGTCGGCGTAAAAGACGATGAGTTTGCCGAGCTTGAGTGTGCCGGCCAGGCTACAGGCTTCCGAGGCGACACCTTCCATGAGGTCGCCGTCGCTGCAGAGCACATAGGTGTAATAGTCCACCAGGTTGTGTCCGGGACGGTTGAAATGGGCAGCGAGCCAGGTTTCGGCAATGGCCATCCCGACGGCAGTGGCCAGGCCCTGACCAAGCGGGCCGGTCGTCGTTTCCACGCCGGGCGTGTGTCCGTATTCCGGGTGGCCGGGCGTCTTGGAACCCCACTGGCGGAAACGCTTGATGTCGTCCAAAGGTAGATCGTAGCCGGTCAGGTGCAGCAGCCCGTACAACAGCATGCAGCCGTGGCCGGCGGACAGTACAAACCGGTCCCGGTTTGGCCACTGCGGGTTGCGGGGGTTGTGGCGCAGGTAGCGTGTGTAGAGCAGATAGCCAAAGGGGGCATTCTCCATCGGCGCGCCGGGATGGCCCGACTGGGCCTGCTCAACGGCATCAATCGCAAGGGTACGCAGGGTGGTGATGCAGAGCCGGTCAAGGGCATCGCCGGCTGCATTCGGGACAGAGGAGGAAGCCATGGTCGCAATGACAGGTTCAGCGTGTTTGGGAAGTGAGGCTTGGTTGGGAAGGGTGATGAAACGAACGGTTGGCGTGTTTGTATCGCCCCTGCCCGGCTGAAAGCAAGCCCAAACGCGCGCCGGGCTGCGGGTTGGCAGGTTTTGCGGAAGCCCGGCTCGGTGGCGATACGGCCCGGTGTCGCGGGCCGGTTCCGGATTCAGGCTGCCGTGGCCAGCCGGCTTCATCCACCGGATACATGGCGGGAAGCCCTGCTGGCCGTATCGCCTTGGCGCACTTCAACCATTACCTGTGAATTCCGTGAACATGTGAGAAAACGTTGAGGTCGGGAGATCGAAAAAGGCTGATGAAAACGGCAATAAGTTGTTGTGGATTTTTGGATTTGGAGACACATCAGCACGGGCTGCGCCAGGGTTCAAGCTAGTTCTTGAGTGAAGTGGGCGGGATGAGAGATCAAAAAAACACCCCGGTTTTTTGCCGGGGTGTTTTTCAGAAGTGGTCTCCATCCGATGGATGCTTTTTCCGGTGTGCCGGAGTGATTTGCCTTTTACCGGCAGGCTTCGATTTCACGCTTGGCGGCTTCGACGACGGCTTCCACCGTGAAACCAAACTTCTTCGCCACTTCCTTGAGCGGGGCGCTGGCGCCAAAGGTCTTCATGCCGATGATCTGGCGCTGGTGGGTGACATAGCGCCCCCAACCGAAGGTCGAGGCCAGCTCAACGGCCACCCGCGCCCGTACCTGCGAGGGCAGGACGGATTCGTGATACTCCTCGCTGTGGTGCTCAAACAGTGACCAGCAGGGCATGCTGATGACCCGCGCCTGGTAGCCCTCGGCCATCAGGCGTTCATAAGCGGCCACACAGAGGGCGACTTCCGAGCCGGTTGCCAGCAGCAGCACCTGTGGGGTCGTCCCGGGCGCACTGTCGGCGAGGACGTAGGCCCCGAAGCGGGCCAGCTCGGCGCTGGCATAAATACTGCGGTCGAGCGTTGGAATGGGCTGGCGGCTCAGCACGAGGACGGCGGGTTCATGCTTGAGGCGGAGGATGATTTTCCAGCACTCCGCCACTTCGTTGGCATCGGCCGGGCGAAAGACCTGCAGCCCCGGAATGGAGCGCAGTCCGGCAAGCTGCTCGATGGGCTGGTGGGTCGGCCCGTCTTCACCAACGCCAATCGAGTCGTGCGTGAAGATGTGAATGGTGGGCAGCTCCATGAGGGCGCTGAGGCGAATGGCCGGCCGGGCGTAGTCTGAAAAGATGAGGAAGCCGGAGCCGTAGGGGCGCACCTTGGCCAGAGACATGCCGTTGAGAATGGCGCTCATGGCGTGCTCCCGAACGCCGAAGTGAAAGTTGCGTCCGCCGTAGTTGTCAGCCAGGAAGTCCCCGGCGCCTTCAAAGACGAGACGGGTTTTGGTCGAGGGCGCCAGGTCGGCCGAGCCGCCGATGAGCCACGGAAAATTCGCAGCAATGGCGTTGAGAACACGGGCCGAAGCATCGCGTCCGGCGATGCCCTTGACGTCCGGGGGAAACACCGGAATATCGGCATCCCAGCCCTCCGGCAGTTCCCGCTTCTGGATTTTGAGCATCTGGTCGGCGAGTTCCGGGTAGGTTTCCCGGTAGGCTTCAAAGCGGGCCATCCAGGCCTGACGCAGTTCACGCCCACGCTGCCCGATCCCTTCCCGGAAGTGCTGGCGCACTGCTTCGGGGACGAGGAAGTGTGCATCTTCGGGCCAGCCGTAGTTGCGTTTCGTCAGGCGGATTTCCTCTTCTCCGAGCGGTTCGCCGTGGGCCGCGTGGGTGTCCTGTTTGTTGGGTGCGCCCCAGGCGATGTGGCTGTCCACGATGATGAGCGTTGGGCGCTCGCGTTCCCGCTGGGCCGTCGTCATGGCGCGGCGGAGCATGTCCGTATCGTTGGCGTCTCCAACCCGCGTGACATTCCAGCCGCAGGCAATGAAGCGGGTGGCAACATCCTCACTGAAGGCCCAGTCGGTGTGCCCTTCGATGGTGATTTTGTTGTTGTCGTAAATCCAGCACAGGTTGGACAGCTTGAGGTGTCCGGCCAGCGAGAGGGCTTCCTGGGAGATGCCTTCCATCAGGCAGCCATCCCCGCACAGGGCATACACCCGGAAGTCGAACATCTCGAAGCCGGGGCGGTTGAAATAGCGGCCTAACCATTTGGCGGCAATCGCCATGCCAACGCTTGTGGCCACGCCCTGACCGAGCGGCCCGGTCGTGGTTTCAACGCCCGAAGTCCACCGGTATTCAGGATGGCCGGGGCATTTGCTGTCGAGCTGCCGGAACTTTTTGATGTCGTCGAGACTGACCGAAGGAGCCCCGGTGGTCTCATATTTGGCGTTGACGGCTTTGGTTTCCGTCAGATGCAGCAGTGAATAGAGCAGCATCGAAGCATGCCCCATGGAGAGCACGAAGCGGTCGCGGTTGGGCCAGATGGGGTCTTCCGGGTCGAAGCGGAGAAAGTCGTTCCACAGGGTGTAAGCCACCGGGGCCATGGCCATGGGCGTTCCCGGATGGCCGGAGTGGGCGGCCTGGACAGCATCCATCGAGAGCGTCCGAATCGTGTTGATGGCCAGAGTTTCTATGGATTGTGTCATGGGGGGCCTTTCTGCCGGAGGAGGCGGGAACCGTTGTGGTCAGGGCAAAGCGAATGGGAAGCCGGTCGCGCCTATCGTGGCGAACGACATCCATAAAGGCAAGTCACAGGATGGAGAGTGTCCAGGGGGCAACACCGCCAAAGCGTAGTGGTTCGGAGGGCGTCACCGGTTTTCATCCGCAACGGCCTCGATTTCGGCAAGGATGTCGAGGATGGAAAGCTGCTCGCGGTGAATGCTGAAACCTGCCTGGCGAATGTCCCGGTGGGTCTGGCGGTTGAGGTGGCATCCGGCCGCGAGCCGCTTCTGGAGCGGGGTCAGGGCATCCGCCAGGTAGCCCAACCAGCCCCGGGGGCGGATGTGTTCCAGCGCCAGAAAGCGGCCGCCGGGACGCAGCACCCGGCGGATTTCAGCCAGCGCCTGCCCGGGATGACGGACGCTGCACAGGACAAGGGTCGTGACAACCGTATCGAAACTGGCCGCCGGGAAGGGGAGCGCCTCGGCTGTGGCTTCGAGAAAGGTGACGGCAAGCTGGGGCGGCCGTGGCTTGGTGGCGGCTATCCACAGCATGGCCGGGTCCGGGTCCGTGAACACCAGTGATGTGACTGCCGCATAGAACGGCAGATTGGCGCCAGTCCCGCCGCCAATTTCGAGAACGTCGCCCACGGCCCGGGGGATGAGTCGTTGCCGCCGCACTTCCAAAAACCGCCGCTCCAGCGGCCGCATGCAGTTGTCGTAGTTGTCGGCAAACCTGCCCATGGCACGGAATCCGTGGCGGCAACCAGTGGGAGCCAAAACTAGTGGGAGCCAAAGAGCTGATCAACCAGTTCGTTGAGTTCGGGAATCCCGCACCGCCGCTTGCTGAGGTCTTCGATTTGCTTGAGCTTGCGAATCATCTGGACGACTGGCGCCTGCATTTCCGGGAATTTGATGACGATGTCGAACTGCTCGCCGGGGCCCACCATGCAGGCTTTGTCATTGAGGAACGTCGTCAGGTGGTTGAGCATGCCTTGGGCGAGGATGGCCACTTCGGCCAGCGTCTTCTGGTATTTCTTCTCCAGTTTCTGGCGTTCGGCTTCGGGATTGGTGGCATCAGGCGGTACGGATATGTCTTCTGCGCTGAATTTGCCACTGTCCTGGGTGGTACGGCGCAGTTCGTCAAGCTGCTGCTCGGCCTCGCGCATCCGCCGCTCATACTCAGCCACGACCGCTTCGAGTTCGCTGACATCCCGCCGGCCGAGCTTGACCTGGAGGCGGCGGCGCAGGCTGCGGTTGTCCTGTTCGAGGCGCTCGACGCGCGCCAGCAGCTCTTCCTTTGAGAGGTGGACGAGGTTGATGATCGGCCGGTCGGGCGTCAGGCTGCGCTCAATCTCTGCGTCCTCTTCCTCTGCGTGGCCTGCCGGCGCGGCCGCCCGCTGGGCCGTCTGCTCGCGCCGGTATTCTTCAATAAGCCGGTCAAGGGGAATGACGCCGCCACTGCCAGACATCCCCGGCGGCGTTGTGGGCGTGCCGGAGCGCCCTCCGCTATCGGCTGCACCTGGGCTGCTGGTCTGGCCGCTGGTGAGTGGGAAGTGTTGCCGCAGGTAGTTGACCAAATCCGGGCGCGGCAGTTTCCCCAGATAGCTGAGAAAGGCCAGATGAACGGCCGGCGTAACGAGTACGGTCTGAAAGTAGTTTTGCCACCGCTGGTAACTTTCGATGACATCGGGTTGGCTCAGGTACGGGGATTGTGGGGATGACTGCCGGAGGTTCTCCACTTGTGCCAGGTACGCCAATCCGTCCGCCATGTACGGAAATTGCTCATCCATCGTTTGCCGAGCTTCCTCACGAAGACAGAATCAATCGCATTGGTTCAGGCAGTCTGCCAGTTGGACGGCATCCACATTGCCGCCGGAAAGGATAACCCCAACCCGTCCGCCCTGCACGGGAACTTTACCTGCCAGCAGCGCGGCCACGCCCACCGCGCCGGTGGGTTCGACGAGCACCTTCAGCCGGGTGAGGAGAAACGCCACGGCCGCGCGAATCTCATCCTCCGCCACGAGCAGGATGTCCGTCACTGTACGCTGGAGAATGGGGAAGGTCAGGCGACCCGGCGTGAGATTGCGCATGCCGTCGGCGATGGTTGCCGGCGGGGGGATGGTCAGCCGTTGACCGGCCCGAAAGGACAGGTAGGTGTCGTTGGCGAGTTCGGCTTCGACGCCATAGACCGCAAGGTTCGGCGACCAGGCTGTGGCCACCGTGGCGCATCCGGCCAGCAGCCCGCCGCCGCCCACCGGAACGAGCAGGGCATCGAGCGGTCCTGCTTCGGTCAGCAGTTCAAGCGCGGCCGTTCCCTGGCCGGCCATGATGGCATAGTGGTCATAAGGTGGAATGACCGTCGCGCCGGTTGCTTCCGCCAGTTGGCAGGCTATGGCCTCACGGTCATCGCGCTGGCGGTCATAAGTGGTGATCCGGGCGCCATAGCCACGGGTGGCCGCGACTTTGGCCGCCGGCGCATCGGTGGGCATGACGATGGTGGCGGGCGCACCAAACGTCCGGGCCGCCAGCGCCACGCCCTGGGCGTGGTTGCCGGAGGAAAAGGCCACAACGCCCCGCGCGCGAACTTCGGGCGGCAACATCGCCAGGCAGTTTGTCGCCCCACGGACTTTGAAGGAGCCACCCCGCTGAAAGTTTTCAGCCTTGAGCAACACACGCTGCCCCACCCGGGCATCCAGTGTCCGCGAGGTCAAAACCGGAGTACGGTGAATGTGGGAGGCAAGACGATGCTGGGCGGCGACGACATCCGCCAGCGTCAGGTCATCGGGCTTCGTCATAACGGGCAAGTATCGCACACCAGTCCAGCTTTTGCTATTTCCCAGTCCATCTTTGGGAGTATGTTGAAGGTAAGCAGAAAGGCCATGACGCAGACACGTCCACTTCACGGTAAGCACATTCTGGTCACCCGCGCCGCCCATCAGGCGGCGGCGTTCGTGGCGTTGCTGGAGCAGTACGGCGCGCAGGTGACGGCTTTGCCCACGATTGCTGTGACTGACCCGGTGAGCTGGCAGGCCGTGGATACCGCATTGCAGCGGCTGCGGGAGCAGAAAGCCGGAACGGCCCGCCACTACGACTGGATTTTTTTCACGAGCGCCAATGCCGTGAAGTTTTTTCTGAACCGCCTGGCGTTTCATGGCGACGGCCCCGGGCTGCTTGCCGGGCTGCGGGTGTGCGCCATCGGCAAAGCCACGGCCGGGGTGGTACGCGATGCCGGGCTGGAAGTTGACCTTGTGCCGGAGCACTTCAATGCGGAAGGCGTCGTGGAAAGCTTTGTCACCTTTCATGGGGGGCAGGTTGCCGGATTGCGGGTGCTACAGCCACGTGCCCGGATGGCGCGCGAGGTGCTTGCCGAGGCGTTGACGGCGCTGGGCGTGACCCTGGAGGTGGTCGAAGCCTATCAGACGGTGCGCGCCGATGTTGATCCGGCGCTGTGGCAGGCGCGTCTGCAATCCGGCGCGTTCGATGTGGTGACCTTTGCCAGTCCCTCGGCGGCGCTTCAGATGGCCGAGGCTTTTCCGAACATCGCTTTGTGTGAGCTGCTGGCGAAAACCAGCGTGGCCTGCATCGGCCCCGTAACCAGTCAGGCCGTGCGGGCGTTGGGTCTCGACGTGGCCATCGAGCCGCCGGAAGCCACCCTGCCGGCCCTGGCCGCGGCCATTGCCGCCTATGTTGCCTCCCAACCGGAGGCTTCCCAGCCAAAGGAGCCAACCGGTACCTGATACCAAAGGAGAACTGCTCATGCCGACGCCGCTCCTCCTCGAACAGGACCTCGAAACCGATGTCCAGAACATTCCCAACTATGCTGTACGGGTGGAGACCTGCTTTGCCCGGCGGCTGGAATCCGGCGATGTCCGCATTACCGGGACGGTCATCAACACGGGACTGACCCGTTTGCAGACGCCCTATCTGTATTTTACCGTCCACGACCGGTTTGGAACGCTGTTGCGCGAGGAAGTCACGGCGGCCGGCGTCAAGTCCATTCAGGGCGGCGAGGAAATTGCCATCGAAGTGCTGATTCCCGACTGCTCGACGAGCGCCGCCCTCGTGCGCGTGTTGGCTTCCACCTGACGGTCATCCCCCAACGGAGCCACATCCCCGCCGGGCCATGAAAGCCACCGAATTTCTGGAGCGTCTGCCCACGACCGAGCCAGCCCCGCTGTATGTCCTCACCGGAGAGGACACCTGGCTTCAGCGGGACTGTATCGAGGCGTTGCTGCACCGGCTGATCCCGGAAGGTGGCCTGCGGGACTTCAACTATTCCGAACACGATGTCGAGCGGGACACGCTGCGGCGGGTGCTGGCCGTGGCACGGGAGTTGCCCCTGCCGCCGGCGCGGCGACTGGTGGTGGCCCGGAACTTCGAGAAGCTGAGCGAAGCGGAAGTCGAGCTGCTGAAAGATTACGTCCGCCAGCCGGTCCCTACCACGACCCTTGTATTCTGCGCCGGGACGCTCGACAAGCGCCGTACGTCGGTGACGGTCCTGCTCAAGGCGGCAACGGTCATCGAATGTGCACCGCTGACGCCCGAAGAGGCCCGCAAGTGGATTCTGGCTTACGGGCGACGGCAGGGGTTCGAGTGGTCGCCGGAGGCACTGGGGCCTCTCATCGGCGCTGTCGGCTGCGACCTGGCGCGGCTGACACAGGAAGCCGAAAAACTGATGAACTACGTCGGCCCGGGCGGGCGCATCGGGCCCGAAGTCGTTGCCGCGCTGGTCGTCCGGTCGCCACACGAGGACAATTTTCTGCTGGCCGAAGCCCTCTGGCAGGGTGATGCGCCGAGGGCCCTGCGCTTGCTGCACCGGCTGCTCGGCCGGGGTGAAGAACCGGTGGCGCTGGTAGGGTTGCTGGCCTGGCAACTCCGTCAGATGTTGCTGGCGCATGACCTCATGGCGGTCAACACCCCCCGTGAAACCCTGCTCCGGGAGTTGCGGCTGCCGCCCCACCGGTTGAATGTCTTTCTGGGCGCTGTCCGCAAGCAGTCGGCTGCCCGGCTGCGGCAGGGGCTCGTCCGCCTCCAGTTCGTGGATGATGCCCTGAAACGGGGCTATGCCTCGCCGCGACTGCTGCTTGAACTCTTCCTGTGTGAACTGCTGGCGGCAGAGACGACGGTTTCTCCACGTTAACCGCATTTTTTTTTCGGCAAATCCGGGGTGTAATAATCCAGTTTGCTTTGCTATACTCGGCGGCGTCATCAGAAAAAGCTGTGACAGCAGCGATTGTGGGGTGGAACATCCTGTGCCGCATACCGCAGATGTGTGGGTCGTGTTGGTGACGACGGACACTGCCGAGTCAGCGCGCGCGCTGGCCCGGACGGTCGTCCGTGGCGGATATGCCGCCTGTGTCAACATCGTACCGGGGGTGACCTCGGTCTATGTGTGGGAAGGCGCCGAACGGGAAGAGGCCGAGTACCTGCTCGTCATTAAGACGACGCCGGCACGCTATCCGGCGCTGGAGGCCGTCCTGCGGGAGCAGCACACATACACCACGCCGGAGGTTCTGGCGCTGCCAAGCTGTGCGGTGTCCGCAGCTTACGCTGCCTGGGTTGAGCAGCAGTGCACGCCGGGTCCGGCTGAGTGACACCAGTCCGGCGCTGTCTTGAAGCTTCGTCTTTGACGATGGCAAGGCACTGGGGTTTTGTTTTTGGAAAACGGTGACGAGAGGAACCAACATGCCAACCAATCTGGCTGACATCAAAGAAGTCCTGGTGGATGTCGAACTGCTGACCAAGTACCGCATGTTCGACCGCGCACTGTCGTTGTTGGAAACGGCGATTGGTGTGTCGCCCAAAAACATCGAACTCCGGGAACGTGCGTGCAGCATCGCCATCGAGCAGGGGTGGCGGCAAAAAGCCATCGAGCACCTTCTGTCGCTGTCCAGCCTGTACATCGAGGCCGGGAAGCTGGAGCAGGCCAACTCGGCGCTTCTCAACGCCAAGCGTCTCAACCCGCAGCTTTCGATCACCTCGCGCCTGAATGCGCTCAAGGACATCGAACGGCATCCGCGGCAGATGGGTGCTCCCCAGCCGGCGCCGCAAAATCTGGCGGCGTCGAGTTACTACGCCGCGCGGGGGCGTGCGCTGCTGAGCGGCGACCTGAGCTGTTTCAGCCTGTTCGACATCATCCAGGTCATTGAAAACAGCCGCATCACCGGCTTCATTTCGATTCAGTCGCCGGGACTCATCGGGAAGCTCTACTTCAACGACGGTCTCATTGCCGACGCCTCGACCGACATGTTGCGTGGCATTCCGGCGCTCAAGAAGTTCGCCGAACTCACTTCGGGGTACTTCGAGGTTGAAAAATCTGCCGTCGAGTACAAGCAAAACATTCAGACCACGAGCAACACCAGCCTGATTCTGGACATTCTGCGCGAACTGGACGAAGAGCGCGCCATGGGCGAAAACGTCATCGAGATTCCCCTCGATGACACTGGCAGCGCCGGAACCCACATTCACTGAAGCCCACACGGAAGCCCACTGGGTTTGGCAGCGTGCCAGCGGCCATTGCCTGCCGCCGGGAGGTGTCAAGGCGGTTGACGTTGTCAAGTGTGCTGCCGTCTAGCCGGTTGACAGGCAGGCTGGCGCACACCCTTCGCCCTTTTTGATAAATCCTTGTACGACAATGATTAGCACTTTTACGTCGCCATGCCGTCGGGCACGCCTGGGTGGTCTATCGGGTGGCACGTTGTTTGCCGCCCTGAATGAACAGTCATTCATCCCTGGCTTGGAGAGACGGCAATGATGCGCAACCCGCGATGGACGTGGCTCGGTCTGGCAGTGATGTGGTTTGGTCTCTGGCTTGGCTGTGGCACGAGTGCGATGGCCCAGACGACGCTCGTGTTCGTCCATGGAAAATCCGATGGCGTGTCCACCGACAGCCGCACGAAGGTCATCAACAACTACTGGACGCCGGACATGATCCGGGCGGCAACGCGCAACTACACCGTTCCGTACGAGGTTGTGTTCTACGACGGGCGCAAGCACTACTGGGACTGCGCCGTGGATGTGGCCGCGCAGATCAACCAGTTCATCACCAACGGCCGGCGCAACCTCGTCTTCGTGACGCACAGCATGGGCGGCGTGGTGATGCGCTTCATCCTGTGCAATGCCGACCCGTCCGACCCGTACTACAACTACCGGGGCGCCAACTTCAACCGTATCCAGACCCACACGCGGCATGTGCTGTCCTATGCGCCACCAAATGCCGGTTCGGAAGCCGCTGACCTGGCCGGCTCGCTGAGCGGCTCATGGATGACGGCCTGGCTGGTCAGCCTGCTGGACAACAATTCGCCTTCGACCCAGGCGCTGACGACGGCCCATTTCCGTACGGCCAATGCCAACTGGATGCGCGACAGCCTGCGGAGCAAGGCGATTTTCACCGTGGCCGGCACGGGCCTGTGGAATGACCTTTGCTTGGAGTGTGTTGGGTTGGCCACGCTCTCCGGCCTGGCCGGACTGCCCGGCGAAGATGACGGCATGGTGGCCGAATACAGCGCCCACCACACGAAAGCGCCGGGCGGCCGGTGGTACAACACCGACGCCAATCACCACTACAACCGCCGCAACAGCTACCGCCGACTGGGAGAGGACATTGCCCGGTATGGCTACTGAGCCACATGGCGCTGATGGGGCAATGCAGCACAATCCGCCGGGTAGGGAGGTTATACGACAATGGCACTGACAGGACGCGGATGGATCGTTGGTTTGGCGGCGGCCGGAGTCGCCGTCGGGTTGGGCATCGGAGCTTCGCTGCCGGCGCAGAGTGAAGTGGACGTGGATCATCCGGTGCCGGTCTCGGCGCTGACGACGACCACGCTCGAAAGCCCTTCACCGGACTGCGGCCGGCTGACGGCCGAAGACCTGGCGCTTTCGGCTTCCTGCACGGAAACGTTTTCGACCCGGTACGTCCTGGAAGGTGTCGCCGGAGAAGTCACCCTGCCGGTCACGGGCAGCCATGCCCACATCGGGGTGTTTGTGGAGGATGAAACGGCGCAGACGACGCTGCTGACACCCACCGGGGGGCGCCTTCCGATGGAGTCCGTCCCGCGTGACGTTGACCCCGGTACGGCCCTCTCACGGGCCGAAGAAGCACCCCACGGCAAGGTGGAAGCGACGCCGCGCGAACTTGCCACCCAGCCCGGAATCTACCGCCTGCGCCTCGAAGGCCGTGAACGCGGTGATGACGCCAAGGCGGCCGCGCCCCGCGCAACCGTCGTCGTCAACGACGACAATGACCTCGTGCTGCATAGCTGGCTGACCGACAACCTCGTGGATGCCCGCCAGACGACCGAAATTCACGCCCAGGTGCGGGAAGGTGGCAAGCCGGTGGAAAAGGTACGGGCCACGGCGCGCATTTATCACGAAAATGGGACGCTGGTGCTGGAGCGTGCCATGACGGGGCTGGGCGATGGGGACTTCGGTCTCAAAATCCGGCCTCTCCAGCTTGGCCGGTTTGGCAAGGTCATCCTCGATGTGGAAGGGGTGACGGCCGCCGGGATGCCTTTCAGGCGGACGGGACTGCTCGAAATTGCCAGCGGTGTGGCCGGTGGACGCCTCATGCGCATTGTGGGTGAGCGTCTGACCGACCAGGGGCTGGAAGTTGACCTGGAGTATGTCGTCACCCGGGCCGGGCGCTTCCATGCCCGCGCCAATCTCGTGACCTCGGACGGGAAACCGGTTGCCTGGGCGCAGGCGGCCTCCGAAGCGGCCGTGGGCCGGCACATCCTGACCCTGCGTTTTGACCGTCACGTTCTGGCATCCGGGAAGTTACTCCTGCGGGACCTCGAACTGACCGACGTGACCGAGTTTCCGGGCGTCAAAAGCCCGACAAGAATTGGAACTTATGCTCTTGAGCAGGCGTTGCAGTAAGCGGGATTTCTCCTGAAAAGCCGTTTTGCTTTGGGCGCGTCGTCTCTCCGGCGCGCCTTTTTTGTTTCGGGCCTGGCCAGAATGGAAACCGCATGTCCGCCCCCCACCTCAATTGCCACGTATGCCGCACGCCGTTTCCCCCGGAAGACCTGAGCCAATCCCAGGGGATAGCCTTTTGTCGCCGGTGTCAAACGCTCATCCGGCTTGATCGTCACCAGCCGGGCGCGCCACGCCATCCGGTGGCCGCTGCCGGCTTCCGACCGCAGGTGGCGTTGCCGGTGGGCTGGGACATCCAGCCGACGACGCAGGAACTGCGCATCGTTTACCACTGGTTTTCCGCAACTTCGTTCCTGCTCCTGTTTCTTTGTTTGTTCTGGTTTGGTTTCCTGGTGATGTGGCTCACCAGAGCCCACCAACTGCCCCCGGCGGGTCCAGGACTCTGGTTTCTCAGCCTGCTCCAGATTGGCATCGGTTTGTTTCTGCCTTACATCACGCTGGCAAGTTTTCTCAATACGACAACCATCACCGTCAAACAGGGGTATCTGACGGTGGTGCACGCGCCACTGCCCTGGTTTCAGCCACCGCCACTACGCACGGCTGAAATCACCCAACTCTTTGCCCGGCGGGTGTCGGTGGGCAAACAACACTCCCGGCGTGAGGTCTATAGCGTGTGGGCGCAGCTTCGTCAGGGGCGGGAAGTCAAACTGATGTATGGTCTGGAAGCGCCTGAGCAGGCCCTGTTCGTCGAACAGCAACTGGAAGCGTTCCTGGGGATAACCGACCGTCCGGTGCCGGGTGAATTGGAACGTTGGCAGTAGGGGCGGTTGGTCAACCGCCCCTGCCGTTGGTCAACCGCCCCTGCCGTTGGTCAACCGCCCCTGCCGTTGGTCAACCACCCCTGCCGTTGACCAGCCGTCCCTACCGTGCGTCTTTTTCGCCGGACGTGTGACCCTGCAGGGTCCGGGTGGCTTTGTTCAGGGACGCGACGACCTGTTCCATCGCCCGCGCCACATCGGCGGCATCGTTGCGGGTGAGCGCGTAGCGTACCCCGGAGAACACCTCCGCGCCGTAGCCCGAAAACACCCCCGGCGCATAGACGACGTGGCGGGCGTCATAGCGTTTGGGAAGCCCTTCTGGAGCAAGCAAAAAGCCTTCAAACCGGCGGCGCAGGCGATTGCGGGTGGCAAGCGTTGCCTGGGTATCCGGCTCGGTTTCAAAGGCTTCCGCCGCAATGGTCAGATCACGGGCGGCATCGAGCAGCGCCGTGGCGTCGAGTTGGGGATGCTCCTGCGCCAGTTCCCGGGCCAGGCGTTCGATTTCACGGGCGTAATCCAGCAGGTTGAGTTCAATCCGGGGGGATTCCGCCAACCGGAACGCCAGCAGCGCCCATCCCCGGGCCATGGCGGCATGGCGGCTGAAGGTCGGATCGCCAAACTTTTCCATCCAGCGAAAGCTGTCGTAGGTCGAATGATAGACGCCGTAGCTGCCGGTCGAAGCCATGTCCAGGCAGGCAATGCCGGCAAGCTGGAGAAAGGGCGCGTAGTCCGACCCGCTGCCCAGCTTGCCGAAGCGCACTTCGGACGCCTTCTGGTCCTGGGCGCGCCAGTTGTCATAGAGGCTGCGCGTTCCGCTGGCGTCCGGGACATCCCGCAGGACGGATTTCGCGAAGGACCACAGGCTCGGCACGGCGCTGGCGCGGAAGTTGTCGCCGCTTACGGCGCTGTCCACGTTGAGGTAGCAGACGGCTTTTTCACGGAGTTCGGTCAGGTGCTCTTCAACCCATTCCGTTGAGCCGATGAGGCCGTATTCTTCAGCATCCCAGCTACAGAGCTTGAGGGTCCGGCGGGGCTGCCAGCCGGTTTTCCGCAACTCGCCAAAGGCCCGGGCCACTTCGAGCATGGCCGTGGTGCCGCTCGACGGATCAACCGCGCCGTAAACCCAGGCGTCCCGGTGGTTGCCGAGCAGAATCCACTCGTCGGGATGGTCGCGCCCGGTGAGCGTCCCGATGACGTTCCAGATGGTACGCAGGCGGTAGTCCATGGTAAGCGCCATGCGGACGCGCGTCTCCCCGTTGCCGATGCGGTACTCAATCGGCAGCCCGCCAATCCAGTCCTTGGGCGCGGCCGGCCCCCGCAGACTTTCCAGAATGGGCAGGGCATCGCGGTAGGACAGCGGCTGGATGGGAATCCGGGGCAGTCCGGCATCTTTGGGGGCCAGGCGCGACGTGCCTTTCTTGGCCGGACGGCCCGGCGTCAGCGGATCGCCGGGCGGCTGGGTGAAGGCGCGGTAACTGCCACGCTGTACGCAGTTGTCCGTGCGCCAGGGCCCGTCGGGGTAGGTCTTGCCCTGTACGTAGCCGTCGTCCTTGGGATCGGAATAGACCAGCAGCCCGACGGCACCTTTTTCCTGGGCCACCTGGGCCTTGACGCCCCGGTAGCACTCACCGTAGCGCACAAGAGCAATCTTGCCCTGGACGCTGACGCCCAGTTTTTCGAGCACTTCGTAGTCGCGTGGAAGCCCGTAGTTGACATACACCACCGGGGCTTCGACTTTGGCCGAAGGCGACCAGGCCGCAAAGGTCGGTACGGCCAGCGGCGAGGCGGAATCGGGATCGTCGGGCAGCGTCGGCTCGGTCAACGTGCAGCGGTATTTGGTCGGGGCCGTCATTTCCACCCGCCGCGACTTGGGCTGGGGCAGATAGACCTCATACTCGACGAGTTCCGCGTCAAAACCGGCGCGCTGGAGTTCATCCCGGACGTAGAGCGCCGTGGCGTAGTCTTCGGGCGTGCCGGCCAGATGCGGCTTGGCCGTCAGCGTGCGCAGCGTCTGGCGGGCGCGTTCCGGCGCCGGCGCGGCAAGAAGCTGGTTTTCAAGCGCGGAAAGCCCGGAGCGGACTTCGGCGGCGGCGTGGTGCGGAAGAGGAAACACCACCGGGCCACCCAACAAAGCGCCACACGCCAGGCAGGTCACAAGGAAACGGGGCAGTGAACCACGGGTTACAATCGAAAAAAGCATGGTGCTGGGAGATGAGCCACGGAAAATGTCGGGAAGTGGATGCCACGAGGGACCGGCAGGCTAGCGGCGGCGCGGTGTCGTGCCTGCGCTGACCGTACCACGTTGGGCAAGTTCCTCGAACAGGGCAAACAATCCGGGATCGCGGCGGGCGAGTTCTTCGCGGGTGTGCCCGGCTGTGGGACTTGCCGGCCGCCGCTTGGCCGTGGAGATGTAGGCTTCATAGCCCTGGGCAAAATACTCGAATTTGTCCGAGGCGGCATAGTAGTCCAGCGCATGCCCGTCCCGCACGGCAGCGTCATAGAGTTTCTCGATGCGTTCGAGCGTGGCGGCGTCCAGTGCACAGCTATGAATCTGGTGGGCGAACTCATGCGCCAGTGTGTTGAAGCCGCCGTGTTCGACGGCCCGCAGCGTTTCGATACCGGAAACCGTCACCACGCCGCCCACTCCGCGCAGGCTTCCGTAGTAGCGGCCGTCGAACGTCGTCCGCTCGGCCAGGGATTCACAGCCCGGCAGATCGCCAAGCTGCCGGTCAAGCGGCAAAATCCAGTGCCGCGCGCCGCACCGGCGCAGTTTGGGCAGGAAATGCGCCAGCGGCGCAATCGTGGCCAGCACAATCTGTTGCTGGCCGGGCGTCAGGGTTTCAAAGTTCGGGAAAACGGCTTCCAGCTCATCCCGCACCACCCCAGCCGGCAGGGCATCGTGGAAGGTGAGCTGGGGAATCGGCGCGCCCAGAGCGCGGGCGGCGGCTTCGTGGCGCGCCAGGTTGACGAGGCTCAACTGCAAATGGGGCAGCGGGTGCTCGGCATCGAGTGCAAGGGCACGCCGGGCGAGTTCTTCTGCCCGGTCAAGCTCTTCACGTTCCAGGGCCAGCGCCGCCCGGCTGAGCAGGGCGGCAAAGAAGGTGGGGTCATGTTCCAGCGCCTGATCGAAGTAGCGACAGGCGCTCTCGATGTCCTGCCGTTGCCGCGCTGCCTGTCCTGAAGCATAGGCCGCGCGGGCGGCCGGCAGGGGAACCCGGTGGGCTTTGCGGCTGCGGATGTACTGGGAATAGGTGCGCCGCACGCGGATGTTGTCAGGTTGGAGTTCGAGGATGCGCTCGGCCAGTTGCCGTACTTCACCGGGCTTGCGCTCCATGACCCGTACCGCGCAGAGCACGGCAAGCGACTCAGGATGGTTTGGCGCCAGCGCCACGGCCCGCTCGGCATGGCGGCGCGCTTCCGCCGCCCGGTTGCGCTCGATGAACAGGCGCGCCCCCAGAATGTGAACACTGACCGCATCGGGATACCGCGCCAGCAGGTCGGTCAGTTGCTGCTCGCAGTCATCGAGCTGTCCCGCGGCCAGGGCAACGGCGGCCAGCCCGGCTGGGCCGCGGGCATCTGCGGGGAAGCGGTGGGACAGTTCCTGAAAATACCTGGTTGCCGGTTCAAGGCATTCCGCCGTGAGGTAAATCAGCCCCAGTTCAGCCAGTGCGTCGGCCTGAATGGCTCCCTCACCGGTCTGGGCGGCCTGTTCAGCATAGCGGACGGCTATGGCGTAGGCATGAGCCTGGCGGGAAGACTGTGCGGCTGCAAGAAGTTCCGCCGCACTGGTTGGTTCGCCGGCCTGTGCCCGACCCGTCAGGACGAGGCCAACCAGCAGCCAGACCCAAAGGTAAGCCCGTCTGCCGTGGCGTTGCTGCGTTTGAGCGTGAGCCGGAAAGGCTGCCGGTTTCAAGGTTCGTTCCCCGCGCAAGGCAACCAGAGGTCGCGTCACCTGATTGTGGAAGACCCGAACGGGCGGTAGTAGCCACCGCCTTCATCAGCGGCGAAGTGACGCGCGCTGTGTGGTGCGTACCGGACCCGGCCGGTTTTTTGCATTTCCAAGATTAGGTAAGGCGAATGCAGCCCCCAGCCTAGCCCGTCAGGGCGCTGGACGGCAACCCGAAGTTGCCAGCTTGTGAAGGGAATATGACCCACTGTGGTTCAAGGCGTGACAAACGCAACAAAAAAGGGCAGGATAGCCCCGCTCCACCATCATCGATCTGTTTTCACGAGGTTAGCTATGCCGACTGTCTGGGAGCTTACCCATGGGGTAGCCCGTTGGGCGCTGGTGCTTTGGCTTGTCTGGTTGTTGCCGTCCCTGGCGATGGCGCAGGGGACGACATCCCGTTTGACGGGAACGGTACGTGACCCCTCCGGTGCGCTCGTGGCCGGCGCGCGGGTGACATTGACCAACGAGGGCACGAACGTTTCGCTCGAAACGCAGACGGGTGAAAGTGGCGTCTATGTGTTTGATTCTGTTCAGGTTGGAGTCTATACCATGACGGTTGAGGCCAACGGTTTCAAGCGGCTGGCGCTCAAGGGTAATCCGGTCAATGTCGGACAGCCGACGACGGTCAATGCGACGCTGGAAGTCGGTGGGGCGCAGGAGGTCGTCGAGGTGACAGGTGCTGCGGAGCGCATCCAGACCAGCAGTTCCGGCAACCTGGGCAATCTGGTTGAGCAGCAGACCATCGTGGCGCTGCCCATCGTCGGGGCACGCAGCCGCAACCCGCTGGATTTCATCAACTTTCAGCCCGGTGTTGTGGTTGGAGCCAACACGGGGGGCGGTGTTCACGTGCATGGCGCCCGTGACCGCGCCGTGAATTTCACGCTCGATGGCATTGACACCAATGAAACGAGCGCTGGCGGGTCGAACTTCTCGCCCACCCGCGTCAATCCCGATGCCCTGGCCGAGTTTCGCGTCATCACGAGCAACCCGTCGGCCGAGAACGGGCGCAGCAGCGGCGCGCAGGTGAACATGATCACGCGCTCCGGGACGAATGAATTCCACGGCACGGCGTTCTGGTTCTACCAGACGCCCGGTTTCAACGCGAACGAGTACGAAAACAATCTCAACGGCATCGTCAAGCGGCAGTTCGTCCAGCACATTGCCGGGGGCAGTCTGGGCGGGCCCATCGTCCGCAACCGGCTGTTTTTCTTCACGAACTTTCAGGCGCTGCGTGCCAGCGAGGGGCGTCCGGTGACGCGCATTGTTTATACCCAGACGGCGCGGCAGGGCATCTTTCGCTACGTCATCGGAGGCCGCAACCTGCCCTTCGGCGCCACGGGCGCTTCAGTGGATGCCAATGGCAATCCCGTGCCGGGCCTCAACATCGGGACGTACAACATCGGCATGATGGACCCCCAGGGATTGGGGCTGGACCCAACGATCCGGCGCATCATTGACCTGACACCGCTGCCCAACAACTTTGCCGTTGGGGACGGTCTCAATACGGCCGGTTTCCTGTTCAACGCCCGCGGCCGCGAGCAGCAGGAGGACTACACGACCAAGGTGGATTATGTCATCAGCGACCGGCAGACGATTTTTGCACGGGTTTCGTGGGGGCGGCAGGACTCGCTGGGCGACTTTGCCAACGCCGGCCCGGCGGCATTTCCCAACACGGCGCGTCTGGTGGATACCCGGCGCCGCCCCCGGAATGTGGCCATCAACCACCGGTGGTCGCCAACGAGCAGCCTGACCAATGAATTCGTCGTCGGGCTTAACCGGTTCACCTTCAGCTTTGACAATCCCGACCCAAACTTTGCCAACAATCCGCCGGTCACGCTCAATGACGTGACGACCCCCACCTCCAATCTGGCGCCGGTCATCAACCGGCGGGCGCTGACAACCTTCCAGTTCGTGGACAACCTGACCTACGTGCGCGGCGCCCACACCTTCAAGGCCGGCTTCAACCTGCGCTTTGGCCGGCATATTGACCGCCGGACTTCCGTCGCCGGTCTCAATACCCAGCCGGCGGCCAACTTCAGCACGGCCATCAACACGGTGAGCGTGGCGGCATTTGGGATTCCGGGCAACATCAACACGGCGTTCGATCTGCCGCTGTTGCAGCGGACGATCAACAACCTGCTGGGGCGCGTCGGGCGGATTTCCCAGGCTTTTGTCTCGATTGGCGACCAGTACGGCCCACCGGGGACGATTTTCACGGCCGATGCCCGCTATCCAGAGTATGACTTCTACGTGCAGGACACGTGGCGGCTGCGGCCCAATCTGACGATTGACTACGGCCTGCGCTGGGAAATCCGCCCGACCTTCCGTGAGTCACGGCGGCTGGCCGTGCCTGACCAGCGGCTGGCCTTCGGCGCTCCGCCCACCAATACGGCCCGGTGGGTCAAGGGGGAGCCTTTTTCCGATGACCTGAACAACTTTGCGCCAAGCGTCGGCGTGGCGTGGGACCCGTTCGGGGACGGCAAGACTTCGATCCGCGCCAACTACCGTCTGGCTTACGACCGCCTCAACACGTTTCTGGCATCCTCGTTTTTGTTACCGACAGTGCCCGGCGCGACCCTGGGGGTCAACAACGACGCCTTTGGGCAGGGTGGGGGACGCCTGCGTAACCTGCCGACGCTTTCGCCGCCGGCCGGCGTTTCGCCCGATGCTCTTCGCCAGCCACCAGCATTTTCAGCCAACAGCATCACGGTCTTTGACCCGAACTACCGGACGCCAAAGGTTCACCAGTGGGCGCTGAGCCTTCAGCGCGATCTGGGATGGAATCTGGTGCTGGAAGCCAACTACATCGGTCGGCACGGGAACGGGCTGCTGAGCGGCTACAATGCCAATCAGGCGAAAATCTTTGAAAACGGCTTTCTCGACGCCTTCAACACCATGCGCCCCTGCGCCGTGTCGGGGACCTTTACGCCCGCCTGCAACAGTCCGCTCATCAATCAGTTGCTGGCCAATCCGAACGGTTCGCAGACGACCATCAACAACTTCCGGGGCAGCCTGACGACAAACAACGTCGCCGGGCTGGCCGTGTCGCTGGCCCAGCAGATTGGCGCCAACCTGCCGGCGCGCGGCTTTTCACCCTTTTTCTTCTTTGACTTTCCGCAGTACACCGGCGGTCTGTTCGTCGTGGACAACTATGACTTTTCCAACTACCACGCGGCTGAACTCCAGTTGTCGCGGCGGTTTCGGGATGGGCTGAGTTTTCAGTTCAGCTACACCTGGGCCAAGTCCCTGGATACCCGTTCGTTTGACCCAACCTTCACGGTGGCGGCCAGCGGCGCGGTGCAGTCGGCTTCGAGTACGCCCTTTGACATCCGCAACCGGCGCATCAACTACGCCCGGTCAGATTTTGACCGGACGCATTCGTTCCAGGGGAATTTCGTCTATGAGTTGCCGTTTGGGCGGGGGCGCCAGTACGCCAGCGACCTCAACCCGGTGGTGGATCAACTCATCGGGGGGTGGATGGTGGCCGGCGTGGTGCGGTGGACATCCGGGCGTCCCTTCACCGTCTTCTCCGGTGCCAATACCCTGAGCAATGTCGTACAGTCGTTTGCCGACTGCAATGGGTGTTCCCGCTCGCTGGGTTCGCTCCGGCAGGAAGCCGGAACGAACTTCTTCTTCACGGCGGATGAACGCGCGCGCTTCAGCATTCCGGCGCCGGGCACGCTGGGGAACACGGGCCGCAACTTCTTTACGGGGCCGGGCTTTTTCCAGCTTGACCTGACGGTGGCCAAGACCTTCCGCATCGTGGAAGGGGTCAACCTGCAGTACCGGCTGGAGATGCAAAATGCGACGAATACGCCGTCCTTTGCCTTTCCAACGGCCGTTGTGACCAGCGCCACCTTTGGTCGGATTCGGGATGCGGTGGTCAGCGGCTCACGCCGGATTCAGATGGCGCTCAAGTTCACGTTCTGATCCCGCCAGCCGGGCGCCCGCGCCCCGGCCACACAAAACAGGCGCACACAAAAACGGTGAATGGGTAAAGATGACCATTCACCGTTTTTGTGTATCTGGTTTGTGCCTGGTGTGGGCAGGGAAGCCTAGCGTCCCCTGGAGTCCACTTTGTATCGCTCCAGGACTTCGCCGGTCAGCCCATCGAGGACGACACAGGGACGATCGCCAAGGTTGTTGATGTGGAGGTTCAGAGCTGCTTTCGCATTCTGGGCGCGGATGACGTAGATGAATCGTTCTTCGGGGGTGTTCCCAATGACGCGGATGAAGAAGTCGCGCATGACTTCGTTCGTTCCACCGGGCATGGCCAAGGTCCTCGGAGTGTTGGAGTGCGCAATGAATGCAAACGAACCGGTGACGCAAAGTGTGTTACGCCATACGGTTGTGGGTGATGCGGGAATATAGCCACGATGTCATGGGTTGGTCAACCGGCGGCGGTGCATACGGACAACGAAACCTGGGCTACCCTGTCCGGCCTGCCTTGTCCGGGATGACAGGTGGTGAAGCGGTGGGGTAAGGTTAGGGGTGCAGAAGATATTTGTTGCCGGAGGTGCTGTCTGCCATGGCCGCTCCTGAAGACCGCAAAATCGTGATTATCGAACGTAAGGATGACATCCCACCACCCTCCGGGACCGCGTCAGGCGCTACGGGTGAGGAGCCGAAAGGGACGATTGAGGAAATCACCAGCTCGGTTCGTGAACTGGCCAAGACGCTGCCTGAATCCATCGGAAAGCTGCCCGGCTCCATTGGCGCTGCCATTCAGCAGGCCCTGGCCAGTCGTGACCTGAACGTGACGGTTCACCTTTCCGAAGAGGCCATGCGCTCGATTGAAATGCTGGTACAGGCCGGAATTTTTGCCACCCGCTCGGAGGCGGCGGCCTACCTGATTGGAGAAGGAATTGCCGCCCGGCGTGACCTGTTCGAGCAGGTGACGGAAAAAATCATTCAGATCGAAAAACTCAAGTCGGAGCTGCGCTCACTGACCGGGCGGCCCTAAGCGGCTGATTGACGCCTGCCCGATGATGCGGCCCGGCGACGCGGCCACGGTGTGGCATCCTGCGGCGTCTCCTGACTTGTTCTGAGGCCGAAGACTCGCTTTGCTGTGGATTCTCAAGGTCATCGTCCACGCCCTGTTTCGCGTGGTGTTCACGCTCGAATACACGGGGGTTGAGCACGTCCCGCTGACGGGAGCGGTCATCCTGGCAGGAAATCATCCAAGCTATCTTGACCCGGTGCTGATTTCGCTGCCGATTCGGCGACGGATTCGTTTCGTTGCCTGGGATAAGTTGTTCACCATACCGCTGCTGGGGCCACTGATTCGTTTCTTCGGGGCCTTTCCCGTGGATACGACCCGGCGCGACCAGCAGGCCTTTGTGCAGGCCCTCCGGGTGTTGCAGGACGGGGATGCCTTGGGAATTTTTCCCGAAGCCGGGCTTTCCAAGGAAGCGCGTATGAATGCCCTGCTCAAGTCCGGGGCGGCGCGGCTGGCCCTGGCGGCGCCGTGTCCCATTGTGCCAGTCACCATTGCCGGCGCACGGGCGGCGTGGCCGCGTGGGCAGTGGCTGCCGCTGCCACGCAAGATTACGGTCAAATACCATCCGCCCTTGCATCCCCCCCGCGTGGCGGCGGACGGCCTTGCCGAAGACAGGGAACTGGCCCAGGCCCTGACCGAGCAGCTTCGGAAGACCATCGAGCGCCGCCTCCTGCCGGCGCTCAAGGTCGGGGCGAAGCGGGCCGAGCTGCATCGCCGTCCGGCCTGGGCGCTGCGGGCCTATGAGTATCTCCCGCTCTGGGTCTGCCTGACGGGCCTAGGTCTCGGCGGCTGGAGTTGGGCGCTGGCGCTGCCCACACTGGCCTATCTCGGGTATGTCCTGCTGGATATCTGGGTGCTTCCGCAGCAGCGCCTGACCAAGGTGCTGCGCGATCTGGCGCTTCCGGTCTGGCTGGCGGCGGCATATCCCTGGGCGGTCGCCACGTTTGTCGCCCCGGAGCGGCAGGCCCGCTTCCTGCAGGCACCCGCCTGGATTCTGGGGCTGATGATCGCCAGCCTCCTGTTTCCCTTTCACTGGACGAGTTACTACGATACCCAACGCTTTCTGCGGGGGTTGTCCATCGGCTATCTGGTACTCTGGTGGCTGGAAGTCATCCGGCCTGAAGGGGCCGGCCATGGGTTACAGGTGTTGTGGCTGGTGTTCGTCATTGCTTATGCTCTGGTCATCCGGCACCGGCACTGGCCGTTCGTCGTGGCAGGGAGTGCCACCTACCTGGTGCTGTTGTGGTGGTTTTCGCCTGAACGCTGGCCGGTGGAACTGCTTTATTACGCTGGCGCCGGCGTGGCGGTCAGCGGTTACGTGTACGTGGTCAAGTTCACGGCGCATGATGGGCGTGGCGCGTAAGTCCATCGGTAATCGTGTGCCGTACGCCAGGAGAACACCGGGAGCGCGGGGGTTCTGCCTGCCCACCGCATCCCGACGGTGGCGTTGGCTCCTTTTGTCTGTCATCCGTCCAAGCTGAGGAGAGACACTTCAGGTAATGCCGACATTGATGCACTGGCTTGGTCAATCCTGGTTCGTGGCGGCCGTCGATCTGCTCCTCGTCTTTCTGGTCGTCTATGAGGCGTTGAAGCTGCTCAAAGGGACACGCGCCGCGCAGGTCGCGGTCGGAATTGCCATCGTCGCGTTCCTGTACCAGGCTTCCCACTGGCTTCACCTGCCAACGCTGGAGTTTGTCATCCGCCACAGCCTGCTCTACGTCGGCTTTGCGGTCGTCGTCCTGTTTCAGAATGAAATCCGCCTGGCCTTCGCCAATTTCGGCAAGAACATCCGGCTTCTGTCCCGCCTGGGGTGGCGGACCCAAAAGCTGTCGGTCGTGCAGTATGAGGATGTCCTGCTGGCCGTGGCCACACTGGCGGCCAACAAAACCGGGGCCCTGATTGTTTTCGAGCGCCAGGACAACCTGGATGAGTACATCTCACGGGGGGTCCGGCTGGATGCCGTTCTCGGTTACGATTTGCTCATCAATATCTTCAACCCCGAAGCGCCGCTCCACGATGGTGCGGTCATCATCCGCCAGGATCGGATTGCTGCCGCCAGTTGCTTCCTCCCCCTGACCCTCAACCCACGGCTGTCCAAAGACACCGGCACGCGCCACCGTTCGGCGATTGGCATCACCGAGGAAAGTGATGCCTTTGTCATCGTCGTTTCGGAGGAAACCGGGATGGTGTCGTGTGTCGAGGGCGGCAACATCAAACGTGGTCTTGAAATTCAAGCCGTCCGCGAATTGCTCTCCAAGGCGCTGAAGGCCACCAAAACCCAGGGCGTCACTGCGGTACGCCGGCGGAGGCGCCTGGCAGAGCCTTCGGGGATGGATTTCGTCACGCTCGATACCCCCAGTGAAACGAGTGAGACGCCGGCAACGGGGACGCCGGTCGTTGCGAATGGACGCCAGGCGTCACGAATCGGCGAGCGTGGGGCGCTGAACCTGGCTGCCGTGTGGCAGCAGGGGCGACACTGGTCGGGCTGGCTCGGAAGAAAGCTTCGCACCCTGGTCGTTGAAAATTTCACCCTCAAACTCATCGCGGCTGTGATGACCAGCGCCCTGTGGCTGTCGGCCACCAAGCAGGACGCCATCCCGTTTGTTCTGCGCGGGGTGCCCGTCAACTATCAGGGGTTGCGCGAAGACCTGGTCATTGCCAACGGCCACGAAGTGCAGGAAGTGACCCTGCGCGTACGCGGCCCCCGCGATGTCGTCGAGCGCCTGCGGCCCGAATCGTTTGGGATCACCGTCTCGCTGGCAGGTAAAAATCCCGGCGACCGGGTCATTCTTCTGCGGGAGGATGCCCGCATCGCGAAGCCAACCGGGGTGGAAATCCTGGAAATCGAACCGCCCCGGCTGACCCTGAATCTGGAACGACAGGTCTATCGGCAGGTGGACATCAAGCCGAACTTCCGTGGCGCCCTGCCGGTGGACCGGGAAATTGCCGAGTACCAGGTGGTCCCCGCCACCACGATGCTGCGCGGACCTGAAGCACAGGTCTATGCCCTGCCGTCCGTGGGCACGGAGACCATCTGGCTCAATGTCCATGACCGGTCCTTTACGGAACGCTACAAGGTGGATGTCAAGGACCCGCGCATCGAGATTGTCGGAGCGCAGGAGGTCGAAGTAAAGGTCACGATTCGCCCCATCATCGTGCGCCGCCGGCTGGATGTGGTTCTGGAGACACCGGGTACCCCGCCCACCCGGCTGGAGGTGACGGTGGAGGGGCCCAAGTCGGTTGTGGAGAAGCTTCGGGGGCGTGATTTTCAGGCCACGGTTGCCACCGCCCTGGTCTCCGAGCGCCCACCCCGGCGGAAAGTGGTGGTGACGCCGCCACCGGACTTGGCCGAGCAGGTGCAGGTGGTGAGTGTCAGCCCGGATGAGGTGATCAACCGGCGTTCCGAACAGGGAAGCACCAGATGATCCGGCACGTCATTTGAGGGTTTTGGCCGCCTGGCGAAGGGCGTTGCGGCGAAACATCGTGAGCAGGAAGGTGCAGGCCAGGATGTCGTCGAGCAGCAGGGCCGTGTAGAGGGCCATGTCTCCCCGCACACCGGCGGCCGTCAGCAGGTGAATCAGCCCCAGGTTGACCAGGTACAGCAGCAACAGCACCCCGGACATAAAGATCAACGGCTGGATGGAAGCGTGATACAAACTGGCTCCCTTTTTGACGCGAACCGCTGAAATGCGCGCCAAAGCCAGAAGCATGACCGTGATGATCAGCGTACACGACGTGCCAACAAAGAAATCTGACGCCATAAACAAAAGCCGGGGAGGATGTGGAATGAAGGGCGGTCGTGAGCCGGGGCAGCTTGGGCGGTCTGACTGGAGGTGGCGGTCGGAATCGAACCGACGAATAAGGGTTTTGCAGACCCGTGCCTTACCACTTGGCTACGCCACCAGACTGACACCTGGTGTGAACGGCGATGCGGCACCGCTCACGTTGGGGTGACGATGCTAACGACGGAACGTGTGCCTGTCAATCCATCTCCGACCGTACGGCAACGGGCCGAAGCGGCTCTGGTGGCCGGGCTGTTATGGGGGTTGGGATGCCTGCCCCGCCGGTGGGCCCTGCGCGGTGGCATGCTTCTGGCAAGGCTCCTGTCCGGTGTGCTGCCGCGTTTGTGGCGGGTGGGGGCTGACAATCTGGCCCTGGCTTTCCCGGACCTGCCGGAACGGGAGCGGCGGCGGTTGCTCCGCGGGTGCATCACGAACCTGGGGCGGCTGCTCGGCGAGTTTTCCCAGTTTCCGAAGCTGCATCCCGGGAATATCCACGAAGTGGTTGAATACGAAGGATTTGAGCACTTTACCGCGGCTCAGGCGCAGGGACGGGGCGTGATTTTCTTCACCGGACACCTCGGTGCATGGGAACTCAGCGCCTTTGCCCATGCGCTTTACGGGCATCCGCTCAACATTCTCGTGCGCCCCATAGACAATCCCCTTGTGGATCATCTGATCACACGCTGGCGGACGGCGAGCGGCAACCGCATCCTCTCCAAGCACCGCGACTTGCGTGCTCTGGTGGTCCGCCTCCGGCGGGGCGAGACAGTAGGGATTCTCGCTGATGTGCACGTCCAGCCCCAGCACGGTATGTTCTGCCCGTTTTTTGGTCATCCGGCTTGCACGTCACCGCTTGTGGCGCGTCTGGCGCGGCGGACGGGGGCAACTGTCCTTCCGGGGTATCTCGTATGGGATGCCCGGCGGGGGCGGCACCGGCTGGTGTTCGAGCCGCCGGTGCCGCTGGTGCAGACGGCGGATGAAGCCTTCGACATCCGGGAAAACACACTCCGCCTGACACGCTGCTGGGAAGCCATTGTCCGCCGCCACCCGGACCAGTGGCTGTGGATTCACCGGCGCTGGAAAAGCCAACCTCAGCCGGACCTGGCTCCGGCAACCATCCCGAATGGTCTCAATCTTTTATCACCAGGAAACGATGAATGCTGATACAACGACATCTGACCCGGGGCGTGCTTGCCCTGGCCCTTTTCTGTTGGTGGACGCTGCCGCTGCGGGCGGAAGGCACGGCGTTCTGGGAATGCGTGCGGCGGGAGGACTACTTGGCCGGTCGCCTCAGTGGGTTATCGGTGTCTGATAATGGTATTTTGCGCGTCGTACCCACGCCCAAGCTCGTGGGGGATACCCAGCAGCCCTTCGCCCTCTGCAGCCTGCTCGTCGGCAGTGAGGTCTATGTTGGCACGGGCCACGATGGCAAGCTGTTCCGGGCGACGGCCGATGGAGTGCTGACCCTGGTCGCCGATTTTGACGAATTGGATGTGACGGCTCTGGCCACCGACGGCCAGGGAGCCATTTTTGCCGCCACCTCCCCGGATGGGAAAATTTACCAGTTGACCGCCGGCCAACCAGGCTTCCGGGTCGTGTATGACCCGCCGGAGAAATACATCTGGGACATGCGATGTCTGTCCGATGGCACCCTCGTCTATGCCACCGGTGGGAAGGGCGGCGTCTTTAGCCTGCCACGGGGCGGGTTGTCGGTGCAGGCGCTCTGGACGACGGACGAATCGAACGTCACAAGCCTGATGGTGGCGCGGGATGGCGCGGTGTGGGCCGGAACCGATCCGGGCGGGCTGGTCGTGCGCATAGCCGATGGGCGTGTGACGGCGGTGTTCGATGCACCCTCCCGTGAAATCCGGCGGCTGGTGCCCATGCCGGACGGTTCCATTTTCGCCCTGGGGATTGGTGAAGCCAAAACCGGTGGCGGGGGCAGCGCCGGGAGCGCGCCGGTGGAGGCAGCCGTTGGCGAGGGGGAAGGCAGCGGCGGCACACCGCTGCGCCCGGCTTCAGGCGGCACGACGCTCTACCGACTCGGTGAAGATGGCCGTCAAACAGCTCTCTGGACGAGCAGCGACACGGCCACCGTTCTGCTCCGGTGGCGGGATGGCGTTCTGGTGGGACTTGGCAGCAGCTCGACCGGCGGACAGGGAAGGCTCTTTTTCGTCGGGCCGGAAGGGCAGTCCACCCTGTTTGGTACTGTCGAAGAAGAGCGGATTGCGGCGGCTGAAGCCGGTGCCGGGGAGACCCTGTATGTCGTGACCAGTGGGCTGGCCAAACTCTACCGGCTCAGCCCGACGGCACAGGATGAAGGGGTGTTCACCTCGGTGGTTCAGGATGCTAAAGCTGTGGTTGAGGCTTGGGGGCGCATCCATATTGAAAGCAATGGAGAAGTCTTTGTTCAGACCCGGACCGGAAACACCCAGTTGCCGGGGGCGCTGTGGAGCGACTGGTCGGCCGAAATACCGGCGCCGGGAGGGGTGGTCGCCAGTCCCCGGGGACGGTTTCTGCAGTGGCGTCTCCGTCTGAAAAAAGGGGCGGAAGTCACGGCCGTCCGAGTGGCTTACCTGCCGCGCAATCTGGCGCCGGTCATTACCTCGTTCAGCGTCCTGCCGGTCGGCGTGGCCTTGCAGGAAACCGTCGCGCCGCCGCCTGATCCGAGTGTGATGAGTTCCGGCTTGGACCCGGTCCAGTTCGGTATCATCGCCAATCAGCCGCCGCGCAAGGTGTTCCAGCGTGGGGCGCGAACGCTTCAGTGGCAGGCAGAGGACAAAAATGGCGACACGCTGACCTACCGGCTGGCCTATCGGTTACGGGGGCAGACGAACTGGAAGCCGTTGGCGGAAAAGTTGCGTAACCCGTTTTTCGTCATCTCCCCGGAGATGCTGCCGGATGGCATCTATGAGTTTCAGCTTGAAGTCAGCGATGCCGCTTCCAATCCGCCGGCGTGGGCGCTGGCTTCGTCACAGGTCCTCTCGCCGGTCGTGATTACGAATGCGTTGCCGAAGATAACCTTTTCACCTTCAGAGGTTTCCACGAAGGAAGCAAAAATTCGGGTTGAAGTGGTGACGGCCACCTCACCGCTCAAATCGGTCGAGGTGTCCTTCGACGGCAGCGAATGGATGCTGATCTACCCGGATGATCTGGTGCTGGACTCCCCGCGTGAGGTGTTTACGTTGGTGTACCGGAACCTGTCGCCGGGGGAATATCTCATCGCCGTACGGGTGCTCGATGCCGCGCTGCATACCACGGGTGAGAAGTTCATCCTGGTTGTCAAGCCGTAGCATGTAAGTTGTGGCAAACAGAATGTTGTATGTATGGGGGCGTCACGCCCCGGTTTTGGGATGCTGGTTGTCCGGCGGGGCTGGCGGGGGTTCACCGTGGTGGGGGGGCGGGGCGGCCAGGAACGCGCGCCAGGTGGCCAGGGCCTGCCCGTAGTGCTGGGCGGCGAGGGCGAGCCGCTCGACAAGCAGCGTGCCGATGGTCGTCTGGCGCGGGGTGGGGAGGTAGATGACCTTGGGGAGGTCATCGTCGGTCAGGGTGGCTTCAAATTTTGACGTGAGACTGATAACGTCAGTAAGGTACTGTTGCAACCGGGCTGGGGTGGCAAGGGTTTCACGCATCGTCCACTCGGCCGGATGGTCCCAGTAGTTGGAGAGGATACCGTTGATGACATACTCGATGCCGCCGGCCAGGGCAATGAAGCTCTCGCCGCTGGAGCGATTACTGAAGTCATGGTGTGGCAGGGCCGGGCGCCAGTACAGCGCGGCTTCGGGCATGGTGTCCAGGCAGGTGTGACTCCCGGTGAGGAGTCGCTTGTACTCTCGGGTCAGACTCCGTAGTATCGGCATGCAATGCTCCGTCGTCTCGGCATGGTTTTGACTGTCTTGGGGAACTTCATCCCGGAACTATACAGGATAAGGCATGGCTTGTGGGTTTGACCTTCTCCGTCGGCTTCCACGGAAGGGCGCCCGGCCGTCGGTGGCTGATGCTGGCCTGTGGGGAGATGGCCGGAGAGAGGTGGGTTGAGGTCCCCCGGTTGCGCTTCCTGTCCGTTCCCGGTTGGGGAACGTCCCTGTTTCGATTCGCAAGCACATGCTCAGGCAACTCAATATCGAAAATCTGGCCGTCGTGCGTCGGCAGCAGGTGCGGTTTGGTCCGGGGCTGACCATTGTCACCGGGGAGACGGGCGCCGGGAAATCACTCGTTGTGGATGCCCTGGCCCTGGTGGTGGGGGGGCGCGCCACTTCGGACATCATCCGGGCCGGCGAGACGCGGGCCGCGGTCGAAGCCCTCTTTGATTGTCCTGACCACCCGGAGGTCAGGCGTATCCTTGCCGAGGCCGAGTTGGAAGCTGAGGATACCCTGCTCATCCGGCGCGAGGTGGCCCTCAACGGGAAGGGAAGGCTGTTCATCAATGACCAGTTGTGCCCGGTGGCTACGGTGCGGGCGCTGCGACCGTTCCTGGTGGACATTCACGGTCAGGGCGATCAGCAGACATTGATTTTTCCGGCGGCGCATGCCGGTGTGCTCGATGCCTTTGGCCAGCACGTGGAACTGGCGACGGCCACGGCGGAAGCCTTCGCCGCCTGGCACGCGGCGCAGCAGGCACGGGAGCGGTTTGAACAGGAGGCGCTGCACCGGCGGCAGCGGCGCGATCTGCTCGAATTCCAGCGCGGGGACATCGAGCGGGTGGCGCCGGCGGACGGGGAAGATGAACACCTGTGCCGTGAACGGACGCGGCTGCTGCACGCGGAGCGGCTGCTGGCGGCGGCCGCGGCCGGGTACGATCTGCTCTACGAGCGTGAAGCTTCGGCGCTGACGCTGGTGGCGCAGGCGCTCCGTCAGGTGGAGGATTTGGCCGCGGCCGATCCGGCGCTGTCGGAAGTCCTTTCCACCCTGGAAGCCGCGCGCTACGGCATCGAGGAAGCTGCCTTTGCCCTCCGGGACTACGCTGAGACCGTCGTCGTTTCCCCCGAGCGGTTGCGCGAAGTCGAGTCCCGGCTCGATGATCTGGACCGGCTCAAGCGCAAGTATGGCGGCACCCTGGAGCAGGTTCTGGCAACGCTGGCCCGGATTCAGGCGGAACTGGCCCAGGTCGAAAACGACGATGCCGAGCAGCAGCGGCTGGCGGCAGCCGTTGAAGCGGCGGCGGCCCGGTATCGGGAATGCGCCCTGGCGCTGCGGGCGGCCCGGCAGGCGGCCGCGCCGCGTTTCGAGCAGGCACTCGAACATGAGTTGCCGTTTCTGGCCCTTCCACAGGCGCGGTTGGTCGTCGCCTTCGACTGGCGGGATGCCGGGGCGGTGGCGACGTGGGAGAGCACCGGCCTGGAAGGGGTCGAGTTTTTGTTTACCTCGAATCCAGGCGAGCCGCCGCGTCCGCTGTCGAGGGTGGCCTCCGGCGGAGAACTGTCCCGGCTGATGCTGGCCGTGAAATCCATCCTTGCGCCGACAGATATTCCGCGTACGATGGTTTTTGACGAAGTTGACGTGGGGATCAGCGGGCGGGTGGCAGAGGCGGTGGGTATCCGTCTGCGTCGCCTGGCCGAGCGTCAGCAGGTGCTGTGCATCACGCACCAGGCCCAGGTGGCGCGCTTTGGCACCACCCACCTGCGGGTGGAAAAGACCGTGCGCCATGAGCGGACGCACACGGAGATTGTGGCGCTGGATATGGATGCGCGGGTGGAGGAGCTGGCCCGGCTGCTGGGCGGGGCCGTCGTCACCGAGTCAGCGCGCCAGGCGGCGCGGGAAATGCTGGCGCCGGAAGGTTTTGTCGGCGCGCCGACATCTCAGGCTAATTGTTGATTACAAAGCTTTTCTGTTGTTTTATCCCGATGACGCCAAAAATGGAGGACGACTGCCATGGAACGTGAGATGAAGATTCGGGGGCTGATGATTGACCCGGCGGCGAACACCCCCATCGTCGTGCTCAAGGAAGTCAACGGCGACCAGTTGCTGCCCATCTGGGTCGGACCCTTCGAGGCCAATGCCATTGCCTTTGAAATCGAAAAGATGTCGCCGCCGCGCCCGATGACCCACGACCTGTTGCGCAACCTGATCCTGCAGATGGATGGACGGGTGCGTCGGGTCGTGGTGACGGAGCTGCGCAACAACACGTTCTATGCCGTCATCGAACTCGAAGTTGCCGGCAAGATGCTGTTTCTGGATGCGCGTCCCAGCGATGCCATTGCCTTGGCGCTCCGGGTGGATGCGCCGATTTTCGTCCATGAGTCCGTGCTGGAGAACTCAACCTCGGTCATCGTGGAGCGTCAGGACGAGGAGCCATCAGAGAAGGGGGATGATCTGGAGTTTGACTGGCCCGATGAAATTGACGAATCCGACATCGGGCGCGGTTAGGGGGCAGGGCGGGCTGCCGGGCCGGGGCTTTGTGGGCCCATGGGAGCCTGGGAGTTGTGAAAATCGGGTTGTGACGTTGTTGTGAGCAAGGGAAACTGCCATGGGCACGGGGAACGGACATCACCCACGACGACTGGACACCTGTCTGGTCATTGCTGTTGCCAATCAGAAGGGAGGCGTCGGCAAGACGACGACTTCGATTAACCTGGCGGCCGGGCTGGCGCTGCGCGGGCGGCGCGTGCTGCTGCTGGACCTCGATCCCCAGGCGAACAGTACGCTGTCCTATCTGCCCTACGAAGCCGCCGGGTTGTCCGCCTATGACTTCCTCATGGATGTCAAGCTCGATCCCGTCACCATTGTGCAACCGACGCCCGTTCCGGGACTCGACATTCTGCCGTCCCGCATCAGTCTGGCGAAGCTCGAATCCCGTCTGGTGGGGGAATTCGACGCTCCCTACCGTCTCAAGGACCGCCTGGAAGCCCTCCGCCGCGTCTATGATGTCATTGTCATTGATACCCCGCCCACGCTGGGACTGATTACGGTCAATGCCCTGGTGGCCGCCTCCCACGTGCTCATTCCCATTCAGTCCTCCTACTTCGCCATGGAGGGAACGGATGACCTGCTGGAAACCATTGACAAGGTCAAGGCACGCCCCAATCCGAACTTGCAGGTGCTGGGAGTGGTCATTACGCTGCACGACAAGCGGACGGCCCTGGCACGGGACATCTATCGCCAGATTTACGAAGTCTTCGGGGACAAGGTGTTTGAGACGGTGATTTCCAAGTCCGTGCGGCTGGAAGAAAGCCCCGCCTACCGGGAGTCCATCTTTACCTTTGCGCCTCAGTCGAGTGGTGCGGTCGAATACGCCAGGCTTTGTGAGGAGGTGTTGCGTCGTGTCTAAACGCGGGTTGCCATCCACCGTGCGCATGCGCCACGAGTCGCACTACGTCGAGGAACTCTGGACGCGCACGGGCGCGCCCATCGGGCGCATGATCCCGATTGATCGGCTGGAGCCGAATCCCAACCAGCCACGGATTGAGTTTGGCGACCTGGAGGAGCTGACCAACTCGATCCGCGAAAAGGGCGTGCTGGAGCCGCTGCTGGTGCGTCCGGCCGAGGTCGGGGGGCGGTTCATGATTATTTCCGGGGAGCGGCGCTACCGGGCCAGTCTGCTGGCCGGATTGCGCGAGTTGCCCTGTATCGAAATGGACGTGGACGACCGCGCGGTGGCGGAGATTGCCCTCATCGAAAACCTTCAGCGCAAGGACCTGACGCCATTCGAGGAAGCTGAAGGGTTGACGGCGCTGGCCGAACGGTTCAGCTACACGCACGAGGAAATGGCCCGCAAGCTGGGGAAGTCCCGGTCCAGTATCACGGAGTCGCTGGCCATTGGCGGCCTGTCGCCCGAAATCCGGGAACTGTGCCGCCAGGCCGGCATCACCTCGAAATCCACCCTGCTCCAGATTGTGCGCCGGCCGTCGGATGAGGATCGCCGGGCGCTCATCGCCCGGATTCGCCAGCTTGGACTGACCCGCGATGCCGTCCGCCAGACGACCAAGACCAAAAAACGTGCTACGCCCTTCCGCTTTCGTTTTCAGGAACCGGCGCGTACCTTCACCCTGGACCTGAAGTTTCGCAAGTCGGACGTGGATAAACGGCAGGTCGTGGCAGCGCTGAAACAGGTGGTGGACGAACTGGAGCGCGAACTTGAAGCCGGCCCGTCAGAGGCCAGCCAGCCAGGGGAATAGCCGCCGCCCCTGCCTTACTTGGCCTGTTTGGCCTTGGCCTGAAGCGCCTTGCGCTGTTGTTTGGCCAGCCAGCGGGCGAACCGGTCAAGGTGGGGAATGAGCGGACGCATCAGGCGCATGCGAAAACTCGTGTCATGTTCCCGGAGGGCTTCGAGTCCCTTGCGGATGTAGTCCCGGATGGCCGGTTCGTACTCGGTTTTTTTCCGGCCGTGGGAAAAGTTGAGATGGTAGTGCTGCCCCATCAGCGCGAGAAGGGTGTGGGTCAGGTTGGCGCGCAAAGTCCGCCGCGCCACCATGCGTTGCCACCACCCTTTGTGCTCAAGCAGCGGAGCCAGGGCAATTTCAAACCAGGCGCCGGAAACCGGGGTTTTCGGGTGGTACAGGAGCGGCAGCTTGTCGCGTTTGTCGGCGGGTACGTTCCGGTCCTGAATCCGGTCCACGAAGACCACGCGGGTGATGCCCAGGGTGTGGTTGCTGGGCAGGGCCGCCAGAGTTTTCTGGACGAACTCTTCCAGGTCGAGTTTGAGCTTGTAGGTCGTACGGTTTTCAATCTTCATAACAACGGGATCAGGGGCGCGAACCGACGTCGGCCGCCGGAGACACGGGGCGGCGGGCTTCCGCCGCAGAGAGTAAATCGCAACCGCCCACCGGGAGCAACCATCTCCGGGCGGGAAGGAGGGGGAGAAGCCGCCATGGCACGGGACATCGTCACGGAATTCCTGGCCTACCTGCGGGTCGAACGCGGGCTGTCAGCCAATACACTGGATGCCTACCGGCGCGATTTGACCAAGCTGACGCACTTTGCGGCCGCCCGGCAGAAAGAGGTGCTGACGCTGGAGCGGAGTGACATCACGGCATTTATCGAGTCCCTGTTCAGGAGCGGACTCGATGCCCGTTCCGTTGAACGGGCGCTGGTGGTGGTGCGCAATCTCTACAGGTTTCTGGTGCTTGATGGCCACCGGCGCACCGATCCGACCGTCTCGCTTGTACCGCCCCGGAGCTGGCAGACGCTGCCCAAGTTTCTGACCCCGGAGGAAGTCGAGCGGCTGCTTCAGCAGGCGGACATCACGACTGAAGCGGGTGCGCGTGACCGGGCAATGCTGGAGTTGCTCTATGCCACGGGCCTGCGGGTGTCGGAGCTGTGCAGCCTCAAGCTGGGGGATGTCAACCGCGAGGCGGGCTACCTGGTGTGCCTGGGAAAGGGGAGCAAGGAGCGCCAGGTGCCGATTGGGCGCTCGGCGTTGGCGGCCCTGACGCGCTATCTCCACTTCCGGGCGGCACGTCCCTCCGGGATGGAGGAGAGCCAGTACCTCTTCATCACGGCGCGGGGCAAACCGATGACGCGCCAGCTCTGCTGGAAGATGGTCTCGGAGTACGGGCAGCGGGCGGGACTCGGAGCCGTGACCCCGCACATGATTCGGCACACCTTTGCGACCCACCTGCTCGAACGCGGGGCGGACCTGCGTTCGGTACAGATGCTGCTTGGGCATGCCGATCTGACGACGACCCAAATCTACACCCATGTCACGGCGGAGCATCTCCGCGAGACCTACCGGAAGTGCCACCCACGGCACTGAGTCCGGTCCGGTCACCCGCTTCGTCACCAGCGCCACCCGGGCAGCCGACAGCAGTCCAGCACGTCATCTGTCCCTGGACCTGCCTCTGGCGCGCGCTGGCCGTGGGGACGGCCTTGCGGGGGCATCTTCCGATGCCTCCCGGCTTCAGGCCGTCACACCGGGTCCGGCGGGAAATGGGCGGCTACTGCCCGCGTGACAGCAGGTGCGACACATAGGCAATGCCAAACAGGGTGCCGACCGTCAGGATGAAAAAACCAAGCACGGAGATAATCTGACCAAGGACGTTCCACATAGCGGACCTCGTCACATCTCTGGTGGTTCGGTGGACGCATAGGTAATGTACTCTGTTGGGTGTGGCGTCCACAATTTGATTCTTACAGGGAAGGAAGCCCATGCAAACGCTCATCCTGGCCGGAGGCAAGGGGACGCGCCTGCGTCCGCTCACCCTCCATACGCCAAAGCCTGTCGTACCCATCGCCAACCGTCCCTTCATCTATTACCAGCTCGATTTGCTCCGTCCACTGGATGTCACGGGGACGATGGAAGTGCTGCTGAGCCTGTCGTACCAGCCGCGCAAAATCGAGGAAGTTCTCAACCAGGAAGTGCTGGGGGGGCTGGTCGTCTCGCCGGTGGTGGAGCACCAGCCGTTGGGAACCGCCGGCGCCATGCGCCATATCCGGTCGCGGGTGACGGGAACGCTCATCGTGCTCAACGGGGACATCCTGACGGATATTGACCTGCGCCCGGTCTTGCAGCGCCATCAGAGGCGTCGGGCGGCAGCCACGCTCGTGCTCGTCAATGTGGCGGACACCCGGGCCTATGGTGTCGTCGAACTGGATGCCGGGGGGCGAATCCGGCAGTTTCACGAAAAGCCGGCACCCGGCGTGACGACGGCTACCTCCATCAATGCCGGAATTTACCTGCTTGAACCGGAGGTGCTCGATCTCATCCCGGAGGGCTGCGAGTATTCGTTCGAGTACGATCTCTTTCCCCGCCTGCTGACTTCGGGGCTGCCGTTGTACGGGGACATCACCGACGCCTACTGGCTCGACATCGGTACGCCGGAACGCTACCGCCAGGCCAACACGGATGTGCTGCAGGGAAAGCTGCGGCGCTATCCGCCGGAGTCATCGCCGGCGCTGACGGACGGCGGTTCGGTGATTGCGCCCGAAGTCACCCTCAAGGGAGGCGTGTCGGTCATCCGGTCGGTCATTGGTGCCAACTGCTATCTGGAAGATGGGGTCCACGTGGTGGACAGCGTGGTGATGGCCGGCTCACGGATTGCCGAGGGGGCGGTTGTCCGGTCGTCCGTTCTGGGGCGGGGGGTGCATGTCGGCTCCAACAGCATCCTGCACAACGTCGTGCTGGGGGACAAGTCCGTGGTGACGGACTTCTCCCGTCTCGGGTGAATCGGGCCGGTCAGGCAGCGCGGTGGCCGTCAGGCGCGCCAGGGCAAAGCGCCCGGACGTACCGAGCAGGCGTACCGTCCAGGTTTCGGCTTCCAGGGCGGGGCGTTCCCGCTGTGGGAAGATGACCAGCAGGGTGCCGCGCCGGGCGACAATGGCGGCGAGGTCCGCCGGGTCGGAAATCTGGTTTGGTTCACGGGCGGCGTCGCAGCAGGTGGTATGGTCCGGGTTGTAGAACACCGGCGCATATTCCCGGCAGCGGAAAAAGACCACGAGTTCCGCCGGCTGCGCCTGACGGGCCATGAGAGCGGTCAGGGATTTGGTCGAGAACCGGGGTTCGAGGACAGGAAATTGAGCCGTCACCCACAGGACGAGACCGAGTTGGACAAGGACCAGCCGGAACAGTCCCGACATTCGCTGGCGGGCGTGGAGGGCGCTGAGTCCGAGAACGGTTACGAGAAGCCCGCCCGAAAAGAACTCCGGGGCTGACAAGAGCTTTTCCTCTGACAGTTTGTAGGTTGCAAGCTGAAGTCCGATATAGAGTCCGAGTTGGCTGAGGGAAGCCAGGCACAGCCCGAGCAGGTGCTGACGCCCGGACAGGCGATACAGGCCGTGAGCCGCAAGAAGCGCGGCAAAGGGGACGGCCGGGAGAATGTAGCCGGGCAGCTTGGAGCCGGAGAAGCTGAAGAAAAGCAGAGGGGTGATGAATCCGCACAAAGCAAGACGGACAAGTGGCTTATCGTCGTCAGTGGAAGTGTTTTCTGAGGTTTCGTGACCTTCGGCTGATGGTTGCACCGGCCGCACGGCGCGGTAGAGTCCGGCAATCAGCCAGAGGCTCCATGGCAGCAGGCCGGCCAGCAGGACGGGCAGGTAGTAGTACACCGGGCCGGGGTGGCGGAAGCGGTTCGAGGTGAACCGCTGGAAGTGGTGGGCAATGAAGAATTCCTCGATGAAGGGCCAGCCGTGCCGGACGATGACTGGGATGTACCAGAGGCCGGCGACGGCCAGCACCAGCAGGCTGCCCGTCAGCGGGCGCAGGTGGCGCAGGGTTTCCCATGGCCGCCGCCGCAGGTCCGGCGTGAGCAGCAGGTAGAACAGCAGGCTGCCGAGCGGCAAAACGAGGCCCACGAGGCCTTTGGCGAGCATGCCGACGCCCAGCGCCACATAGAACAGGTAAAGGGTGAGGCGGACCCGCGTCGGGCGTGCCTGGCGGGCGGCTTCAAAGCTTAGGTGAAACGCCAGTGTTGCAGTTGTAACTGCCAGTGTGAGAAGGGCTTCAAAGGTGGCTGCGCGCGCGAAGGCGAGCATCAGGGGGCTGGTGGCTGCCAGCAGCGCCGCCGCCGGGCCCAGGGGCGGGCGGAGCGTACCGAGCAGCAGTACCGTGAGGGTGGCGGCCACGGCTGAAGGGAGGCGGGCCCCCCACTCATTGAAGCCCACGAGCTGAAAGCTGAAGCCCATGAGCCAGTACAGCAGGGCCGGTTTTTCAAACCAGGTGGTGCCGCCCAGGGTGGGCGTCAGCCAGTCGCCACGCTGCCACATCTCACGCGCCACTTGGGCATAGCGCGGCTCGTCGGGCCCCACCAGACCCAGGTTGCCAAGCTGCCAAAAAAAGGCAATGCCACAGGCCAGCGCCAGGTACGCCGCCAGGTACGCCGCGTCAGACCGGGAGGGACGCGGGGTGTCGTCCGGCATCACAGCTTCGTCCGGTCAGAATGGAACCGCCTCGTCTTCGGCGGGCTTTTTCGGAGTATCCCGGCCCGCTCTCGCTTCAGCTTCGGGTTCGGCGTCGCCGGATTCTTCGCCGCTGCTCCGGCTGCCCATCAGGTGCAGCTCTGTGGCCGTGACTTCGAGCGAGGTCCGTTTGGTTCCCTCGTTGTCCGTCCACTCGCGGGCGCTGAGCCGGCCTTCGATATAGACCGGGCTGCCTTTTTTGAGATACTTGTTGGCCGTTTCCGCCAGATTGCGCCAGGCCGTGATACGGAACCAGGTCGTGGTTTCCGTCGGCTCGCTGTCGCCCTGTCCCTTTTTACGCTCGCTGGTGGCAACGGAAAAGGTGCAGACGGGAACGCCCTGTGGGGTGAAGCGCATTTCGGGGTCGCGTCCGAGGTGGCCGTAGATGATGATTTTGTTGAACGACATGGCGGGCTTCTTTCCTCTGGGACTGAGAGCTATGGCAGGTGGGTCTTGAAAAAGCGCAGGACGCGGTCCCAGGCGTCGTAGGCAGCATCAGGGTGATAGACTTCGGGGCGCGTATCGTTGAAAAACGCATGGTCGGTGCCGGGATAGGTCTCGAAGTCGTAGGTCTTTCCGTGCCGGTCGAGTTCCTGCCGCAGGGCCGCCACGGCTTCCGGGGTCACGAAGGCGTCCTTTTCGGCAAAGATGCCCAGCACCGGCGCGGACAGATTGGCGAAGTCGGGTTTGACGTTGGGGTGGATGCCGTAGAAGTCCACGCAGGCGCCGATGTCCGGGTTTTCACAGGCTGCATACAGGGCCAACTGGCCGCCCATACAGAAACCAATCACACCGACCTTGGGGTGCCCCTGGGTTGAGGGGTGTTCCAGGAGCGCCTGAACGACGGCGCGCAACTGCCCGGCGGTCTGGGCAATGTTGAGCGCCATCATGAGTTTCCCGGCTTCGTCGGGGGAGGTTGTGGATTGCCCCTGGTAGAGGTCGGGCGCAAATGCCGTGTAACCGGCTTCGGCCAGCCGGTCAGCAACGGTTTCAATGTGCGGCACGAGGCCCCACCATTCCTGAAGGACGATGACGCCCGGGCCATTCGCCGCCGGAAGGCTCAGATAGCCCGGTACGCTGAGGTTGTGCGCGGTGAGTGCGGTACGTTGTCCAGCCATGGGAGACTCCTCCATGTGGGAAGTGACCGGCGGGGTGGGGGACTGCACCAGCGGGCTGACCGGTTCAGTCGGGAAATATCCCGGCGGGAGCCCCCGTGCGCCGGGTTAGTCGGTGATTTGGGCCTTTTGAAGCCGTCCACTGAAGTCAACGTAGAGCGTTTTCCACTCCGAGAAAATCTCAAATGCCTGCACGCCGCCTTCCCGGTGGCCGTTGCCGGTGCCCTTGATGCCGCCGAACGGCAGGTGCACTTCCGCGCCGATGGTCGGAGCGTTGACGTAGCAGATGCCGGTTTCAAGATCGCGCATGGCCTGGAAGGCACGGTTGATGTCGCTGGTGTAGATCGCGGCCGAGAGGCCATAGCCGACGCCATTGGCAATGGTGATGGCGTCTTCAAAATCCTGGCAGGGGATGATGGCCGTCACGGGGCCGAAGATTTCTTCCTGGGCAATGACGGACTGCGGGGCTACGTCGCCGAAGACGGTGGGGGCGATGAAGTAGCCATGGGCCAGGTCGCCTTCGGTAAGGCGCGTTCCGCCGCAGAGCAGTTTGGCTTTGTCCCGGGTCCGCCCGATGTCAATGTAGTGGAGCACCCGTTCGAGCTGGTCCTGGTTGACCACGGGGCCGACTTCGCTGGCGGGATCAAGGCCGGGGCCGACGCGCAGCGCCTGGGTGCGTTCGACGAGCATCTGGGTAAACTTTTTGATGACTTTCTTGTGGACGATGAGGCGGGACGCGGCAGTGCACCGCTGGCCGGCCGTTCCGAAAGCGCCCCAGACCGCGCCTTCGACGGCGAGTTCGAGATTGGCGTCGTCCATGACGACGATGGCGTTTTTTCCGCCCATTTCAAGGCTGTACTTCTTGCCTTTGTCAGCGGCCTGGGTGGCGATGATCCGTCCCACCTGGGTCGAGCCGGTAAAGGACACGAGGCGGATGGTCGGGTGCGTGACGAGCGGCGCGCCAGCGGTCTCCCCGTAACCGGTCACGAGGTTGACGACGCCCGGCGGCAGCCCGGCTTCCTCAAAGGCCTTGACAAAGCGGTACACCGAAAGCGGCGTATCCTCGGCGGGTTTGATGACCACCGTGTTGCCACACAGGATCGCCGGCAGAATTTTCCACGAGGGGATGGCGATGGGGAAATTCCAGGGAGTGATGAGCCCGCACACACCGATGGCATCCCGGACGGTCATGGCAAACTTGTTGGCCAGTTCGGAGGTGGTCGTCTGCCCGTAGAGCCGCCGTCCTTCACCGGCGACGAAGTAGGCCATGTCAATGGCTTCCTGGGTGTCGCCGCGGGTTTCCTTGAGCACTTTGCCCATTTCCCGGGTCATGTCGTGGGAGATGGCTTCCTTGTCACGGATGAGAATTTCGCCCACCCGGAAGATGTACTCGGCACGCTTGGGTGGTGGAACAAGCCGCCACCGGGGGTAGGCTTCGGCGGCGGCGGCCACGGCCGCTTCGATGTCCTCGGCCGTCGAGTGGGGAAAGTAGCCGACGATGTCGCGGGTGTCGGCCGGGTTGTGGTTGGCAAAGACTTCACCGTTTTTGGAAGCCACCCAGGCGCCTTGGATGTAGTTGGCATAGGTGGGGGGAGCGGTCGCCTTTTTTCTGGCGTTGGTGACGGTTTTCTTGGCCGGTGTGGACATGGGGATGCCTCGCTGAAAGGAATTAGAACTAGGGTATTTTGGCTACTGTGGGTTTACTGATGGTGTGGCAGCCCGTGCAAGCAAATTTTTCATCGAGCCATTTTTGCGGGTGCGTTGGTGTGATGCGGTGGTTGACGGCCGCGCCCTGGTTGGGATCGTGACAACTCAGGCACTGCCCGCGCCGTTCCCGCACCGGCAGTTCCGGTTTCTGGCGTGACACGTCGCAGGCGGCGGCGACGGGGCGGGGTCGTTTCCCCCGACTGGAAAGGTAGGCCAGGCCGGCCACGACCAGAGTCACGACTACGACGAAGAACAGGTCACGTCGCTGGAAATGAAAAGCCATTGCCCTCCACCTCACGGCAGGAATTGGGCGGTATCTTGACGGAAACCGGTCTGGGGGGGATGGTTCTCCCAGGAGCCAACCGCTAGGGTAGTGTGGCCGGGAGGGGGCGACAAGTCATCTTCCGGCTGCCTGTGTGTGGGCTGCGGGCGGGTCGGTTCCGTGAGCGGCCCCGCCTGGGGGCCGCCACGGAGCGACGGGTGCAGCCGGACGCGAAGCCGCGCCGGGGTTGGTCAGTTGCGGTCCCGTGGAACCACCAGGAACAGGTTGGCGCCACCCCGGAAGATGCGCAACAGCACCTCGCCCTGGCTCTGGCGCACAGCCGCGTCAAAGGTGGCGACGCTGGAGACAGGCTGCTGGTTGACCTGGAGGATGATGTCATCGCGCTGAAGACCGGCTTCGGCCGCCGGGCTGCCCGGCTGGACGCCCCGCACGATGACCCCGCTCTTGAGGTTGAGGCGGCTGCGGACGGCCGGGGACAACTCGCCGACGGTCACGCCCGGCAGGGCGCTTCCGGCCGGAGCATTGGGACCGTCATCCTCACCACCCCCCGGCAGAGCGCCCAGGGGTTGGTCTTCGGGCAGTTCATCGAGCTTGGCGCTGATGTCGCGCGGCGTCTTGTTGCGGAGAATCCTGAGCTGGACGGTCGTGCCGGGAGGGGTTTGGGCCACGGTCAGCCGCAGGGTGCGCAGGTCGCGGACGGGTTGCCCGTTGAATTCCAGAATCACGTCGCCCGGCTGAAGTCCGGCGCGGCTGGCCGGGCTGTCGGCTGTGACATCGGTGATAACCACGCCCCGGTTGCCAGTGACGCCGAACTGTTTGGCGAGGGCCTCATTGAGGTCCTGCAGGGTGACGCCCAAGTAGCCGCGTACGACACGCCCCTTGCTGATGAGCTGCTCCATGACCAGCCGTGCCATGCTGATGGGGACGGCAAAGCCGATGCCCTGGTTGCCCTGGGCCCCACGGGCAATGATGGCTGTGTTGATGCCGACGAGTTTGCCCTGAAGATTGACAAGCGCGCCGCCGGAGTTGCCGGGGTTGATGGCGGCGTCGGTCTGGATGAAGTCTTCATAGGTTTCAATGCCAAGGTTGCCACGCCCCAGGGCGCTGACGATGCCGAAGGTCACCGTCTGACCGAGGTCGAAGGGATTGCCGATGGCCAGGACAAAATCACCGACTTCGAGCTGGTTGGAATCGCCAAGCGGGATGGCCGGCAGGTTCTTTTCATCCACTTTGAGAACGGCAATGTCGGTTTTGGGGTCGGTGCCGACGAGTTTGGCCTTGAGGCTGCGTCCGTCGGCAAACGTCACCTTGATGTCGCTGGCGCCGTCCACGACGTGGTGGTTGGTGAGCAGGTAGCCGTCGGGGCTGACGACGACGCCGGAGCCAAGGCTGTTAGCCTGGCGCGGCTGGGGCAGCGGGCCGAAGATGTCGGGAAAGAAGGGCAGTCCCAGGCCGGGGTCGAGTTGTCCCCGGGTGGCTTTGGTCGTCGAGATGTTGACGACGGCGGGGAGGGTCGCCTTGACAACCGGAGAAAGTCCGGTGACGGGCAGGGTTTCGGTTGCGGCGGGGCGGTCGGCCGCTGGTGGGGGCGGGGTGCTGGCGGGGGCGGCTGGGGTGAGCCAGCGGGCAGCCACCGTGCCGCCGATGCCGCCGAGCAGGGCCGTCAGGGTGAGGAGGCTGACGGCGAGCCAGGTTTTGAGGTGGAGGGTATGGGTGGTCAGGGTGCGTGCGAGTTGGCTTGGTACAATCGTCTGATAATGCGTCATAAGGGATATGTCTCCTTCGTCTGTCCGGCATCTTTCCGGTCTGCCCGGCAAGGCATCACCTGACGGCACGGTTTGGTCATTGAAACCCTGGTCGGGACTGGGTTTGCCGGGCGCGGTACGGGTCGAGCATCGCTTTGTCGAAACGACATGTGGTTAGAAAAGTTCCGCCCTGCCAGCCACTCCGCTGGGGCTTCCCGGCTGGTGGTGGGTTTCCCCAAACGGGAGCGCCTCGCCGGTCGGGGCGTCAAAGACCCGCTGGAAAAGCTTATCCACGTGGCGGAGTTGCCAGGCAAGGTCACACTGCTGACGGAGTTCATCTGGTGTGAGTCTTTGCTGAAGTTCGGCGTCCTGGCTGGCCAGGGTGAGGAAGTCGCGGCCTTCGTCCCAGGCCTGGAGCGCCAGGCGCTGCACGAGGGCATAGGCGGCTTCCCGTGTCAGTCCACGCTGAACGAGCGCCAGCAGGAGGCTGCCGGAGAAGGTGACGCCGCCCAGACTGTCGAGGTTGGCGCGCATGCGCTCGGCGTCCACGACGAGATGGGTGATGAGTTCGGTGCTTTTGGCCAGCATGTAGTCGGCCAGGATACAGCTATCCGGCAGGATGATGCGCTCGACGCTGGAGTGTGAAATGTCACGCTCGTGCCAGAGGGCGATGTTTTCGAGGGCGGCCTGGGCGTTGGCGCGGAGCACGCGCGCTAGTCCGCAGAGTTGTTCCGAGACAATGGGGTTGCGCTTGTGGGGCATGGCCGAGGAGCCTTTCTGGCCGGTGCCGAAGGCTTCGCGGGCTTCACGGACTTCCGTCCGTTGCAGGTGGCGGACTTCGAGGGCGATCTTCTCCAGTCCGGCGCCAATCAGGGCCAGCGTCAGCAGGAGTTCGGCATGGCGGTCGCGCTGAATGACCTGGGTGCTGATTGGGTCCGGGCGCAGGCCGAGCCGGGCGCAGACGCGGGCTTCCACTTCCGGGTCAAGGTGGGCAAAGGTGCCGACGGCGCCGGAGAGTTTGCCGACGGCGACGGTGTGGCGTGCCTGCTGAAGCCGGCGGCGGTTGCGCTGGAGGTCAGCGTAGTACAGCGCCAGGACGAGACCGAAGGTCGTCGGCTCGGCGTGGACGCCGTGGGTGCGTCCGATCATGACCGTGTGCTTGTGTTCGTAGGCGCGCACCCGGAGGGCTTCGGCGAGGGCGTCGAGGCGGCGCAGGAGCAGGTCGCAGGCGTCGCGCATGAGGATGGCGTTGGCGGTATCCACGACATCCGATGAGGTGAGTCCGAAGTGGAGGTAGCGGGCGGCGGGTCCGATCTGTTCGGCGACCGCCGTGGTGAAGGCAATGACATCGTGGCGTGTGGTCTGCTCGATTTCGGCAATGCGCGCGACGGTGAAGTGTGCCCTGGCGCGGATGTCGGCGGCGGCTTCGGCCGGGATGAGGCCCAGCTCGGCCTGGACTTCACACACGGCGAGTTCAATGTCCAGCCAGGTGGCAAAGCGCCGTTCGTCGCTCCACAGGGCGGTCATTTCAGGCAGGGCATAGCGTGGGATCATGGGTGGTGCGTGGTATCCGGGGCAGGGGCCAGGCGGCCGAGGCGTTCCCGGAGATCCTCCGGGAGCGGCTGGGCCGTGCGGGTTTTCGGATTGGCATAGACGTAGATGAGTTCTCCGTCGGTCAGGTGGGTGTCCTGGCGGTAGATGGCGAGGGCATAGGTCATGCTGGAGCGTCCCAACCGGGCGCAACGGACGCAGATTTCGAGAAGGTCATCAAAATATGCCGGAGCATGATAGGTGACGGCCGCCCGGATGAGAAAGAGGTCGCTGTCGGGTGTGGTGAAATCGCCGGGGTAGTGGAATCCGGCAGCGCGCCAGTATTCCGTGACGCCGACATCAAAATAGGTCAGGTAGTGGCCGTTGAAAACGACGCCCTGGGCATCCACTTCGGCCCAGCGGACGCGCAGGGGGTGGGCAAAGGCGAAATCGGAGCGGGGCATAGCCGTTGTACAGAGGGTGCGTGGACTTGGAGGCGGAAACCTTACAGGGGGCGCCAGTGGGGAAGTCCGGCGGCCGGCGCCACGGTCACGACGGTTTCCCAAGCGCGGTGCGGGTAGTGCGCGTCGAGTGCCTGGAGGGCGGCCAGGCGGGCCAGCGCCGGGTGGTTGTTGTGCTGGCTCAGGTGGGCCAGGACGATGTGGGCGGCCGCGCCGTCAAAATCCTCCCGCAGGAAGCGGGCCATGTCCTCGTTGGAGAGGTGGCCGACGCGGCTGCTGATGCGCTGCTTGAGTTCCCAGGGGTAGGGTCCGGCCCGGAGCATGTCGCGGTCGTGGTTGGCTTCGAGGACAAGAGCCTGGCAGCCCGTCAGGTGGTGGGCGACGTGGGCGGGGATGTAACCCAGGTCGGTGACGACAGCGAGTTTGACCCCGGCCGCCGTGGCGGTGAAGATGAACGGCTCGGCGGCGTCGTGGGGCACGGCGACGGGGGTCACGGTGAGGTCGCCGATGACCACGGGCTGTCCGGCCGTGAGCGGGTCGGCCCAGGGAATGGTGGACATGTCCCGGTCCTTGAACCGCAGTTGCCGGCGGGCGGGCGGGGCGATGAACACCGGCAGGGCGAGCTGGCGGGAGAGGACGGAAAGGCCGCCGACGTGGTCGGTGTGTTCGTGGGTGATGAACAGGGCCGCGAGGCGGGCCGGGTCAAAGCCCAGGTCGGTCATGCGGCGCACGAGGGCACGGGCGGACAGCCCGGCGTCAATGAGGACGGCCGTCCGGGCAGTCTCGATGAGGGTGGCGTTACCGGTGCTGCCGCTGGCCAGGAGGGTGAATCGCATGGGGCTCCGGGTGATGTTTCTGGTCTTCCGTGGACATCGCCGGCTCTTTCAAGAAATCACATGAACGGTTGAACGTGGAACATGGCGTGGGACGTGCAGGCTGGCGGGGGCAAGCTGGTAGCGTCCCAGATCACCCAGGGCCAGCCCGGAAAAGACTTTTCCGGCGAAGAGTTCCCGGGCCAGAAGCTGGAGTTGGGAACGGGTGACGCTGTTGATTTCCTGCTCCAGGTCTTCATTGCTAAAGACTTGTCCGAAGGTGATTTCCTGGTATCCATCCTGGTTGGCGCGGACGCTGCTCGTGTCGTGTCCGAGGTGGAGGCTGGTCAGGTGCTGGGCTTTGGCGAGATCAACTTCGTCTTCGGTGAGGTCGCCACTGGCGACGGCGGCGACTTCCGTGAGGATGGCGCGGACGGTCCGCTTGAGGTTGCGCGGGGCCACGGCGGCATAGATGAGGAAGACACCGGCATCGCGGTAGGCCATGGCGTCGGCATAGATGTTGTAGGCCAGTCCGGCTTCCTCCCGGACGCGCAGGAAGAGGCGCGAGCTGAGGCCGCCGCCCAGGAGGGTGGCGAGCAGGGTCGAGGCCGTCCGGTCGGGCGACAGGAGGGAGGGGGCGGGGAGTCCCAGCAGAAGGTGAACCTGCTCGGTGTCGCGGTGTTCGTTGAGGCAGAACGTCGGCGCGCCGACATAGGGTTCAAATACGTGATACCGTTCACTTTGTGCCGGGTCTGAAGGTGTGGTTCCGGCAAATGCGGACTGGCACTGCTCCAGGACGAGGGCCGCCTCCACATGGCCCGCCACGGAGATGACGAGGTTTTGGGGGTGGTAGGCCAGATGGTGAAAGCGCCGGAGGTCATCCGGGCTGAGGCGGCGCAGGGTGCGCCGGGTGCCTTCAATCGGGCGTCCCAGGGCGTGCTGCGGGAAGAAGTTGGCCAGAAAGTGCTCAAAGGCCAGCTCTTCGGGGTTGTCGGCAATCATTTTGATTTCTTCGAGGATGACGCTGCGCTCGCGGGCGAACTCCGTCTCGTCAAAACGCGGTGCGCCCAGCAGGTCGAGGAGCAGGTCCAGGGCCTGGGGCAGGTACAGGTCGAGCGTCTGGATGTGGTAGTTGACGCCTTCCATCATGGTGGCGGCTTCAACCTGTCCACCAAGCCGGTCGCTTTCGACGGCAATCTGGTGGGTGGTACGGTGCCGGGTGCCCTTGAACAGCATGTGTTCGACGAAGTGGCTGATGCCATTGTAGGCCGCCGGCTCATGGCGGGCGCCCATCCGGCTCCACGCCGACACGGCCACGGAGCGCACGTGTGCCATGGGTTCGACGATGACCGTCAACCCGTTGGGGAGGCGGGTCCGCTGCCATCCGCGCCGCCGGGTGCGGTGCCGGCGCGGATGGGTGAGGTGGGCCGGAACGTAAGGCTGTGGCTGGTGGGGTGTCGTCTCCGGGGTGGGCGTGGGTGGAATGGATTTCTTCACGGCTGCCTTGCTTGCGGTCCCGTGCGGATGGTGGCTCGCCGGCGCTGGAAGCGCGGGTTCAGAGCGCGAAGGTGTTGGGTTTGGTCAGGGAAAGACGGACGATGGTCCCGGATGGCAGGCGGATGTCGTTGCCACGGGTGAGCAGAACACCACCCAGAGCCCCGCCACCCAGGGCCCCGGCCGCTGCGGCACCGCTGCCGCCGGACAGGACGATGATGCCGGAGCCGATGCTGCCCAGCCAGCCGCCGTTGATGGTGTTCTGGACGGTGCGCCGCCCACTGTGTCCCCCGGAGACGGTTCCGCTCTGGTCGGCACGCAGGCGGGCTTCGTTGCCGACATCGTCAATGGAAACCACGACCGCAGCCAACGGCTGGTTGCCCAAATCGGTGATGACTGTATCAAAGACCATCTGGAGGCGGGCAGCCCGCTGGGGCATCTTGGCCGGGTTGACGGCGGCAATCGTGCCACGCACTTCTGTTCCACGCGGGAGCACGAGGGTGCCGTCCGCGAGGCGGACGGACTCACGGAGTTGGGCAACGACTTCATCGCCGGGCGCATTGATGCGGGTGTGCACCGGGGTCAGGAGTTCGAGGGTGAGCGCCGTGCCGGCGGGAAGCGTCACGCGGTCGGCCGGAGTGGCGGCGTAGGTGCGCGGCCGGGTGGGCGGATCATTGGGCGACTGCGCCGTGGCCGATGTGCCGCCAAGGGTGAGTCCGAAGAACAGGCTTCCGGTGAGGGCATACGCCAGGCAGCGCCGGCGGGTGTCGTGAAGGCGACGAATGACGTACGACATAGGCGATCCTCCAGAGGCGCGCCGTCGGGCAGGTGGCGCGGGGTCAGGCGTGGCGTAAAAACTCCCGAATGCCGCCCAGCTTGAGCTGGAAAAGTTCCTGCTCTTCCGGGGGGCAGAACGGCATGAGGTCGGCGACAAAGGCTTCGTAAAACGCATCCGGGTCGAAGGCTTTGAGGACACGTGCGCGTTCAGCATGGCGGATGTCTTCCAGCGCGGCCAGCAGCATTTCGTTGAGGGGGCGGTGGCGCTGGCTGGACTGATTATAGGCCCAGCCGGCCACGATTTCAGCCACCCGCTCGCGGGGCAGGGCGAAGGGTGGTTCTGTGCGGAGCAGCAGGGAAAGGGCATCGCTGACGAGGAGGGGGGCTTTCTGGTCATCGAGATAGGCCAGAAGGTCATCAATGGCGGCGTCCACTTCGGCGTTGCCGGTGGGTTTGACGGGGTTGGGGGTGCGTGCGGCCGCCCGTGCCGGTGGTGGCGCGGGGGCGGTGGGCGCGGCCGGGTAGGCCCCGGTGGTGCGCGCCAGGCCGGGGATGGCGCCGGGGACGGCCATGAAGCGGCCGGTCGTGCGCTGGAGGCGTACCTGAAGCGCCTGCTGGCGGAGGTACTCGAAGCTCTGCACGATATGCCGGAAGGCTTCCTCCACCTCACGGCGCAGGGGGATGGGGGCGGTGAGGAAGCGGTCGGGGTGGAACTGGTCGGCCAGGCGCAGGTAGGCAAAGTTGATGTCTTCCAGAGCCGCGCCAACGGGAACATTGAGGATCAGGTGCGGGTTGTTGAGCCGGATGCGTGCCCAGAGTTCATCGAGCCGTGACCGGAAGGCGGCGTAGTCCGGGCTGTAGGCGGGCTGGGCCTGGGAGGTCGTCGTGGGCGTGGCCAGCGGGATGACCGGCCGGAGCGCCGCCGGCAGTTCGAATTTGCCGGTGTCGCGGGAAAGCGTCGGCGGCTCGGTTTGTTCGAGGACGCCGGCGGAGATGAGCCCGAAGATGGCTTTGAGGGTGGCGGCCGGCGGGGAGCTGACCACCACGAGGATGTGGAGCAGGTCGAGCGGTTGGGTGATGAGTTCCAGAAGCTGGCGCTCGAAGGGCTTGAGCGTCATGGTTTGCAGGCGGAGCAGCGGTGAGGAGGAGGGGGCAATGAAACGGTTGAGGTCGCCGAGGCCGCGCCGGATGATGCCGAAGTCCTCGATGCGGCGGACGCCTTCCAGGATGATGCTGGCAGTGGTGAGTTTGAGCTTGAGTTCTTCGGCCACCCGGTGTTCGCCGGGGATGAATTCGAAGGCGCCGGTCGTCCAGTTGAAGACGGAGTAGATGATGTCGAGGACCTGGAAGGTGATGTTGGTGATGAGGTCGCGTTCGGACATCAGTCCGGCTTCGACCAGGGCCTGTCCGAAGCGTTTGCCTTCGTGGGCTTGGGCGAGGATGCGGTTGAAGTCGTCCTGGGTGATGAGGCCCTGCCGCAGGAGCGAGGTGCCGATGCGGTCGGCGGGCTGGTTGCTGGCGGCGAAGACGATGTTGCCGGTCTCGAAGTAAATCTGTTTTTGCTCGTCTCCCCGGGACAGGAGGAGTTCGCCGGTGAACCGTTCACTGTAGGCGCGGCGCAGCAGGTCCGGCACGCCGATGGTGGTCAGCCGTCCGGTCATGGGCGGCGAAGGCGCGGCGGGGGCAGGCGGCGCCTCTTCGGCGGGATGGGCGGGTGGCTGTGGTGACTCAGGCATGGCGCAGCTTCCTTCCTGGCACTTGGCCTTGGTACTTGGTCCTGGCACTTGGCAGGGGTCACGTTCCGTCGTTGTGGTCAGGGGCATCATACCCGGTTGCTGGAAGGTGGGCTACCCCTCATCCGGTGTGGCGTTGGGTTTGGGGCGGCGGGGGAGGTGGAGCCGGGCGAGTTCAAAGAGGTACTGCTGGGCGAGGCCGGCGAAGGGGCCGAACGTGCTGGCGGCGAGGGCGGCCAGCGCGCGGTCGGCCGGGGGGGGAGCAGTTGGCCGGCCCAGGCAGGCAAGCAGGGCCCGGCGAACCCAGACATCGATGGGGAAGGCTTCCCAGCGGTGGAAGCCGAAGAGAAGGATACATTCGGCGACTTTGGGCCCGATGCCGGGGAGGGTCAGGAGGTGGCGGCGGAGTTCGGGGGTGGGGCAGGTGGCGGCCGTTTCCCAGAAGGTCAGGTTGTGGGCGATTTGGGTGGCGAGCTGGTGGAGGGCGTGGTCGCGGTAGCCGACGCGGCAGGTGTGGCGCAGGGTGGTGGGGCTGGCGGCGGCAAGGGCCTCCGGGGTGGGGAAGGCATAGTCCGTGGGCGTGATGGGCTGTCCGAACGTGCGACTGATAACGTTTATGATCTGGCGGATGCGTGGCAGCTGGTTGTTGCTGGAGATGACGAACGACACCATGACCTCAAACCAGGGCTGGCGCAGGAGGCGCAGCCCGGTCAGGTGGCGCCAGTCCGGGGTGAGCGAGACGGCTGCCGGGAAGCTGTCAGCCGGAAGCCGCTTCGGGGCATTTGCCGGTTCGTCTGCTGAATCATTGGCCTGGAACGTGGTTTCCGGGGGCTGTCCGTGGTGCTGAAGGGCGGCCAGGCGCGCGATGACCGCCTGGTGGGCGGTGGCGTAATCCCGGTCGAGATCGAAGTACGCCCGGAGTTGCCGCTGCCGGGCCGGGGTGAGCGGGTGGTTGAGAATCTGGATGTGCCAGTGGCCGGAAGCCACGTTGCCGGGAGCGGCATCACTGGAGGCCGGTGGGGTGAGGCGGACCACCATGTCCCCGACGACGCCCTGATAGGCCGGCTGGCAGGCCGGGCCGGCGGGGTCTTTCGTCCACCGGAAGGCCTGCCCGCCGCACAGCGTGAGGTCGGGGTTGAAAGGAGCGGGGAGTGGGAGCGTGTCCGTCACCGGGCAGGACAGAGGGGCAGGGTTTTCAGGGACGGCGGAACAGGTCGCCGCTGAGCGCCGGGGGCAACTGGATGTCCGTAAACGTCATGGTGACGGTTCGCCCGCCCTGCACGCTCCGAATGATCCGGTGGGGCAGCCACACGTCGCTGACCAGCCGGAAGTCCTCGTAGCGTTCCTCGATCTGGAGGGGTTGGCCCAGGTCGGTGGGCAACTGGTAGGTACACTTCTGCGGGCGGCGGGTTTCGAGGTCAATGACGACATCGTAGGTGTCGCCGTCGCGGTCCGTGACCCGGATGGTTTCCTCCACGCGGCCGTCGGCCAGGTGGCGGGAAAAGCGGATGACCTTGTTTTCCGGGGACAGAAGCTGCTGGTACAGGCCGACGCCGGCCAGCTTGGACTGCATGCGTACCTGGCGGAGGAGTTCCGTCTGGGTGATGCGTTCGACGCGCCCGTTGGCGCGCTGCCAGAAGTCCTTTTCAACCCGGAGGTAAACGAGGCCGGTGGGCGTTCCGGGGGAGACTTCAAAGCGGAGCTGTCTGTTGCGCGTCCAGAACTGGCGGATGGGCTTGGGATCGGGGGCGGAGGTCGGGGTGGTCAGGTCCGGCTCGGTGGTGATCTGCGTGCCGTAGAACTGGGCGGCCGTGATGCGTTCGACGGTGGCGCGTCCGCCAACGGCGCCGATCATGGTGCCGATGAGGGCGCGGGCGCGAACGGGGGAGGGCGCGCTGGTGGTGAGGTCATCCGGCATATCCGGTGGTACGGCGGCGGCCGTATCGGCCGGGGCTGGTGTTCTGGGCGGCGCGGCCTTTCCGGGAGCTTCTTTTTTGGGGGCTTCGGTCTGGCCGGGAGTGTCCTTTGTGCCAGAAGGTGCTTTCCGGGAGGTTTCCGGCCGCGAGGTTTCCGGTTTTCCGGCGGCTTCCTTCGCGGTTTCTTTCTTTGAGGTTTCTTTCCTGGATGGCTTCGTCCTGGGCGGCGCCGTGGCCGGCACGGTATCCCTGGGGGGGAGCGCGGCCAGGCTGGCATTTTCGTCGGTGGTCTTCGGGGAAGCAGCGCTCCGGGAGGCGGAGTCTTCCGTCCTGGCCGGGGGCGCTGGGGATGTACGGTTCGGGACGGCGCGGTCCGTGGCGGCGCGGTCCGTGGCGGACGTGGGGCGGTCAGCCTTCTGTTTTTCCTGTGCTACTTCAGGTTTGGTTTCCTTACGCTTGGTATCTTTGGCTTTTTTGGCATCTTCCTTCTTTTTCCGGGAGTCGTTCCCGGTATCCGGCTGGGGGGCTTTGGGGGCGGAGCCGGGTTCTTTCCGGGCGGTCTGGTCAGGGGGGTCCGGTGCCGGTTCCTGGGCTCTGGAGGCTGGGACCGCCGGCTTGCCTTTGCCGGACGGGGGTTGATCGGCGGGCCTGGCGGGTTCGCGGCCGGGGCGGGCGGCCGCGACGGCCAGGAATTCCCGGTGGACTTCAAGTGAAAACCGCAAAACTTCTTCTATATTCCAGAGCAGATTGATTTTGTCACGCTGGGAGAGTTGTGGCTCGCGATTTTCGTCGCGGGGGTCATAGGTGTTGGCCATGGAAAACTGGAGGTCCGGGATGCGCTTTGGGGCGCGTGCGCCGGCCAGGACGAGGAAAATCTCGCTCTGGACATCGCCCCGGATGAAGGCCCGGGAGAAGTTTTCCAGCGGGAAGGTATGGGTCTCGCTGCCATCAAGCCATTCAAGGGTGAGGGCCGTACGGGAGAGCTGGAGGCGGACCGGCTGCGGCCCTTTTTTCTCGGTGTGGAGCAGGAGCGCAAAGTCGAGCGTGCCGTCGGCATCCAGGATGCGTTTGGCGGTGGCGGTGAAGTTGGGGGTGTCGTTGAGCCGGAGGTAGTTCTGGGCGAGGAGGTTGAGTGCCGGCAGGTTGCGCGGGGTGATGTTCAGGACTTCAAGCAGGATATTGACTGACCTGGTGTAATCTTTGCTCGAAAAGGCCTTTTGGGCTTCAACGACGGTGGTTTCAAGCAGGGCTTCGTCGAGTTCCAGTTCGACGGGCAGGGTCAGGTGCTGGCCGGCTTTGATCTGGATGATCTGGGTGATGGGCTGGTGCCAGCGGCTGCGGGCCTGGAGGGTGTAGATACCCGGGGCGAGTTCCCGTTTGGCAAACGTCCCGGTCAGGGAGGCAAGTTCGTTATAGACCGTCACTTCCAGATTGGGGGTGAGGGGGGTGATGGTCAGCGTCCCGACGTTGACTTCCGGTTCAAAGACGACTTCCTGGTTGTCGCGGGGGCGCAGGACGACCCGGAGCTGGCCGTCTTTGTAGCGGGGGCGGTTGCGGGTTTCGATGAGGTGTTCACCGGGTTCGAGGTCGTTGATCTGGAGGATGCCGGTCGTATCGGTGATGCCGTACTGCTTGCCGTCCACGAAGACGATGGTGCGGTCGAGTCTGGTGATGACGCGGACGGAGGCTTTGGGCAGGTAGGGTTCGAGCGCCCGCAGGGTTTTTTCCTGGGCGCCGAGCAGCCGGAGGGATTCGAGGGTCTGCCGGTCGAAGGTCGCGGAGAAATCAATCCCCCGGTCACGGATTTCGCCGGCCAGCGCCGTATCGGGGAAGTCATTCTGAATCAGGCGCTTGATTTGTTCGAGCGAGAGCGGCCGGCTGTCCTGCTGGGCGTATCCGGCAGGTGTGAGGGGCAGGAGGACCAGCAACCAGCACAGGAGGTAGTTCAGCATCGGCATGGCACGGGTTCGTCGGTATGAAAATCGCTGGGCAGTATGGCGTGGGCGTGTCCCGGAGGGAAGTCCCGTCTAGGGCGATGGGGTTTCACTGCCACCGGGTGGCGCCTTGAGAATGTCGAGTGACTTCTGGATACGACGCTTGAGGTCGCGGGCGGCGTTGTTTTTGGGGTCCTGTTTGAGGATGGCATCGCACTGGGCGAGGGCTTCTTCGTAGCGCCGCTGTTCGTAGAGGGACTGGGCCCGGCTGAGCGGGGAGGTGTCGCCACTCTCCGTGGGCGTGGGTCCCGGCAGCGCCGGGGGAAGGGGCGTCAGGCCGTTGGTCGGCGTGGTCAGGCGGGGTCCCGGCTCAACGGCGGTGGGGAGCGGCGGGACGCCGGGAAGTGCGCTGAAGGTGGGTTTGGTGTCGGAGCGGCTGCCGGTCCAGTGGCCGGTGCGTTTGCCGTCCTGCCAGGTGCCGAGCACCTCGCGTCCGGTGGCGGAGACCTGTCCTTCAAAGGTGAGGGTGCGTCCGGTTTCGTCTTTGCGTTCGAGCGTCAGGCGCTGCCGGTCGAGGAGACGGCCCAGAACGGGAAATGACCGCGGGGGCTTGGCCGGGGTGGGGGCTGGCTCTTCCCAGAGGCCCGAAAGGGTGGTGCCGGTCTGGCCGAGGCTGAGGATGAACTCGCCGGCCTTGCCGGTGGCCGCTTCCTGCCAGGTGCCTTTCCAGTAGCCGTTGAGGTCGAGGTGGAGCGGGAAGGCGAGCTGGTGGTCGCTTTCCGGCATATCCACCGGGCTGGCGACGGGAAGGTAACCGGTTCGCTGGAGGGAAAGCTGGTGGGGGCCGACCCGGACGTTCGGGATGGCGAGGACCCCGGTTTGGGGATCGGTTTCTCCGACCTGGATGCCGTCCAGCCGGACCGTCGTCTGGGGTTCGGTCTGAATGGTGAGCGTGAACCGGGCGGGGCGCAGGGGCAGGTTGACCTTGGTGGCAAGGAAGCCATACTCGACGGTGATGACCTGTTCGGTGTCGAGGTATTCGGGGTGGGTGAGGCGGACGGCGTGCTTGCCGGGGCTGACGCCGGTCAGGGAAAAGCGGTTGAGCTGGTTGGTGGAACCGCGTGGCTCGCCATCGAGATAGACGGTGGCGCCAGTGGCGTTGGTCAGGATGATGACCGTGGGTTTGGAGAAGTAGAGCAGCGCGGCGCCCGCAATGAGGAGGACCAGGATACCACCAAGTCCGTAGAGCCACTGGGTGACGGCCCGGCGGCTGGGCAGCGGGGCTTTGGGAGGTGGCAGGGGGCGTGGTGGCAGCGGGGTCAGGATGGGTGCTTTGGGTTGGGCTTTCATCGGGTGTTCGATATTGGGCGACTCGTGGCGCTGATATTTTGCCATAGTGGGGTGAATTGCAACGGGGCGTCGTCTGTGGGTGTAACGATAGTCTGATAACGATTTTTGGGCGTCAGTTTATCCCGGGCCATACAGTCCGGTTCATTAAGCCATAAACACCATAAGCCATGAAACCACTGGAAATCGTCAATGCGCGTGAGCACAACCTGAAGAACCTGACCCTCACCATCCCGCCGCAGAGCCTGACGGTGTTGACTGGCGTCAGCGGGTCAGGCAAATCCTCCCTGGCGTTTGACACGATCTACGCGGAAAGTCAGCGGCGGTATATCGAGTCGTTCTCAGCTTACGCCCGGCAGTTTCTGGCGCGGCTCGAACGCCCGGCGGTGGATGCCATCCGCGGCCTCAGCCCGTCTATCAGCATCGAGCAGAAAACGACGCACCGGAACCCACGCTCAACGGTGGGCACCGTCACCGAGGTGTATGACTATCTGCGGCTGCTCTATGCGGCGGTGGGAAAGCCGCACTGCCCCGCCTGCCGCCTTCCCATCCAGCAGCAGTCGCCCGAAACCATGACCGAGTGGGTACTGGCCCAACCGCCGGGCACCCGGCTGATGGTGCTGGCGCCCCTGGCCCGCCAGCGCAAGGGGGCCTTCCGAAAGGAGCTGGAGTCTGCCCTCAAACGGGGCTTTCCACGGGTGCGAATTGATGGCGAAGTGCGCGCGCTTGACGAAGAGGATATCCGCCTGGACCAGAGGAAGGCGCACGACATCGAGGTTGTCGTGGACCGGCTTGTGGTCAAGCCAGGTCTGACGGAGCGGTTGCGCCAAGCCATCGGGGTGGCGGTCGGGCTGTCCCAGGGAACCGTGCTCATGGTTCTGGAGGGGCAGGGCGAGACGTTGTTTTCGGTACATCTGGCCTGCCCGGCCTGTGGCTTCAGTCTGCCGGCGCTGGAACCACGCTCGTTTTCCTTCAACAGCCGGTTTGGTGCGTGCCCAACCTGTGACGGGCTGGGGGTGGTTATGGACATCACTCCGGAGGAAGTCATCGAGGATATGAACTGTCCGGTGGGTGAGATGCGCTTTCGGATACGGGATGGCCTCATCGTCAGCACGTTGCAGTCCGCCCTGCAGGCTGTGGCACGCCACTACGGGGTGTCGCCCGCCACACCGTTCGGGCTGGCCCCGCCGGCCGTCCACGCGGCATTTTTTCACGGGATCGATGAAAAGCTCCGGTTTCAGTCCGGCGGAAGCAGCTACCGGATGCCCTGGGTTGGGGTGGCCAACTATCTTCGGGAGCGGCGGGTTGCGTCCCGGTCGGCCCGGCTGACGGCTGAGCTCCAGCGTTTGGTCGGGGTGCAGGTCTGCCCGGACTGCGAGGGGGCGCGGTTGCGGGCCGAAGCGCGGGCGGTGACGGTCAACGGGCAGCCACTGGGCGTTTTGACCAGGCGCCCACTCACGGAGGTGGCTGCTTGGGCACGGACTCTGTCGCTGACCGCACGGGAGGCGCAGGTGGCGGCCGGGATTGTGGCGGAAATTCAGTCACGGCTCACGTTTCTCGTTGAAGTTGGACTGGGGTACCTCACGCTGGACCGTCCGACGGCAACCCTGTCGGGTGGGGAAATCCAGCGGGTCCGTCTGGCGACCCAACTGGGAACGCCTCTGCGGGGCGTGCTCTACATTCTCGATGAACCCAGCATCGGTCTGCATCCACGGGATAACCAGCGCCTGATTCGCACGCTGGAACGCCTGCGGGATGCCGGCAACACCGTCATCGTGGTCGAGCACGACGAGGAAACCATTCTCCAGGCGGACTGGGTGATTGATCTGGGCCCCGGTGCCGGAACCCAGGGAGGGCATCTGGTGGTGGGCGGGCCGCCCGGCGCTTTGCGGCAGTGCCCGGATTCGCTGACGGGCCAGTACCTGGCCGGGGTACGTCAGGTGGTTGCACCACGCACGCCACGCCCACCGGCCCAGGGGTACGTGACGGTTGTTGGAGCAACGCACCACAACCTCCGGGAGGTGACGGCCCGGTTTCCGGTCGGTTGTCTGACGGTCGTTACAGGCGTGAGCGGAGCGGGCAAGTCCTCCCTTGTCCTCGATGTGCTGTACCGCGCATTGGTCCGCCAGTCGGGTTCGGGCGTACTGCCCGGCACCCACCGGTCCATCGAAGGGGCCGGGGTGTTTGACAAGGTCATCGAGATTGACCAGTCGCCAATTGGCCGCACGCCACGTTCCAACCCGGCCACCTACACGGGGGTGTTCACGCCCATCCGTGACCTTTACGCCAGCCTGCCGGAGGCGAGGGCGCGGGGGTATCGTCCCGGGCGGTTTTCGTTCAATGTGCCGGGCGGACGCTGTGAAGCCTGTGAAGGGGATGGCGTCAAGCGGATTGAGATGGCATTTCTGCCCGACGTGTATGTGCCATGTGAGGTCTGCCAGGGACGGCGCTACAACCGGGAGACGCTGGAGGTCAGGTATGAGGGACGGGACATTGCTCAGACGCTTGATCTGACGGTAGCGGAGGCAGCCGGGATTTTTGCGGCCTTTCCGCCTGTGGCGCACAAGCTGCGCACGCTCGTCGAGGTGGGTTTGGGCTACCTGACCCTGGGGCAACCGGCCACAACCCTGTCCGGGGGGGAAGCCCAGCGCCTGAAGCTGGCCTGTGAACTGGCGCGCCGGGCGACCGGACGCACGCTCTACATCCTGGATGAGCCGACGACGGGGTTACACTTCGAGGATGTCCGCCGGTTGCTGGAAGTCCTGCAGGCGCTGGTGGAACGGGGAGACACCGTCATCGTCATCGAGCACCACACGGATGTGATGTGGGCCGCGGACTGGATTGTGGACCTGGGGCCGGAAGGCGGCGAGGGCGGCGGGCGGCTGGTGGGTGAGGGGCCGCCGTCCCGGATTGCCAGTCTGGACACGCCCACCGGACGCGCCCTGGCGCAAAGATTGGCTGCTAGCGATTAGCAGTTAGCAATTAGCGACCAGCGATTGACGGCCAACCGCTGGTCGCCAAGCTGGCGGGGCTTCTGCACCACGTTTCTGTGAAGCGACCTCCGTGAAGCGACGCCGCCTTCATGCACTGCCCAACAGCCGTTCCAAGGCCGGCTGCACGAGGCGGGCGGCATTCTCGCCGGCGGAAAAGCTCTTGAGTTTGCCCTCGGCGTCAAACAGGTAAAATGCCGGGACGAACTCGTTGCCAAAGGCATCCGCTATCCGGTGGAGGTTGTCAATGGCACAGGGTTGGGTGAGTCCGTATTTGGCGATGGCTGCCTCGACGGCCGCGAGGTCCGTGTCGGCCTCATAGCGGGGCATGTGGATGCTCACCACCCGGACGCCTTTTTCCGCCAGGGTGTCGCGCCAGGCATTGACCCGTGGCATCTGTTCGGAACAGATGCCACAGCTCACCGCCCAGAAGTGAACGAGCACAATATGTCCCCGCAGGTCCTCCGGCGTGACGCTGCCATTGCGCCATTCCGTCGCGCCGTCAAAAGGTGGCAGCGGCGTGCCAATCCGCATGGGCATGGTCTTTTTCCTCGTGTGTACAGCCAGTTGCCGCCGAGGCAGCCGCGAACCTAGATGTTTTCCTGACCGGGCTTCCAGTTGACCGGGCACCGTCCGCCGGACTGGAGCGCCTGAAGGACGCGCAGCACCTCGTCCACGCTGCGCCCGATGTTGAGCGAGTGAACGACCTGGTACTGAAGAACGCCTTCGGGGTCAATGATGAACAGCCCACGCAGGGCAATGCCCTCGCTCTCGATGAGGACGCCGTAGTTGCGGCTGACTGCCTTGGTGATGTCGCTGGCGAGGGGATACTTCGTGCCGGCCACACCGTTTTTCTCACGGGGCGTCTCCAGCCAGGCCTTGTGGGAATAGACGCTGTCCGTACTGACGCCCAAGACCTCGGCATTGATGGCGTGGAACTCGTCGAGGCGATCACTGAAGCCAGTCACTTCCGTCGGACACACGAAGGTGAAATCCAGCGGGTAGAAAAACAGGACGAGCCACTTGCCACGGTAGTCTTCAAGTTTGACCCGCTCTTTGAGCGTGTCGGGGTTTTTGGTGGACGCCATATCGAAGCCTGGCGCTGGTTGTCCAACTTGCAGCATAGAACACTCCTTTGGAGGCAATGATTATCGGGAATAAAGCCTTCTGAAGGCTGAAAGGCTGACCGGGATGGTCACCAGTAGCCCCCGGGCGCAACCTTACTTACGTTCCGGTCTGGGCTGCAACGGATGTTTCCGAAAGAACTGCCCCGGCGGTGTGGAGAGGTCTTTGCAGCGGGGAACAGGGGGCAGGACAGAGAAGTGCGGAAGGAGAGACTCGAACTCTCATGCCTTGCGGCGCCAGATCCTAAGTCTGGTGCGTCTGCCATTTCGCCACTTCCGCACGGCATCGCCGGGCCCGGGAATGTACTCCACAGGCCAGTCCACGCCAAGCCTACCATGGTGTCAGGGATGGACGGTAGTTGGATGACGTTCCGGCTGGGGGTCGCGCCAGAAGTCCATGGTCGAGGCCCGGTGCGCACAGGCAATGGTGCAGAAGGGGGCGCAGGACTTTGGGGTTGCATACTCACGCCGGAGATCATCGCGGGTGTAGTTGATGAGCGGAATACCGGGATAGCCCCGCTGCTGGGAGCAGTAGTGCACCAGCCCATCCTCACAGACGTAGAGGTAGCGCGCTCCGGCCCGGCACTTCCACTGGTTGGGGCGGCCGTGGGCGAGGTTGTCCTGAAACGTGTGAATCATGGAGTAGCCGGTTTTCCCGATGCGTTTGACTTCCTCGTAAGCACGCAGTTCAGCCTCAGACAGGGGTTTGAGCGCGCCGTGGCCATCGTGGATGATGCCGCAGGAAACGGCAAACCCCAGCTCTGCCGCCCGGCGGGCCACGGTGACGGCATCTTCCGGGTGGCGGATGCCGCCGCCGATGACGGAGTTGATGCTGACAGCGAAACGGGCATAACGCTGAAGGTCAACCAGGCGCCGGTCGAGTACCTTGAGGCTTTTCTGCGAAACCTCATCGGGGTTGACGTTGTCGATGCTGATCTGAAGGTATTCCAGCCCGGCGGCGTTGAGTTTCTCGATGCGCTCGCGGGTCAGGTAGTAACCATTGCTGATGAGCCCGGCCATCATCCCATGGGCGCGGATACGCCGGAACATGGTGTAGATGTCGGGGTGCAGCATCGGCTCCCCCCCGCTGAAGGCGACGACGGAGGAGCCAAGTTCGGCCAGCTTGTCAATCCGGCGGAGCATCTCGTCGAGTGGGACAGGGGCGGATACCGCGTCATACTCGTTGCAGTAGGTGCAGGCCAGGTTGCACCGCCGAATCGGCACGATGTGAACGAGAACCGGATGCCAGCGGTCGAGAACACCGCGCAACACCATCCGGGCTTCGCGGTAACGACGGGTCAGGGAAAGACGGAACATGGGGGTTCAGGGCGCACGATTGAATTTCGAGTTGCTGACACACATCTGACGGGCAAACCGGAAAACGCTCCCGCCTTGGGACCTGATGTTTCACCGGGGCAGCGAGGTCACTCCGGCCGGCACACGGGCCGCTACACTATCAGCTTCCGGCGCGGTGACAAAAGGGGACGGCGCCACCTGGGGCACCCCCTGGGGCGCGACCTGGGTGGAAGCCACCGGCAGTTTGACCCGGAAGGTCGTGCCCTGGCCGGGCGCACTCTCCACAAAGACGTGGCCGCCATGTTCCTGCACAATGCCATAGCTGACGGCCAGGCCGAGTCCCGTGCCGTGCCCGACTTCCTTGGTTGTGAAAAACGGGTCGTAGATACGGTGGATGATTTCAGCCGGGATGCCAACACCCGTGTCGGAAACCGCAATCGTCACCGCATTGCCCTGCACGGCGGTCGTGATGGTCAAGACCCCGCCATGGGGCATGGCATCGCGTGCGTTGAGCATCAGGTTCATAAAGACCTGCTGAAGCTTGCTGGCATGTCCCCAGACCGGAGGGAGTGTGCCGCCATAGTCCTTGTGGATTTGGATGGCGGTGCCGCGCAAATGCGTCTCCAGAAGCTGGATGGTGTCGTCGAGGATGGTGGCCAGGTCCACCGGGGCAAAGGTGGAGTTGCCTGTCCGGGAAAAGTTGAGCAGGTTGTTGACGATGTCGGAGGCCCGCAGCGTCTGGCGGCGAATCTTCTCCAGAATGGAACGGCGGGGGTCCTGGTCGCTGCACTCGGCCAGCAGCATCTGGGTGTAGCTGGAGATGCCGGCCAGCGGGGTGTTGACTTCGTGGGCCACCCCGGCGGCGAGCAGTCCGATGGAAGAGAGCTTGTCGGCTTCCCGGAGTTGTTCTTCGAGGCGGACGCGAATCGTCATGTCCTCGAAACAAATCAGGGCCCCACCGTCCGTCAGGGCACGGGTCTGGAGCGGCAGGAGCGTGATGTTGAGCACGAGGGACTGGCCGTCGCGTCCCTGGGTGCGGCAGCGGTAAATCGTACGGGTGTCTGTAATCTGCCAGCCCGCGTTGCCGCCGATGACCCCGTGCATCATGCACAGGAGGTCCGGGTCAAACAGCGTCTCCATCGTCCATCCTTCCGGCGGCGGCGGCGGCAGGGCAAACAGTTTCTCAAAGGTGCTGTTCCAGGTCGTCAGTTGCCCCCGGCAGTCAATGACGACGATGCCGACGTTGATGGACTCGATGATGTTTTCGTTGAATTCCTTGAGCCGGGCGAGTTCTTCGACCCGTGCCCGCTCCCGCTCGTAAAAGAGACTGTTTTCGATGGCCACGGCCATGTAGGGCGCCAGCCCGCGCAGCAGTTCCGTGTCTTCCGAGGTCAGAAGCGTGCGCTCGACGGTCTTGCCCAGCGCAATGACGGCCACCAGCCGGCCCCGCGCCACACACGGAAAGTAATAGGCCAGATCGCCCCCGGCCAGCCCGGCTTCATCTACGAGATAGCCACGGGGGCCGGCCTGGAGGATATGCTGTTCAATGTGAGCCGGTATGGCGGGACAGGTCAGCCCGCTGGCAAAGACCGGCCGGAGGTGTGGCGTGTCCCTGGCGGCGTCTTCCGGTGGCGTGGCGGTGTCCGGGAGAAAGATCGCCAGGTCGGTCACGGACACGGCATCGGAAAGCTTCCGGGCAATGGCTGAAAGTAGTTCGGGGAGGGCCGTCGTCGTGGCCATGGCGCGCCCGAAGTCCGCCAGCCCCAGGCGGGTGTCATAGCGGGCGCCGTAAAAAATCCGGTCAATGCGTTCCTGAAGCCAGTTTTTGAAAGGCGCATAGAGCATCGCGCCGCCGGAGAGCACCACCACCTGCAGGAAGGTTGTGGTCACGGGTGGAACGGCCGGATAGGTCTCCCGTATCCAGTCGGCCATCTTGACCACACCGAGCATGAAAATCATGACCACGCCAAAGGTCGCCAGCGCATAGGTCAGGCTGCGCCGCACGATGACATCCACGTCCATGAGACGGTAGCGGACGATGGCGTAGCCAAAGGACAGGGGGATGAAGACGGTCGGACCCAGCGCCAGGGCCTCCATGACCGGCGTCGGCTCAACGCCCGCCACGACCGGCGCCCCGTAAAAAGCCAGCCACGGGACAATGCCCAGCGTCAGCCCCACCACCATCCACTTCATCTGCTGCCTGAGCAACGGGGTTTCCGTCTGGAAGAACGTCACCGTGACGACACTGAGGGCTGCGGCAAAGGCCACGGCAAAGTGGATGAGGGTGAGTTCGTCAAGTGTCGGGCGCAGGTCGAGCAGCCAGGTACTGTAGCGTCCCAGAAACAGGTGAAGCGTCTCGAACAGCGCCAGGACGACGGCCGGGCCATACATCAGCCAGATCAGCCGCCGGCGACGCTCCAGCCAGGCGCTGCGCAGGGGAAAGGTGGCGCAGAAGTGGAGGAAGGTCGGGCACAGGACAATCAGGGAGACCCGGTCGGCCCAGAGAATGAAGGTGTCAAAAGTCGTCAGTGCCCCGCTGGTGTTCCAGACGAGATAAATGAACGACAGGGCGCAAATGGCAAAAAAGTGCAGCGCCTGGGATACCTGTTCGTGCTTGGTGAAGACAACCAGCCCGATGAGCAGGTACAGCGCGCCGACAAAGGCGGCATAGACCTCAAACCAGAAGCGGCTGGGCTGCGGCTCGAGGTGGCACAGCTCGGCCTGCCAGAGACCGAGGCTGAGGCCGAGGGGGTTGTAGCGTTCGACGAGGTAGATGACATTGCCGCCGACATGAACGTATTCATCCAGGTAATACTGGACATGCCATTCCTTGGTGACGGCCAGGGGTTCCGGCGGGTCCTGGGGGTTCGTCCCGACGATGACCGCCCGGAGCACATCCCCCCGGATGACGCCGGCGCGCTCGGCTGAGCTGCCGGCCCGGACGCTTTCGGCCATCAGCCCCTGGGGTGTGGCGCGCCACCGTACCCCATCGTCAGCCGGTGGGGGTTGGACGGCGCGGTCCATGAGGTTGAGGAGTCCGAGCAGGGTGATGCCCAAACTGACCACAACCACAAACCAGGTTGGGGAGGAACGGAAGGCCATAGATTTCAGAAGCGGAAGCGGAGCCCGCCACGCACGGTCCGCCGGTGGGGAAAGCCAAACGCCGCGCCCAGTCCGGTGACTTCGTTGCGCCGTTCATCCAGGTTGCGCCCCTCGATGACGGCTTCCCACCGCCCGGGCAGGAATATCCAGCCAGGCAACGCCTGAATGATTCTGAGGTTCAGCCCGGCATCGGTGAAGGGCAGCCGGCCGGTAAAGGGATCAATGGCGTGCACGGGATGGCCCCACGCACTGCGGTAGCCCACCTGAACCTGCGTTTCCGAGCCGGGGAAGACGGTTTCAGCCACGACGGTAAGGACGTGGTAGGTGCCGGGCAGCCAGGCTGACGCCGCAGCCCCCTCGTCCTCCGGCCGCGTTGCCGTCCGTCCGGCCGCATAGCCCGTTGTCACCGCCAGACGCGGACGCAGGTGGCGGGTGACGATGACGGCTGTTCCGTGGGTGCGGCCATCCAGACGCGACAGAACATGTCCCTCCAGGGCAAGGGGGTGGCCGTCCAGCCAGTCCTGATAGGCATAGACTTTGACCATGGTTCGGGCATCCATCTGCCAGGCAACCCCCGCCTCGACCCGGAGATTGCGCGCCGGTGCCGGGCGCTGATCCACCAGCGCCAGACGCGCCGGCGGTGTGGGGAAGTCGTCGGTCAGCAGCGGCTGTTCCGGCTCCACCCAGGCCGGGAAGGCTTGCCCATCAGACGTCAGCGCCGTATGCACCTGCACGGCCATACAGGGTTGCCAGTGAGCGGCCAGGCGCGGCCGCCAGACATCTTCCTGGCTGCGTCCCACCCGGAGGTAATCAAAGCCATAGAGCACCTGGAGCCGGTCGGTGAGCTGCCAGGTATCCGCCGCCTGAAGGTCATGGCGGAAAAACGGGCTGCCCGGCACTGGCGCGGACGAGGATGCCATCACCGGGCCGGCTGTCACTGGGCCGGCTGTCACTGGGTCGGCTGTCACCTGGTCGGTCTGCCAGCGGATACGTCCGCGGTGCTGTCCGGTGCTGTAGCGCAGCGCCCCCCCGATGGTGACGGACTGTCCTTCCCAGTCGCGGCGCAGGTAAGCGCCCACATCCACCCCCGGTGTGACTTCAGCCGTCACCTGACTGTCGTACCCGGTCGAGCCAATCAGCGCCGTCCCCTGCCAGAGCGGGGCGCCCGGACGTCCGGCGTCCGGCGTTTCGGAAGCCGTGGCGTTGAAGATGCCACGGTTGCGCCGGTTCTGATACTTCACCGGGTTGACCCCCGTCGCCCCGGCATCCGGCGCCGGGCGCAGAGTCAGGCGCATCTGGGAGGTTTGTCCCGGCGCCAACGCCGTGGGCTCACTGATCAGCGTCTGGAAGCCACGCGCCGCCGCCAGCAGCCGATAGACGCCGGGCGTGAGCCGGGCCAGCGCGAACCGGCCGCTGCGGTCGCTGGAAGCCGTCACCAGGACCTCCTTCTCATCTCCGTCCCGGAAAATGGAAACGATGGCATGGGCAATGGGGCTGCCCCGGTGATCAGTCACCACCCCTGCCACCGCACACCCTTCGGAACGCTCAGTGGCCGGCGCCAGGGTGACACCCAGGGCCAGGCACAACCAACCTGCGAAGAAACTACGGAACAGATGTCGCATGCACGTTCCTCCTGACACAGCCTGGAACATCAGGAACCCGGCTGTACTTCAGCTTGCCCCCCAACGTTTGCCCCCAGCCCGGTCAGCCAGACCAGACCGGGCCTCAATGCTGAACCCCGATGCCGACGAACCAGATAAACCGCAGCCGGCCACGCCACCAACCAGCCGGTGCCAGCCGGAACGACGGCGGATGCCTCAGTGAGACGCCAGTATAAGACGGCCACCGCCGTTGACACTACAACGGGGTGCGGCCCCTCCGGGGACGACGGCTTCACAGTCGGATGACCGTATCGGGGCCGCCCTCGACGTGGACCGTATCCACCAGCCGTACCGTATGCGGACAGGTTGTCATCAGAAGCGATGAGGTGCGTTTGCCCTCGCCAAAAAAGCGTACCCCGCGCAGGACCGTGCCATTGGTCACGCCGGTCATGGCAAAGATGATGTGCTTTCCGGGCGCCAGGTCATCCGTCCGATAGACCCGCGCCGGGTCGTCAATCCCCATGGCCTGCATGCGGGCGAGCGTTTCACTGTCTTCCGTGACTTTGGTGTGGTCTTCGGCGTGGAGCTGGTCCTTGAGCACGAAGCGCGCCTGGATTTCACCATTGAGGCACTTCATGGCGGCGGCGGTCAGGACACCCTCCGGGGCCCCACCAATGCCCATGACGGCATGGACGCCGGAACCACCCACGGCGGCACTGATGCCGGCCGACAGGTCGCCATCGGAAATGAGCTGAATCCGGGCCCCGGCCTCCCGGAGGTCGGCGATGAGCCTGGCGTGGCGCGGACGGTCGAGTACCGAGACGACGAGATCGGTGACCGCCCGCCGCAGGCAGGCCGAGAGAATTTTGAGGTTCTCGGCCACCGGGGCGTCAATGTCAAGCTTTCCCCTGGCAGCGGGCCCAACGACGAGTTTGTTCATGTACATGTCGGGGGCATGGAGCAGCCCCCCGCGCTCAGCCGCTGCCAGAACGGCAATGGCATTGGCCGCGCCAGTGGCGCAGAGATTCGTTCCTTCAAGTGGATCAACCGCAATATCCACGGCGGGGAAGGTCTCATCATCATCAGGAAGTTCGGCCCCGGCGCCGACGCGCTCGCCGATGTAGAGCATCGGGGCTTTGTCGCGTTCGCCTTCGCCAATCACAATCCGTCCGTTCATGCGCACCGTACGCATGGACTCGCGCATGGCTTCGACGGCGGCGCGGTCGGACTGCTTTCTTTGGCCAAACCCCATGGTGCGCGCCGCGGCGATGGCCGCAACTTCCACCACATGGAGAAACTCCTTGGAGAGGTGGGAAAACCTGGTTTCACTGGCTTCAGTGGACATGGTCAGTAGCCTTTCAGGCGGGAGGTAATTTTTGCCAGGTGACGCTGGAAATGCCTTGTGTGCTACGATAGCGTTATCCTCTTGACAAACCAAGCCCGGCCCCATTGCGGGCTGATGTTCCTGTGTGGGGATGCGCCGGGGAGCAAGCGGACCTTTCCATGACCAAGCACATCACTCTGGGCGTCACCGGATGTATCGGCGCCTACAAGGCGATTCTGGTGTTGCGTGGCCTGCAACAGCTTGGCGCCACGGTCGAGGTTGTCATGACCGAGGCGGCGACGCGCTTCATCCAGCCGCTGACCTTTCAGGCGCTTTCCGGGAAGCCCGTCTATACGTCGCACTGGGGACGCGACGACGATACCGACATTGCTCACATTGCCCTGGCCCAGCGTACTCATGCGCTGGTGATAGCCCCGGCTACGGCCAACAGCCTCGCCAGGCTGGCCCACGGTATCGCCGATGATTTTTTGTCAACGGTCTATCTGGCGGCGACCTGTCCGACCTTTGTGGCCCCGGCCATGAACGTGGAGATGTGGCGGCATCCGGCTACGCAGGAAAACCTGGCCCGGTTGCGGGCGCGTGGCGTCCACATCCTTGAACCGGAAGCCGGGTTTCTGGCCTGTGGCATGGTGGGCGAAGGGCGGCTGGCTGACCCGGACCGTATCGTTGATGCCGTGTGGTCCTATCTGGCGGCAGCCCCTGGACCGGCAACGCCCGGCGGCATTCCACGTGACCTGACCGGCGACCACGTTTTGGTGACGGCCGGACCGACCATCGAGGACATCGACCCCGTCCGCTACCTGACGAACCGCTCTTCGGGGAAGATGGGCTACGCCGTGGCGCGGGCCGCGCAGGCGCGTGGTGCGACGGTGACGCTTGTCAGTGGGCCGACGCGACTGACCCCGCCGGAAGGCGTGGAAACCATTGCGGTTCGCTCCACCCGCGAGATGTATGGTGCCGTGCTGCGGTGTCTGCCGGCGGCGACGATGGTCATCAAGGCCGCTGCGGTCTGCGACTACCGTCCCCGGCAGGTGGCGGTCGAAAAGCTGAAAAAGACTCTGTCCCCGCTGCGCCAGCTCGACCTCGAACCGACCGAAGACATCCTTGCCGCGGTTGGCGCGCAGAAGGGGTCCCGCTTCGTCGTCGGCTTTGCTGCCGAAACCGGCTGGTCGCGGGAGGCCGCCCTGGAAAAGCTCCGGCGCAAAGGCGCTGACCTTCTGGTGTTCAACGATGTCACCGAGTCCGGCGCCGGGTTTGATACCGACACCAACCGGGCCACCTTTGTTCTGTCCACGGGCGAAACCCGGACCCTTCCGCTGATGACCAAGGATGAACTGGCCCACGAAATTCTGAACGTGGCGCGCCAGCAGCGGCCGGTGGCTCACCCCCCGACGCCGGAGTGCCAGATGCTGGAGCGTATGTGATGGAAGAATTTGTCGCCACCCCGTCAGTTGGGCTGAACCGCCGGGTGCTCGTCGTGGATGACGAGGCTGAAATCCGGCTTTTCTTCAAGGACTTTCTCAGTGACTGCCAGGTGTGCACGGCGGCGGATGGCAGTGAGGTGGCGCCGCTGCTGGCGAGCTTCCGGCCCCACCTGGTCATCACCGACCTGCGCATGCCACGCCAGGGGGGGCTGGCTGTCATCGAACTCGTCAAGGCCCATGACCCGGCCATCGAGGTGCTGATGATTACCGGCTATGGACGTATCGAGGAAGCCGTCGAGGCCATGAAACTCGGTGCCAGTGACTTCATTCCCAAGCCCTTCGAGGTGGAGCAGATGCATCTGGCTATCGAGAAGTGCTTTGAGCGGGTGAAGCTGCGCCAGCAGAACACCGCCCTGCAGGAGGCCAACCGGGAACTGCAACGCCTGACGGAACTCAAGGAGAAATTTCTCCGCATGACGAGCCACGAACTGCGGGGGCCGCTGACCATTCTCCAAGGCTACTGTGATTTGCTGGCGGTGATGGCCGACTCGCCCGACGATGTCCGGGAAGCCCGTGTGGCCATGCAGGCAGCTATCTCGAACCTCACCACCATCGTCCAGAACCTCACGCTGCTGATGACGACCACCACCGATCACCTGCCCATCAGTTGCCAGCCGTTTGATGTCGCGGCCCTGGTACGGACCACGCTCGAAGAAATCAAGGTTCACGCCCGGCATCGCCAGCACCAGTATCACCTGGCCGGGCCGGAACATCTGCCGGCGGTGGGCGATGCCCTGCGTGTGACCCAGGTCCTGCGCGAACTGCTCTTCAACGCCGTCAAGTTCACCCCTGACCACGGAAACATCTGCGTCCGGCTGACCTCCGATGAGCCATATTTCACTATCGAGATTGAGGACAATGGGATTGGTATGGCTGCCCATGAAGTGGCTGTCGCTTTTGAATCGTTTTATGAAGTAGCCAGTTCGCAGTACCACAGCACTTCCCGTACCAACTTCAAGGGCGGTGGCCTGGGCATCGGCCTGACCCTCGTGCGGGATGTCGTGACGGCCTATGGTGGCCGGGTGTCCATTGTCAGTGAGCCGGGGAAAGGAACGACTGTGACCGTTCGGCTTCCGCGCGACAGAACCCCGGTGGCGGATTTGAACCTGAATCAGACCGGGGAAACCACGTGAAGCAGACCTGGCTGGTGACAGGTGGGACAGGCTATCTGGGCGTTCATGTGGCGGCGGCCCTGGGGGCGACCGTGGCCGGGCGACGGCAGGGACTGGGATTGTTTACCCCAGCCCTGGCTGAGGCGCTGGCCCATCACCAGGTCATCGTCCACCTGGCCGCCCACGTGGCCAAAGCCCCGGAGGCAGCGGCGGACTGCTTCGAGGTCAACAGCGACGGCACACGCTGGCTCTGCGCCCAGCTTACCGAACAGCACGTCCTGCTGCTGGCCTCGACCAAGGATGTCTATGGCGCGCATGCCGACCACTACCCGGCCGTGCCGGAAAGCTGCCCGACGACCCTGCGTGGGCAGAACGCCTACGCCTGGTCAAAGTGGCTGGCCGAGGAATACGCCCGTTTTTATGCGTCCCAGCGCGGCTTCCGGCTCTGTGTGCTGCGGCTCTCCACGATGTTTGCACCGCCGACGCCGGGCAATCCCGGCGGACTGGTCAGTCGCTTTGCCGATGCCATCCGCCGTGGACAACCCCTGACGCTGCGCTGGCAGGGACGGCAGGTGCGGGATGTTCTGCCGGTGACAGAACTTGTGCGCGTGCTGCGCGCCTGTGCCGCTTTGTCTGATGCCCACGACACCTTCAATGAGACGTTCAACATCGGCGGCGGTCCCGACTACGCCTACTCACTGGTTGAACTGGCGCAGCGGATTGGCCGGGCATGGGGCAGGACTCCGGTTCTGCACCTGACCGATGTTGAGCCGGCGCCAGACGACCAGCGGCGCTATGTCAGCGATCTCTCAAAAGCCCGCGCCCGGTTGGGCTGGAAGCCGGACTTTGATATGGATGCGGTCTTGAAGTGGGCCTGACGGAGGGTTTTCTCCTGGTTGGCACTGGAGCGCTAGCTGGCACTGGGGCGGCTGCCACGCAGGACCGTGGAAAGCACCCGCACAACCGTGTTGGAAAATAACGTCGCCTGCGCCTGGGCAATGGTCAGGGCCTTTTCAGGCAGGGAAAGTGTCCGAAACGCTTCGAGTGAGGCTTCGGCAGTCTGGTTGGGGCGGCCTGAAGAGGTGGAAGGTTCGGTGTTGTTCATGGCGTCCGTTTCCTTTCTGTGTTCTGAAACCAGGTTTAGCGCCAGTACCCATGGACGATGGACACTGCCGTCAGGGCCGTGACCGTAAGCAGGTTACTCCCGACGAGAAACCGGATGAAACCCGGATGCGCCCCGGACTGACTCTGGCTGACAAGTGACCGCCCGGCGGCATTGCGGCCGATGCTCTCCAGCAGCCGGCTGTCGTTTGGCGCACGGTAGAGCTGTACCTGCTGAACAAGCTGGGGTACGAAGAAGGCTATGCCAAGCCAGCCGATGGTGACATAGCCAAAGAGAAGACAGGTGATGACAAAGATGACCTGCGCCAGGTTGATTTCGGCAAAGGCAATGAGCATGGCCCCACGCTCGCCATACAGCACCGGGAGCGTTCTGAGGTTGTTTTTGCGGTCCCCCTCGATGGATTTGAAGTCGTTCATGGTGATGAGCCCCATGGCCACCAGGGCATTGACCACCCCCAACGCCAGGTGAAACGATGGAAAGCCTGGCTCCCGCGAAAACAGATGCGCCGCCAGCAGCCAGGGCACCAGACAGTATCCAATGCCGACGGAAGTCGTTCCCAGCCAGCCGTTTTCCTTCAGCCGGAACCCCGGCGCGCTGTAGGCATAGGCCAGAAACAGCCCGGCAATCCCCAGAATCAGGATCAGCAGACTGCCGGTGATGACATAGAGCAGGGACATGTTGCCCAGCGCCAGAAGGCCCGTCAGGGTGAAGTTGGCGCGGGCCGCCGAAAGGGAAATCCGGCCCGATGGAATGGGACGCTCCGGGTCGTTGATGGCGTCGAGATGGCGGTCGAAATAGTCGTTGATGGACTGACTGAAGCCGGTCAGCAGCGGCCCAATGAGTCCGCAGGCAAGAAAGAATTTGACGCCATCCAGCAGCGTCAGGTCTAACAGGTGCAACCCTGTGGCCAGCACCCCACAGCAGAAGCATTGCCAGGGGCCGAGCCAGGTGACCGGGTCGAGGAGTTGCACATGGTTCAGCAACGTTTGCAGCCGGGGTGAGGCGGCTGCGGCGTCCGCAGCCGGCACAGGTGATTTTCTCAACTCCTCAAGCATGGCGGTTCTGGATAAAGGGCGGGCGTGTTCGGGTCAGATCCATAACTTCGGACCGTCCGCTGTCAGGTGAACATTGCAGGTGAACATTGGCGGATACCGGCCGGTGTTGACGCTGGTATGAAGTCTATACCATAGTCCGGTACGTTTTCAGTGACGGATTGCGGTTATCCCAACCCGGTGACGCTGATACAGATTCCGTCCACGCTACCCGAGCATGAGAACCAATGTTGGCCGTGTTGCGGTACTTGACCCCTTTGCCGGGCAGTCCAGGCTTCAGACGCCCGACCCGG
>Ga0272446_1000176_pt1 | contig 95812 bp, 106 predicted proteins | sample YNPCB0061_FD_194587 | JGI IMG/M metagenome (GOLD analysis project Ga0272446, IMG submission 194587) | Hot spring microbial mat communities from Yellowstone National Park, WY, United States - YNP-CB-006-1 | ecosystem: Environmental > Aquatic > Thermal springs > Hot (42-90C) > Sediment | place...
GATCAGGGCGGTCAGGATTGCATCGTCGATCGTGGCCGCGGCCCGCCGCTTGCGCGCCTGCCGGAGCCGTGGGGGATGCCGGGGAGGATGTCGCGCATCGGGGCTTCTGTGCGGCAGGCCGGAAGGAGGATCCTGAGGGAGGCGGGCCACGCCGAAGGATTTGCGAGACTTTCCGCCTGGCGTTCCTCAGGCGGCGAGGCGGCGCTTGGCCTCCTCCATCAGATCGGCGGGCAGGGGCTTGGCGTCGCGGACGAAGACGCGGCGCTCGCCGTCCCGGTCGGAGACCTGCAGCGTCCACAGCAGGGGTCGTCCGGCCTCGAGGAGGGGCTTGAGGCGGGCGACCTCGCCGTCGAAGATCACGAGCTCGAGGATCCCGGTGGGGTCGGAGATCCTGGCGACCGCCATGGGCTTGCGGGCGCGCGAGGTCTTGAAGGCGATCTTCAGGGTGAGGGCGCCGATCTGGACGTCGCCCCTGGGGATGTCTTCGGCGTTGTGGATTTCGTGGATCCAGCGGTGGCCGCGCAGGCGCCGGAGGTCGCGCCGGATGGCGTCGAGCGGGTGGCCGGAGAAGAAGAAGCCGAGGGTCTCGAGCTCGCCCTGCAGGGTCTCGTCGCGGCCCCAGGGCTCGACCTTGGGCGGCGGGGGGGCGGCCATGCCGAGGAGGCCGAGGAGGCTGTCCTGTCCGACGTCGGCGGCCCTCTGGTCGGCCTGCCGGCGCTTGAGCGCCTCCTCGGCCGTGGCCATGGCGGCCGCGCGGTGGGGGGCGAGGGCGTCGAGGGCGCCGGCCTTGGCGAGGCTCTCCAGGGCCTTCTTGTTGAGGCCGGCGGGGAGGACGCGGGCGACGAGGTCGTCGATGGAGCGGAAGGGCCCGCCCTCGGCGCGCTCGGCGACGAGGCGATCCATGGCGTCGCGCCCGACGCCCTTGATTCCGGCGAGGCCCCAGCGGATCGCGAGGCCCTTCGGGGTGTCCTCGAGGGAGAAGAGGGCCTCGGAGCGCTGGACGTCGGGGGGCAGGCATCGGACGCCGCGCTCGCGGGCCTCGCGGTGGAAGTCGGCGAGCTTCTCCGACTGGTTGAGGTCGAGGTTCATCGAGGCCGCCATGAAGGCCTCGCGGTGGTGGCGCTTGAGCCAGGCGGTCTGGAAGGAGAGGACGCCGTAGGCGGCGGCGTGGCTCTTGTTGAAGCCGTAGTCGGCGAACTTGGCGAGGAGGTCGAAGATGGCGGCCGCGGTGGCGGCGTCGAGGCCTTCGCGGGCGGCGCCGTCCTCGAAGACCTTGCGCTGGGCGTCCATCTCGGCCTTGATCTTCTTGCCCATGGCGCGGCGCAGCAGGTCGGCCTGGCCGAGGGAGTAGCCGGCGAGGCGCCGGGCGATCTCCATCACCTGCTCCTGGTAGACGATGATGCCGTGGGTCTCCTCGAGGACGGGCTCGAGGGCGGGGTGGAGGTAGGAGGCGGGCTCCTGGCCGTGCTTGACGCGGGCGTAGGTGGGGATGTTCTCCATCGGGCCCGGGCGGTAGAGGGCGCCGAGCGCGATGATGTCCTCGATGCGCGAGGGCACGATCTGGCGGACGGCCTTGACCATGCCGGCCGATTCCAGCTGGAACACGCCGAAGGTGTCGCCCTCGGCGAGCATGCGGTAGGTCTCCGGGTCCTCGACGCCGACGCGGTCGAGGTCGACGTGGATCCCGCGGCGGGCGAGGATCGCGCGGGTGCCCTCGATGACGTCGAGGGTCTTGAGGCCGAGGAAGTCGAACTTGACGAGTCCGGCCTCCTCGACGGCCTTCATGTCGAACTGGGTGACGAGGGTCCCGTGGGGGTCGCGCATGAGGGGGACCAGGGAGGCGACCTCGTCGGAGGCGATGACGACGCCGGCGGCGTGGGTGGAGGCGTTGCGGTAGAGGCCCTCGAGGCGGACGGCGGTGGCGAACATGGCCTGGACGCCGGCGTCGGCGCTCTCGAGCTCCTCCTTCAGCGGCGACATCTCCATCGCCTGGGGCAGGGAGACGGGGTTGGCGGGGTTGTTCGGGATCATCCGGCTCCAGCGGTCGGCGACGGGGTAGGGGATCCCCTGGACGCGTCCGACGTCCTTGAGCGCGGCGCGGGCCTGGAGCTTGCCGTAGGTGCCGATGTTGGCGACGCGGGCCTCGCCGTAGCGGGCGCGGACGTAGTCGACGACCTCGTGCCGGCGCTCCTGGCAGAAGTCGATGTCGAAGTCGGGCATCGAGACGCGGTCGGGGTTGAGGAAGCGCTCGAAGAGCAGGCCGTAGCGGATCGGATCGAGGTCGGTGATCCCGAGCGCCCAGGCGACGACGGAACCGGCGCCCGAGCCGCGGCCGGGGCCGACGGCGATGCCGTTGCCGCGCGCCCAGCCGATGAAGTCGGCGACGATGAGGAAGTAGCCGGCGAAGCCCATCCGGGCGATGACGCCGCACTCGTAGGCGAGCCGCTCGGCGTAGGCCTCGCGGGGGGCGGCGGGCTCGACGCGGGCGAGGCGCGCCTCGAGGCCGCGGGCGGCCTCGGCGGCGAGGTGGGCGTCCTCGGTGGTCCCCTCGGGGAGGCCGGGGAAGCGGGGCAGCATGGGGGCGCGCCTCTGGAAGCGCCAAGCGCTCATGCGCGCCACCGCGACGGTGTTCTCGATCGCCTCGGGCAGGTCGGCGAAGAGGGCGGCCATCTCGGCGGGGCCCTTGAGCCAGGCCTCCGGGGAGACGCGGGGGCGGTCGGCGGCGGCGAGGTAGGTGCCATGGGCCACGCACATCAGGGCGTCGTGGGCCTCGTGCATGTCGGGGGTGAGGAAGAAGGCCTCGTTGGTGGCCACGAGCGGCAGGCCGGTCTCGCGGGCGAGCGCGAGGAGGGCGGGCTCGCGGCGGGCCTCCTCGGGGGTGCCCAGGCGCGAGATCTCGAGGCCGAGGCGGCCGGGGAAGAGGGCGGCGAGGGAGCGGGCGCGGCATTCGGCGAGCGCGGGATCGCCGGCGAGGAGGGCGCGGTCGACGGGGCCGCGGATCCCGCCGGTGAGGCAGAACAGGCCGTCGGTGCGGCCCTTGAGGTCGGCGAGGCGCAGCATGGGGGCGCCGGGCTGGCCGGCGACGGCGGCGTCGGAGACCAGGCGCACGAGGTTGCGCCAGCCGGCGTCGTCGAGGACGAGAAGCACCAGGGGGAAGCGCTCGTCGCCGTGGGAGAAGGTCTGCTGGACGCCCATGATCGGCTGGACGCCCTGGGCGGCCATCTTGGTGCAGGCGTCGACGGCGCCGCCCAAGGTGTTGGTGTCGGTGATCCCGCAGGCGGGGAGTCCGCGGGCGGCGAGGTGCTTGGCGAGATCGGGGATCCGGATCGCCCCCTCGGAGAGGGAGTAGGCCGTATGGACGCGCAGGGGGATGTAGGTGGGGGTCATGGCTTTTCCGGATCTGGGGGCGTCGCGGGCCCGGCGCTCCCCAGATCGGCCTCTTTCGCGCGCCGCGCAACCCATTGCGGCGGGCGCGCCCTGGGGATTGCCGGCGGTCGGGCGATCTCGACGGGGTCGCGTCCTGCGGCCTTGGCCTGGTAGAGGGCGGCGCCGGCCCGTCCGAGGGCGGCCTCGAGCGCCTCGCCGTCTTGGATCTGGGCGATGCCGGCGGGGAAGAAGAGGCCGGGGGGTGCCCCGGCCCGGTCGACGCGGTCGGTCGTCATCCGCAGGCGGTCGAGGCGGTCGCGTGCCTGCTCTGGCGTGCATCCGACGAGGATCGCGGCGACCTCCTCGCCGCCCCGGCGGGCGACGAGATCGCCGGCGCGCCGGCTGGAGCGGATCAGCAGGGCGACTTCGTGGAGAACGTGGTCGCCCTCAGGATGGCCGAAGAGGTCGTTGATGCGCTTGAGGTGGTCGATATGGAGCATCGCCATCGTGATCGGCGGGGCGTCGCGGCGCGCCTGGGCGACCATCCTCGGGGCGGCCTTGGGCGGGGCGCGGCGGCTGCGCAGGCCGGTGGGGGGATCGGTCGTGGCGGCCTCGGCCAGACGGGCGAGGAGGGAGATGGGCTCGAGCGCCCGGCCGGCGGCGTCGGAGAGGGAGGCGAGGAGGAGCTCGGCCGTCGTAGGTTGGGCCGGTCCGGGGGGGGAGGTCGACGCGCGGATCGGGGCCGATGGCGAGCAGGGGCCGCGCCGCTGTTCCGGGCGGCAGCGCTCGTTGGCGGCCTCGAGGACGATCTCGGTGACCTCGCCTCGGGTGCTGGCGCCGGCGAGGCGGGCCAAGGCGCGACGGGTGGCATGGGACTGCCGGGCGCGATCGGCGAGGACGTGTTCGCGTCGGCGGGTCATCTGCAGCGCGACGCCGACGGCGAGGAAGGAGCCGAGGAGGCGGGTCTATCCCCCAGACAACGGGAACCATGGCCTGAGATCGGCCTCTGGCCTGGGGATCTCGGGGGGAGTGCCAGCATGGCGGAGCGGTCCGACGCGTTGCCGGGAGATCGGCCGGCGAGGCCGATCTCCGTCCGCTCAACCTTTGTTTGGGTTACAGACCCGTATGATTACAGGAGGGTGCGGGAAGCCGCCGCGGGTTCCGGGAGGATGAAGGCGGGCCGTTCCGTATGCGTCAGTTGGCGACCGAGAAGGCCCGGACGAGGACGACGGCGCCGTCGGGGACGCCGGGGACGGCGATCTGGACGGCCTGGCCGGCGACGGCGTTGCGGTCGCGCCCCTCGTAGGGGGTGGTCTGCTGGAGCTGCGCGTCGGTGGTGGTGCCTTGGGCGCCGAAGGCGACGATGCGTCCGCCCTGCGCGATCCCCGAGCCCATGCCGCCTTCGAGACCCTGGCGGACGTGGTGGGCGAAGCCGGTGGGGTTGATGCGGGAGGGGAGGGCGGCGGGGGCGCCGGTGTGGATGTAGAGGACGCGCTGGCCGGCGCCCCCGGCGGGGGGGGGGCCGACGGCGACGCTCCAGGGGGGGCCGCCGGCGCCGAACATCGGCACGGTGGTGAAGTTGCCGGGCAGGAGGCCGGCGTTCTGGAGGATCCTGACGGCGCCGGCGGCGGAGCCGCCGCCCTCGTCGTCGCCTCCGGCCTGGGCGGAGCCGGCGGTGGCGAGCTGGGCGAGGCGGGTGCGGGGGTCGGCGGCGACATAGCGGTCGAGCGCGCGCTGGAAGTCGAGGAAGTGGCGGGCGACGGCGGCCTCCCGCGCGCTGTCGTAGGCGGCGGGGTAGGTGATGCGCTGCGGGCCGGTGAAGAACTCGACGCCGAAGCCGAGTGCCAGGACCGCGAGGAGGAGGATCATCTGCATCGGGGCCGCTCCGCTGGGGACTGCCCCTCATATGGAGGAGACGGATCAAACTTTCAAAGCATTGGTCCTAAATGCCGATGAACATGGAAACGCCCGGCCCCTGCGGGGGCCGGGCGCTCCGGATCGCGCGGTCTGGGGGATCAGAAGCCGCTGGCGGTGCCGAGCAGCGGATGGTCGGCGGCGCCGGGGGCGACGAGGGCGGCGGAGAAGGAGCCGTTGAGGGTTGCGGTGAGGGCGACGCGGACCTCGCAGGAGGCGGAAGGGGCGAGGGCGCCGGTGCAGGTGTTCAGCACGATGGAGAAGCGGGAGGCGTCGGGGCCGGCGAGGGAGACGCCGGAGACGTTGGCGTTGGCGCCGCCCTCGTTGGTGAGGAAGACGGACTGGAAGGGTCCGGGGGAGATGCCGCCGGCGATGTCGTAGCCGGTGGTGGGGCCGCTCCAGGAGAGGGTGGCGGGGGGCGGGGGCGGCGCGGCCTCCTCGCCGGTGCCTTCGGCGGCGCGCTGGAGGAAGAAGTTGGTCTGGCTGCCGACGATGGCGACCGTGGCGACGAGGAGGAAGAGGACGGCGGCGGTCAGCAGGCCGTAGTCGACCCAGGTGGCGGCGCGTCGGCGGCGGAGGAAGCGGAGCATGGAACGGGCCTTCCGGGTCGGGAGAGGGACGGGATGGCGCTGAGGTGGGGCGCGGGCGGCGCGCGCCAAGGCGGGTGAACGGGGACGGGCCCCCGGAGGGGCCCGTCTGGGGTCGTCGGAGGGGGCTGATCAGGCGATCAGCGGACCGTCCAGATGATCCGGTTGGCGTTGCCGGCGGTGCAGGCCTGGTTGACGCCGGCGGCCGTTAGCTGGGTGTTGCCTTCGCTGAAGATCGTGGTCCCGTTGGCCTCGATGCGCGCGATGGCGCCGGGGGCGGCGGAGGTGTTGATCGTCAGGAGGTTGCGGCAGATGTCGTTGGGCAGGCCGTCGAAGGTGATGCTGAAGGCCTCGTTGGCGGAGGTGAGCGTCACCGGGGTGAGGGTCACCTGGCCGGACCAGGGGTTGCGCAGGAGGATGTCGTTCTGGGCGCTGGCGCCGGGGGCGGGCGGGGTCGGGATCATGGCGCGGGGGACGATGCCCGCATTGACGGCGACGCCGTTGGAGAGGTTCTCGTAGGTGCCGAAGCCGGCGAAGTACTGCCGGACGCCCGAGATCAGCGTGTTGAGCTGGGTCTGGGCGTCGTTCAGCTTCTGGCGCGAGCTGGTCTGCGAGAAGACGAGGGTGGCGGCGGCGATGATGCCGGCGATGGCGAGCAGGACGAGGAGGACCTCGAACAGCGTGGCGCCCTTGCGGCGCCGCGGGGCGAGACGGGTGGCGAGAAGGCGCGACATGGAGGAGTCTCCGGGGAGGGGGTCGAGAGGGATCCGGGCTCCGAGGAGCTCGGCGAGGGGAGAAGTAGGACGGTTTTTCAGGGTCAGCAAGATGCCCCGGGCCTCAGATGATGCCGCCGGGCTGCGCTGCCTGGCCGATCTGGCTCGTGACCGCGTAGAGGCCGGTGAAGACGACGACGATGAGGACGAACATCAGGAAGAGCATGATCATGTTGAGGGCCTGGGCCTGGCCTTGGACCTTGCGCACGGCATCTTCGAGCCACTCGCGGGCGACCTGGGCGAGGGTGTCGTTGAACCCCGTCAGGCCGGCGTAGGTGCGCATGTCCTGGACGATGTCCTTGTCGGGGAACCCCATCCCGGTCTTGTGCAGCGCGTTGCCGAAGTTGTCGCCCGAGCGGATCCGCTGGACGGCGGCGGTGAGGCGCTCGCGGAGGTAGGGGGAGCTGTCCTGGCGGAGGCGGTCGAAGACCTCGGTCATCTGCATCCCGGCGCGCAGGAGGGCGGAGGAGGCGAGGAGGAAGCCGATGCCTTGGGAGAGGCGGTAGAAGCTCCAGGGCGGCAGGCCTTCGACGAGCAGCCGGGTGCGGCCGGTCCAGCGGGAGACGGTGGCGAGATAGAGGACGACGAGGCCGACGGAGCCGAAGGCGATGACGAGGGTGTATCTCTCGGCGAACCAGGCGAGGGTGGCGAGCCAGGCGCCCATGCCGGTCCACTGCTCGGGGGGCAGGATCGTGCCGAAGGCGGGGACGATGGAGCCGGAGAGGTACCAGAGCGTCATGAGGAGGGCGGCGAAGAGGGCCACGGGGTAGGCCAGGCCGGAGACGATGGTGTTGCGGATCCGCTTGGTGCCCTGCGCGAGATCGACGACGTCGCCGAGCGCTTGGGCGAGCTGGCCGGCCTGCTCGCCGGCCTCGATGAGGAGGCGCTCCTCGTTGGGGATCCACGGCGCCATGGCGAGGGCGAGGCCGCGGCCCGAGGCCGGGCCCTGCTTCCAGGCGGCCAGCGCCAGGGCGACGCTGTCGGTGGGCTTGCGGCCCTCGTTGGAGGCGCGGCGCCAGAGGCTGTCGAGGGCTTCGGTGAGGCGGACGCCGTTGCGCAGCAGGCGCTCGAGCTGGCGGTAGAGGCGGATCCGCGTGCTGGCGGATGTGCGCATCTGGATCCGCGCAACCGAGAGGTTGAGGTCGTTCAGCGACATGGGTCCTGGCTGCCTGGCCGTGGGGAAGGACGCGGCGCTTTGGGCGCCTCCCTTCCAGATAGGCCATCCTCGGCCCGTCCCAAGGCGTCGAGAAGGGCCTTGGCCTCGCTCCAGCGGCGCTCGGGGAGTCGGGCGGCGGCGCGGGCCAGCACCTGCTCGGGCATCGCGGGGGTGGCGAGGTCGACGTCCTTGGGGACGCGTCCGAGGAGGAGGTCGCGGACGGCGCCGCCGACGACGCGCGCGCCGCCGTCCTCCGCGAGGAGGTCGTCGATGGCCGGCAGGGCGGGGGGCGCGGAGGAGGCGCGTGCCGAGGGAGGTTGGGGTCCCGGAGCCCGGCCGCCAGCCCTTCGGGCTCAGGGGGAGATCTGGAGGCGCAGGCGGAGATCGCCTCGGCCGCCATGTCCGTCGGGAAGGCCGCGTCCGCGGATCCGCAGCACGGTGCCGGGGGCGGTGCCCGGGGGGATGCGGATCCGGATCCGTCCGTCGGGGGTCTCTGCGGCGATGCGCGTCCCGCGGCGGAAGGCGCCTGGCTTGAGGATCCGCTCGGCGACGAGGTCGGCGCCGTCGAGGGAGATCCCCTCGGGCAGGTCGGGAAGGATCGAGAAGATGCCGGCGGGGGTCTCGACGAGGATCCCTGGCGGGACGCCCTTGGGGAAGGTCAGGCGCAGGCGGCGCCGCGTCTCGCCGCGGCCTTCGCAGGCGGGGCAGGGGAGGGGCAGGTTGAGGAGGATGCGGATCCTGCGCCATCCGGTGCCGCCGCAGGCTGGACATGGGGTGTTTGCCTCGATCTCGGCGTCGCCGCCGCCGACCAGGATGTCGGGGGGCACCCGGAGCGTGGCGGCGGTGGTGGGCCTTGTCGGCGTCCGTCCTGGGGCGGGGGTCTTGGGAGGGGGTTTCGCCGGCGGGGGGCCTGGGTCTTGGATCGGGCTCGGATCGGGGGTGGGATCGCGGAGGCGGTCGCGGGCGGCGGCGAGGCGGGCGAATCGGGCGGCGGCGTCCGGGTCGCCTGGGGCGGCGTCGGGGTGGTGGCGCTTGGCGAGCTCGCGGAAGCGGCGATCCGCCTCCGCGCGTCCGGCGTCGGGGGGAAGGCCGAGGAGGGCCGTGGCCTCCGCCCGGGTCATGGGGCCGTCAGAGGACCATCGGATCGAAGGCGCCGTCGGAGGGGAAGAGGCGCTCCATCCAGGGCTCGAACTCGAGGAGGCCGACGGTGCGTTCGATGTCGGCGGGGCCGATCTTGCCGAGCAGCATCTTGGCGACGCCGTGGGCGAGCATGGTGGCGCCCTGGCGCTCGTCGAGCCAGTAGGAGCGCGCGCCCTCCTTGTCGCCTTGGCGGAGGAGGTCGATGAGGCGTCCGTCGGTGAGGACGACCTCGGCCACGACCTGGCGGCCGACGTAGCCGTTCTTGCAGTGCTTGCAGCCGGGGCCGCGGTGGTAGAGGGTCTCGGAGCGGCCGAGGCGGGCGCAGAGCAGGCGGGCGCGCTCGACGAGGTCGTCGTCGACGACGCCCTCGCGCTCGGCGTCGTCGAGGGTGCGGCGGCAGTGCGGGCAGAGGAGCGGGACGAGGCGCTGGCCGATGAGGCCGGTCATGATGGTGTGGTCGAAGAGCTTGTAGCCTTCGACGCCCATGTCGCGGAGGCGGTCGATGTTGCCGAGGGCGGAGTTGGTGTGCAGCGTCGTCCAGACCTGGTGGCCGGTCATGGAGGCCTCGAAGGCGAGCTTGGCGCTCTCGGCGTCGCGCATCTCGCCGATCATGATGACGTCGGGGTCGTCGCGGAGCGCGTTGAGGATGGCGGCCTGGAACTTGTTCTGGCGCTCCTGGGGGGTGCGGGCGTTGGTGACGGGCATCTGCTGGACGCCCTCGATGACGTACTCGGGCGGGTCCTCGACGGTGAGGATGTTGATCTCGTCGTTCTTCTCGCGCCGCAGGGCCTCGAGCGCGGTCTTGAGGGTGGTGCTCTTGCCCGATCCGGTGGGGCCGGAGATGATGTTGATGCCCGTCGGCATGGAGCGCAGGCGCTTGATGAGGCGGAGCTGTCCGGTGGAGTAGCCGAGCGCGTCGATGTCCTGGCGGGAGCGGCGGGCGTCGTAGAGGATCCGGCAGACGAGGAAGCGGCCGCCCGAGACGAGCGGGTTCCAGTTCATGCGGAGGCTGTCGACGCCGCGCGGCAGCGGGACGCTGGGGCGCGACGAGATGCGCGCGGCCTGGAACTCGAGGGGCTGGTAGGAGCTGTCGGCGCTGTCGGCGAGGGCGTGCGAGGCCGCGAGCATGGCGGAGGCCTCGCTGGTCTCAAGCTGGCCGAAGGGGATCATGATCCCGTCGACGCGCACGCGGATCTGCGCGCCGTCCTCGCGCACGACGACATGGACGTCGGACGCGCCGGCCTGGACGGCGCGCCCGATGAGGTTGAGGAAGGCGCGCTGGCGGTTGGTGGTGGCCGAATCCGCGCCGGTCCTCGGGCCGTCCTGGCGCTGGGCGGCGTCGTAGATCATCCGGATCGCGCGGAGGTCGACCGGGGTCGCGTCGAGCACGGGGCGGCGGCGCGCCTGCATGCGCGCGCGGTAGGAGATGACCTGCGGATCGTTGAGATGGGAGGCGGAGACGAGGAACTGCCCGACGTCGGTCAGCACGCAGTAGCGCTGGGCGTCGGTGGTGGCGGAGAACTCGCTGCCTGGCCCGGAGATGACCTTGCCGCGGACGACGATGGGAGGGCCGCCGGCGGGGTTCTCGACCTCGAAGGAGCTCTCCTCGGCCATCGGGAGGGGGGCGGGAGGGGAGGGCTCCGGGGCGCCGGAGCTTGCGATGCCGAGGATCTGCTTGATCATTGGGGGCCCGGGAAGAGGAGGGAGAGGGTCCCGATGATGTAGGTCCACCACGGGCCGGGCGCGAGGGGAGCCATCCCCCGCGCCCGGCACCGGATCAGCGGGCGATCGGCGTGGCGATGCCGGTGTCGGCGAGGGGGCGGATGACTGGGCCGGCCGGGGCGGCGGGCGCTGCGGCCGCGGCGCCGGGGGGGGAGACGGGCACGGGGTAGGGACCGCGGTCGCCTTCCTGGGAGGCGAAGTTGACCTGGCGCGGCTCGATGCTCTGCACCTTGAGCGGCGTGTTGGGCAGCGGATCGCCTGCGCGCAGCGTCAGGCGCTGGCCGCCGGCGCCTTGGATGACGGCGACGAAGTTGCCGGCCGCGCCGCGGATCTCGATGACCTGCGGCAGGGCACGGCGGTCCGCGGCCGCCGGGTCTGGGCGGGGGATGGCGGCGGGCGGGGGAGGCAGCTGCGTGGCCGCCGGCCGGACGGGGGTGGCCTGCGGACCGGCGGGGGGCTGCTGGGAGGGCGCGGGCTGGCGCTGCTGGGCGAGCTCGCGCTCGAGACGGGCCTTCTCCAGCTCGAGGCGTAGACGGGCGATGTCGGTCTGCAGCCGCGTCATCGCGTCGAGCTCGGACACGGGCGGGGTTGCCGGCCGATCGAGGGGAGCGCTGGCGGGCGGGGGAGCCTGGAACTGCACATTCGGTCCTGCGGCCGGACGAGGACCGGCCCCCATGCCGGGCGCCTGGGCCGCCGGGGGCGGGGCGAGGGGGGCGGGCTGGGGGGCCTGCGCGGCCGGCGGCGGGGCGAGGGGGGCGGGCTGGGGCGCCTGCGCGGCTGGAGGCGGGGCGAGGGGCGCGGGCTGGGGGGCCTGCGCGGCCGGGGGGGGCGCCAGGGTGGGCAGGGTGGGACCGGGCTGCGCCTGGGGCGCGGCCAGGGGGGCTGCCGGGGGTGCGGCGGGGCCGCCGAGGAGGCGATCCAGCGGACCGGGCGTCTGGGCCTGGACGGCGGGGGCGGCGACGAGAGCGGCGCCGGCGAGGAGGGCGAGCTTAGCGACGGACATAGACGTCTCCCTGGATCGTCCAGCGCCCCTCGGGGGTCTCGGACATGCGGGTGGGCACGAAGCCGGGCAGGCCGGCGAGGAGGGCGGGCCAGTTGCCGAGGCGATCGGCATCTAGGGTGATCTGGAACGCCCCCCAGGGCGGGAGGGGCATTTCGAAGGGGGTGCCGTCGGGGCGGCGCTCGGGGGCGCCGGGCGGGCGCGGCGGCGGGTCGACGCGGGTCTGGGTGATCTGGAGGCGGACGCCGGAGGACTGGGCATGCTCGATGAGGAAGCGGCGCACGGTGGCGTCGTCGTAGACGCCCTCCTCGCCGCGCGCGGGGCGCGGCGGGAGAGGGGTGATGATCTCGACGCCGGCCTGGTCGGCGGGGAAGGTGAGGCGCTGGCCCTGGGTGAGGCGCCCCTCGAGGTAGCGTTCGGCCCACCCGATGATGCCGTCGGTGCGGCGGAAGGTGGCGTGGGCGGAGCGAGGCTCGCATCGCCGTCCGGCGGCCTGGTAGCCGGGGATCTGGGAGGGGGTGGCGTCGAGGGCGGCCTGGCAGTGTTCGAACCAGAGGCGGTGCTGGGGCTGCTCGGTCCAGGGGGCGGGGACGACGATGGGCTGGGTCTGCTGGCGGGCGAGGAGGGCGGCGCGCAGGCGCGCCTCGCGCTCGAGGCGTTCGCGCTCGGCGGCCTCCTGGGCGATGCGGTCCTGATAGTCGAGCCAGAAGGTGTATCCGAGGCCGCCGCCCACGGCGATGAGGCCGAGGAGGAGGCCGACCTTGAGGTAGGTGCCCGACGGGTTGGCCTCCTGCAGGCGAGGCGTGCGCTGGCCCTGGAGGAGGTCGATGATGCTGAGCTCGCGCGCCCCCTCGACGTTCCAGGCGGAGGGGGCGTAGATGGCGGTCCAGTCCTGGCGGCGCTCGCGGTCGAAGCGCTCGATGGCCTCGCGCTCGTGCTCGTAGAAGGCGTCGCCGTCTGCGACGATGGCGTCGTCCCGGACCTGGACGATCCACCACCCGCCGTCGGTGGCGAAGGCGCCGAGCCAGGTGCCGGGGAGGCTGTTGGCGGCGGCGGCGGCGGCGGCGACCGCGCCGGGGACGAGGCCGTCGGCGCGGGCGCCGATGCCGAACTGCCGGACCTCGCGCCCGCCCTGGGTGTCGCGCAGGACGTAGAGATCGGCGCCGCCGCCGGTGTCGCGGATCTCCTGGCGGGCCTGGCCGCGGAGGTCCCGGTTGGCCGTGTCGGCGAGGACCCAGCGGAGGCCGACGGCGTACTTGCGCGAGCCGATCTTCAGGATCTTCGGGGTGCCGATCGGGGAGGGATCCATCTCGGGGGGCCTTGGCTGGGGACGTTTGGGACCGTTGGGGCGATGTGGGGGGGGCCGCTTGCTTGCGCCAGCGGCCCCGGCGCCTCAGCGCTGGGCGGCCTGCAGCTGTCCGCTCGACTCCAGGATGACGGGGGTGAGGACGACGACGAGGATCTCGCGGAGGTTGGAGTTGTCCATGCCGCCGCCGAAGAGGCGGAAGGTGGGCTGTCCGATGCCGCGGTCGGTGGCGGAGTTGCGCACCCGCTCGAAGCCGCCGAGGACGAGGCTGTCGCCGGAGCGCATGCGGACGCTCTGGTTGAGGGCGCGGGAGTTGATGTTGGGCAGCTGGATCGTGTTGCCGCCCGACGAGAAGGTCTCGAAGGTGTCGCCGACGAGCTCCGAGAGGGAGATGTTATAGTTCAGCATGAGCTCGCCGTTGGAGAAGATGCGCGGCAGGACGCTCATCGAGAAGCCCGTGGAGACGGAGCCCGGCTCGAGGCTGGTGGTGGGCGTCGCGGCGCCCTCGACCTGGGTCTGGGTGACGCGGGCGAGGTAGCCACGGGTGTTGAGGATCGAGACCGGGGCGACCTGGTTGTTGAGGGCCGTGACCGAGGTGCTGGTGACCAGCGACGCGTTGGTCCGCTCGGAGAGGGCGCGGATGAAGGCCTCGGAGCCCTGGAAGGACTGGTTCATCCAGTTCTGCCGGGCGTTCTGGACGATGCCGGCCGAGATGAGGGCGCTGTTGGCGATGTTGCCGATGGGAGAGACGGAGGAGAAGCCGAGGTTGATGCCGTTGGCGATGTCGCGGAAGAGGATCCCGAGGTTGAGGTTGTAGTTGTCGTTGTCGCGCGACTGGATCGCGAGGACCTTGACTTCGACGGCGACCTGGCGGGCGAGGCGGCGGTTCTCGGCGCGGACATACTGCTCGACCTGGCGCAGGAGGCTCGGGCGGGCGGTGATCGAGATCGTGCCCGCGTCCCGGTTGATGGACAGGGGGGTGCCCTCGGGGAGCATCGACTTGATGGTGGCCTCGACGGCCGCCCAGTAGTTCAGGCGGACGCGGTTGGTGGCGGTCTGTTGGGAGGACTGCTGTCCGCCCGCGCCCTGGCCGCTGGCGCCGCCGCCCTGGGCGCCGGTGGTGCCGGAGACGGCGCCTTGGATGCGGTTCTCGAGCTCGACCTCGTTGGGCAGGGCCTGGAGGGTGAACTGTCGGGTCTGGACGCCCATGAAGCGCACGGCGCCGTCGCGGTGCTCCCAGTCGACCTCGAAGTGGGCGGCGACCTGGTTGAGCAGGCCCGAGAGGGGGCCGCTGTAGCGCACCGTCATGGGGCTGGGGCGCATCCCGCCGACGGTGGCGAGCACCGGTCCCGGGGCGTCGAAGGCGGGGCCGCCGATCCCGGCGGGCAGCTGGGCGGCGGGATCGGCGGCGGCCTGGGAGGATTGCCAGACGGCGACGCCGTCGACGGTGTGTCGGATGCCGGTCAGTTCGGAAAGGCGCTGTGCGATCTGATCGAGGGAGAGGGGGCGTTCGGTGGTCAGGGCGACGCCCGTGCGGGTCTCGAGGCGGCCGGGGAGGGGCTCGCCCATGGGATTGCGCTGGCCGACCTCGCCGAGCCAGACGCCGTCGGTCATGCGGACATTGACGGGGCCGCGGTAGGCCTCGAGGCCCTGGCGGACGGCGAGATTGCGGTCGCCCTGGGCGGTGCTGCGGGCGAAGGCGGCGTCCGCCGTCTGGCGGGTCTGGGTGCAGCCGGCGGTGGCGAGCCCGGCGAGGACGGCGGCGAGCAGGGCGGGGCGGCGCATGGGGCGTGGTCTCCGTGGGATCTCGTCGCGGGGCTCAGTTCAGGTCGGCGTCCTGCGGGCTCGTGATGACGAGCACGCGGTTGCCGCTGTAGAGGCGACCGAAGATGGGGGGGCTGGCGTTGGCGAAGGCTTCGATGAGGGTGCCTGCGGCGTCCTCGAAGGATCCCTGGAACTCGGCCGAGGCCATCAGGGTGTACTCGTGGTCGGCGCGCCAGGCGACGCGCCAGCCGGCCTCGCGGCCCCAGGCCTCGAGGGTGGCGCGCAGCGTCTGGCCCTGGCGGGCGACCCAGGTGCCATCCACGCGGGTGGCCTGGGCGCCGGTGGCCAGGCGCTGGGCGGCCTCGGCGTTGGCGCTCGCACGGCGGTCGCGTGGGGCGTTGCCGGCGCGCTCGGCGACGGCGGGGCTGGCGCGGCGGTCGCCCCCGGCCTGCGGGGCGGGCGCCGCTGCGGGAGCGGCGGCCTGAGGCGCCGGCGGGGCGCTTTGCGCGGGGGCTTGCGGGGTGGGCGGCGGGGCGAGCACGAGGGGGACGGCCTGGCCGCCGACGAGCGGCGTGGCCTGCGGGGCGCCGAGGCCGCCCTGGACGGGCTGGGTGGGAACGGCGAGCACGGGGGCGGCGGGGGCCGGGGGCGGGGCGACCTCCATCCGGGCGGGCTGGCGGCCGGGGAGCTCCGTCATCCGCTCGATCTCCTCCGGCCGCGCCGTGCGCTGCGTCGGGCGCGCGGCGCGGGGCTGGGCGGCGGCCGGATCGGCCTGGCGCACGGCGGGCGCGGGGCCCTGCTGGGCGGCGGCCGGCGTGGCGAGGGGAAGGGCCGCGGCGAAGACGGCGGTGGCGACGAGGGTGCGATTCATGGGACGCGCTCTCCGAGGGATCGGCCGGTGGTAGGCCTATCCTATGTCCGGCGGGAGGGCGTGTCTAGGATTGGCAGCTGCCGTCGTTGTCGGTCAGTCGGAGGGCACGTTTGGCGGCTTCCTTGGCTTCTGAAGCCTTGTCAGGAAGTCCGAGGGCTCGTCTGGCGGCCTCCTTGGCGGCCTCCTTGGCTGTTGAGGTCTTATCAGGAAGTCCAAGGACACGCCTGGCGGCTTCCTTGGCGTTCAAGGGTGTGTTTGGCGGCACGAGGGGTTGCTGGGCATTTGCGCTAACATTTTGAGGGCTGCCGGGGATTGGACGCATCGCGCTTTTCCTGTCCTGCGATTGGTCACGCTTGGAGGCGAGGCTCCTAGCCAAGACGTCGACAGCCTGCGGACGATGGTACTCGAATGCTTGGACGAGGAGCGATTTGACTTTCGGGAGCCGGTGACGCTTGAGGGTGCTGACGGCGGGTTCATCGGCGCCTTCGGCGATGAGGCTGACCCTGGAGGTGAGAAGCGTGTCGATTTCGTAGGCTAGGCGTTCTGGGGATCGGTCGCGCGAGAACCAAGACTTGTCGAGTTTCACGGTGACAGGAGCGAAGCGGCGGATCAGGGCGAGCCGGGCGTGATCCTCATCGGAGCCGATCCAGTCGTCGAGGAGGAGATGGGCGCCGTACTGGCGCAGGCGCCGCAGGCCGGCCTCGAGGGCGGGGAGGCGGTCGGGCCCGACACGGGCGGTCTCGACGATCTCGACATCGACTCCGGGGTTGTGCTCGCCCCTGGAGCCCCAGAGGTGCTGGATCTGGTCAAGAAAGGCGGGATCGGAGATTTGGGCCTCCTGGAGGTTGAGGCGAACGCGTCCCTGGCGGTCTGGGAAGAGGCGCTTCGCGTCCTCGGTGGCCTGCAGCGCCGTCCAGTAGGCGAGGGGGGCGCCGAGGCCGCGGCGCCCGGCGTCCTCGACCACGAGGTCGGGCCGCTGGGGCTCGCCGGCGCGTACGGCGCGCAGGAGGGCCTCGGTGTGGCGGATCCGGCCGGTCTCGGGCTGCACCTGTCCCTGGTGGGCGAGAGCGAGGCTGTCGAGCCCGAGGCGGAGGGCCAGACGGGCGCCGAAGGCGGCGGCGGAGGGCGGAGCGTCGGTCATGGTCCGGGAGATTGCGGCCTTCGCGGACGGGCGCAAGGCCTTGCGGCGGGCCGCGAGAAGGGCGAGATCGGAGGGCATGCGCGCCCCCGTTCCCCGTCCGCTGCCTGCCCCTCCGCCGCCTGGCGCCCCGATGGGCGTGCCGACGGACCGGCTCGTGTGGGAGATGCTGGTGGCGGGCCTTCGGCCCGACGCCGGGCGGGGTGCTGCGGCTGCGGCGGCCTTCGGCTACGCCGGTGGGCTGCCGGTGGCCGAGGTCTCGGAATCGCTGGCCGCGTCGGGCCTCGAGGCCTGGCCGGCGGCGCCCGAGGCGCTGGCGGCGGCCTCCGCCCTGGCGCGCCTGCCGTCGGGGGCGCGGATGCATCTGACGACCCCCTCCCCTGGCCTGGCGGCGGCGCTGGCCGACCTGCCGGCGTCCGACCTGCCGCCGTGGCTGCGCCGGCGCCTGACCGCGCTGCTGGCCGCCCGCCGGGTGGTGGTGGAGCCCGTGGGGACGGCGACGCCGCGGATCGCGGCCCTCCTCGGCGCCGCGCGCGCGGCCCTGCCCTACGCCCGGCCGCTGGCCGAGGTCGAGGCCCGGATGGCGGGCGTGCGGGCCTGAGGCCCGCGCGCCGCGCCGTGGATCAGGGCTTGGTGACCTGGAACTGCCAGATCTCGACGACCGTGCCGCCTCCGCTGGCGAGCGGCGAGGCGTCGCGCCCGACGACGGTGTAGGTGTCGGTCGTGCCGGCGGGAGGCAGGGTGACGTTGCGGAAGCAGAAGCCGGACGTCGCGGTGTTGCCGCCCGTCGTGTTGGGGGCGAAGAGATAGGGCGCGCTCTCCGCGCCGCCGCCGTAGGAGAGCGGGACGGTGGTCTCGCAGGACGTGACGCTGCCGGCGCGGGCCACCTCGATCTGCCTTGGGCCCTGGATCGTCCTCGAGAGCGGCACGTTCGGCAAGTTGCCGATGCTCGAAGGGTATGATCACCTTAACGCAGGCAGCGACAAGGGCTTGAGTTTCGGGCGATTTCACGGACGCCTCCCGGCGTTCGGATGGCCTCCCCACGGCCAACGGCATCCCACCGACGCAGGGATTCGGAATGATAACGGGTCTATCGCCCAAACAACGGGACCCATGGCCTGAGATCGGCCTCTGGCCTGGGGATCCCGGGGGGAGTGCCAGAATGGCGGATCTGTCGAACGCGCTTCCGGGAGATCGGCCGGCGAGGCCGATCTCCGTCTGCTCACCCTTTGTTTGGGTTATCATCCCGTAATTTTGCGTTTTTTGGCGCCTCCTGCGGGATGACGATGGCCGCCCCGCGCGGGGCGCGGATCTCAGGCGGGGCGGGGGATCCCGGCGGCGGCCTCGGCGAGGAAGCGCGAGGGCTTCTGGGGCTTGCGCAGGCGCTCCTCGGCGCGGGTCAGGACCAGGCGGTCCCGGGCGCGGGTGAGGGCGACGTAGGCGAGACGGCGCTCCTCGGGCAGGTCGTCGGTCCGGGCGTGGGGCAGGGCGCCCTCCTCGCAGGCGACGACGAAGACGGCGGGCCATTCCAGGCCTTTGGCGGCGTGGATCGTGGAGAGGGCGACGGCGTCCTCGGTCTCGCCGCCGCGCGGTCGTCCGGCGCGCATCCGCTCGAGCACGCCGTCGGGGGTGCCTGCCTCGCGGATCTCCTCGCTGAGCTGCTGCATGTGGAAGCGCCACGCCGCCTTGCGCTCCTCGTTGAGGCGCTTGGGCGGGCTCTCCTCGAGGAGGGAGAGGGCGAGCTGGGCGACCGCCTGGAAGTCTCTGCCGCGCTGGCGCTCCTCGATGCGCCGCAGGATCCAGGCCGGCGCGGGATCGAGGCCCTGGGGGAGGGGAAGTCCGCAGCGGACCAGGATCGCGGCGAACGCCTGGCGGACCTCGCGCTGGGCCCAGAACCCGCCGCCGGCGCTGCGGACGGGGATCTTGCGGCGGGTGAGGGCGCGCTCGACGGGGGCGAGGAAGGCGGCGGTGCGGGCGAGGACCGCGACGTCGCGGGGGCGCAGCCCCTGGCCGAGGAGGCCCGCGATCCGCTCGGCGACGAGCCGGCCCTCATGCTCCGGGGTGGGGGCGGCGATCATCTCGACGGGCGGGCCGGCGGGGCGCGTGGCCTGCAGGATCTTCTGGAAGCGCTCGGCGTTGCGCCGGACGAGCGCGTCGGCGGCGGCCAGCACCTGCGGGGTGGAGCGGTAGTTCCGCACGAGCCGCAGGACGCGGGCGTTGCGGTGGCGGCGCTCGAAGTCGAGGATGGCCTTGGGATCGGCGTGCCGCCAGCCGTAGATCGCCTGGTCGTCGTCGCCGACGGCCCAGAGGTTGTCGCGCGGCCCGGCGAGGAGGCCGGCCATGGCGTGCTGGGCTGGGTTGAGGTCCTGGTATTCGTCGACGAGGAGGTAGCGCCATCCCTCGCGCAGCTCCTCGAGCAGGCCCTGGGCGGCCGGATCGCGCAGGCGCGAGACGACGCCCATGAGGAGGTCGCCGAAGTCGATGGCCTTGCGGCGGTCGAGCTCCTCCTGGTAGATCTTGTAGCCCTGGGCGAAGGCTTCTTCGGAGACGAGATCGGGACCGCCGCGGCGTCGGGCGTCGGCGCGGGCCTCCTGGGGGGAGAGGAGGCGGTCCTTGAAGCCCGAGATCCGCTCGGCCGCGTCCTGGTCGTCGCAGGGGAGGTCCTGGCAGGCCTGCCGGGCGATCCTGGCGGCCTCTGCGTCCTCGAGGAGGGTGCGATCCGCCAGGCCGGGGAAGGCCTGGGGGGCGAGGCGCAGCAGGAGCAGGGCGGTGGCATGGAAGGTGCCGACGTTGAGGCGCTTCGGATCGGGGACCTTGGCCTGGCGGGCGATGCGCTCGCGGATCTCGGCGGCAGCCTTCCGGGCGAAGGTGAGGGCGACGATCTGGGAGGCCGGGATCTTGGCTTGGCCGATCATCCAGGCCACCCGGGCGACGAGGGTGGCGGTCTTGCCGGTGCCGGGGCCGGCGAGGACGAGGCAGGGGCCGTCGAGATGGGTGGCGGCGGCCTTCTGCTCGGGGTTGAGGTGGGCGATGGGGTCCATCGCGCTCACCCGAAGAAGGCGGCGGCGCCCTTGACTCCGGCGGCCTCGAGGGCCTTGCGCACGCGCGAGAGGCCGCGGGCCTCGATCTGGCGGACGCGCTCGCGGGAGACCCCGAGGGAGGCGGCGATGGCGTCGAGCGTCTCGGGGCTCTCGACGAGATGGCGGCGTCGGAGGACCTCCGCGTCGCGGGGATCGAGGCCGGCGAGGGCCTCGGCGAGAGCGGCGCGGGCCTGATCGAGGGCGCGGCCGCGCACGACCGTCTCCTCCGGATCGTCCTCGGCGAGGATCTGGCGGCCGCGCGGCAGGTCGCTGTCGGGGTCCTCGCCGGCGCCGACGTCGATCCCGGCGGGGGCCTGGATCGCCATCTCGAAGCGGTCGAGCTGCTCGCGCGGGATCCCGAGCTCGCGGCAGATGGCCGCGCGGCCCTCCTCGCCGAGGCGGCCCGTCCCGGGCTCCTCGTGGATGCGGCGCAGGCGGAAGTAGGAGCCGAGGAGAGCCTTGGTGGCGGCGGTGTTGAAGATGCGCACCGGCCCGAGGTTCTCGAGGGCGTGGATCTGGAGGCGCGACAGGACGTGGTAGCGCGCGAAGGTGGAGAATCCGAAGCCGAGCTCGGGGTCGAAGCGGTCGAGCGCGGTGACGAGGCCGATCTGGGCCTCCTGGACGAGGTCGTCGAGCTGGGCGCCTGGGCGCAGCGCGCGCTGGGCGAAGGCGACGGCCATCTTCCGGTAGGCCTGGAGGATCCGCACCCGCGCGCGCTCGTCTCGGCTGTCGCGCCAGCGGCGGGCCAGATCGAGCTCCTCCTCGCGCGTCAGGTTGTCGCTCTTGGGCATCCTCATTCCGTCCGCGGGGGGGAGTACGGCCGTCCAAGCTTAGGGACGCGGCCCCGGAGCGGCAAGGCGGTCCCCCGTGCGGCGCTGCCACCAGACGAAGGCGCCGACGCCTGCCGCGAGGACGGGCAGGGCCAGGAGGGGGCCGCCGAGGTGGTGGAGGCCATAGACCGGCAGGGCGGCGAGGAGCAGGGGCAGGAAGGGGCGCAGGCGGCCCCACAGCAGCGCGAGCGCCTCGCGGGTCGTGCGCGCGGTGGTCTCCTCGGTCATGCCGGCCTCCCTCGCCGTCGGGCGTCAGGTCCCGGTGTGGGAGATGGGATCGACCGCGTCCGCGGCCTTGACGCCCGCCTGCTTGAGCGTCTTGTAGATGAAGGCGGTCTTGTAGGCCGAGGCCTTCTTCTTCCCGTCCGACGTCTGTCCCGTCCCTTGGGAGCCTGCGCCCGCGGCCGCCTGTGCCGCCCCAGTGGCCGCCTGCGCGGCGCCGGCCGCGGCCTGGGCGGTGGTCCCGGCGGCGCCCCCGCCGCCCCCGGCGCCGCCGCCTCCCGATCCGCCTCCCGGGGCGCCGCCGCCCGGCCCGCCGGCGCCGCCGCCTCCCGATCCGCCTCCCGGGGCGCCGCCGCCCGGCCCGCCGGCGCCGCCGCCTCCCGATCCGCCTCCCGGGGCGCCGCCGCCCGGCCCGCCGGCGCCGAATTGGATCCGGTTCTTGAGGGCGCGGACGCCATCGCCGGTGGCATGCACGATCTGGCCGCCTTTGTTCAGCCCGTAGCGCGCGCCGGCGCCGACGCCCTTGGCGCCGAGGTAGCCGAGGAAGCCGGCGCCGATGACCGTGGCCGCGACCGCGCCCTTGGCGGGGAGGGAGGCGATCCCGGCGACCTTGTCGGCCATGGGGCTGCCGGCGGGGGCGGAGTTGAAGACGGAGGCCATCATCTGGGAGATCGCCTTGGCGACGCCGACCGAGACGAGGGCGAGGAAGAGGGACTGCCAGAAGACGATGCGATCAAGGTTGATGGGCGAGTCAAAGCTGCCGCTCGAGGCGATGATCCTCGAGACGACGTCCTGCCAACCGCCGCCGCCGAGGGTGTTGCGCATTACCGCCTCGAGCATGGCCAGGACCGCGGCGCCGCCGACGAGGGTGGCGACGGAGCCGACGAGGTTCCAGGCCGCTCCGGTGGCCCAGGCGCGGGTGGGGTTGAAGAGGAAGGCGGCGACGAAGACGGCCGAGAACATCGCGAGGATCAGGATTCGCAGCACGACGTCGAGGATGAAGAAGGCGAAGAAGACGAGGCCGATGAAGGAGACGAGGACGAGGAGAGCGCCGGCCAGGTACTGGGAGAAGGCTGCGCCCGAGACGATGCCGTCCAGCGTGAAGTGGGTGGCCTTGATGCTCTCCCACGCCGCGTGCATGGGATAGGTGAAGACCTCCTCGACGTCGCGCGCGAGGCAGCTCGCGGCCTGGGCGGCGCTGCCGCCGCCGCAGCCGCTCCTGCCCATGGCCTCGGAGGAGAGGGCGGAGGCGATCCGGATCGGCTCCTCGACGAACCAGGCCCAGTAGGCGCCCGAGGAGACGGCGGCGAGCATGAAGGCGACGATCATGTAGAGGGCGGATCGGCGGACGATGTTCCAGAGCGTGCTGGCGCCTCCGCTCATGCCGAGCATCATCTGGGCGACCTGGAGGAGGAGCCAGATGAGGAAGGCGTAGTTGAGGAGCGTCAGCGTCTCGCCGGCGAGGCGGGTGGCGAAGGTCTGGGCGATCTGCTGGGCGGTGCCGACGAACCCTTCGATGAGGGGGGAGGTGATGGCCGCGCCGCCCCGCAGCGCCCGGTCCCGCTCCTGGGCGAGGGCGGCCTCCGGGAGGAGGAGCAGGAGGCCGCCCGCGGCAATGGCGCCCAGGAAGGCGGCGGGGCGGCTCATTGCCCCCATCCCATCTTGCGCTGCGCGTAGTTCGCAGTCCCGCCCGCGACTGAGGCGATGCCGCCGCCGATGGACTTGGCGGCGATCTTGCCCGCGCCGCCGGCGGCGAGCATCGCGCCCCCGGCGGCAGCCTTCAGGGGGAGGGCGGCGATGGAGGTGGCCTTGTCGGCGGCGGCCCCCGCGGCCGCGCCGCCGAAGAGGCCGCCCATCAGGCCGCCGATGGCCTTGGCAGAGCCGATGAGGGTGAGGGCGGCGAAGGCGAGGGTCCAGTAGTTGGAGTCGCCGATTCCGACGCTCTGATCGAGGTTGACTGCGCGCTCGGCATAGTTGCGGATGAGACCTTCCCAGTTGCCGGGGCCGCCGCCGCCGACGAGGTTGCCGATGAGCGCGCCGACGATGCTCAGGACCGCGACGGCCCCGAGGAGGGTGAAGAGGGAGCCGACGAGGTTGTTGATGGCGTTGCGGGTGACGCCCCTGGTCGCCTGGATCAGGTAGAGGGCGATGAAGATGGGGGAGAACATCGCCAGCATGAGGACGCGGAGGAAGACGTCGATGACGAAGAAGCCGAAGTAGATCATCGCCAGGCCGAAAAAGATGCACAGGGCCAGGCCCGCGAGGATGTTGGCCAGGCTGATCGGCATCTTGGTGGCGTTGGAGAGGTTGAAGGGGGTCGCGGCGATGAGGGTCCAGCCGGCGGCGATGCCCCCGCGCAGCACCCGCTCGGTGACGCAGGCGATCGCCTGCGCCGACGCGCCCGCGTCCCCGCCTGGGGCTGCGCCGCAGCCCGCGACCTCTGTCCCTCCGGTGCCCGAGGCCATCGCCTGGGTCATGGCGCTCGTGGCCTGCAGGGGCTCCTGGACGAACCAGCGCCAGTACTCGCCCGACTGCACGCCAGCGAGCATGGCGACGAGGATCATGTAGATCGCGCCTCGCTTGACGATGTTCCAGAAGATCTCGGATCCTCGGGCCATGCCGAGCATCATCTGGGCGATCTGCAGGAGCAGCCAGATGAGGAAGACGTAGTTGAGCAGCGTCAGGACCTCGGCGGCGACGCGGGTGCCGAACTGCTGGCCGACTTGCGAGGCGGTCTGGACGAAACCCTGGACGAAGGGAGCCAAAATCGGGTCGCCGTTCGCGAAGGCGATGGCGCGCGCGGCGACATCCTCCGGATTGGGCGGCGGCTCGAAGCCGCCGAAGGCGCGGACGGCCTGGGCGGCGTTCCGGATTCCGCTGGAGGCGATCTGCCCCACCCCCTCGAGAGTGGTCGCGGTACGGGTGGCGCCGGCGGCGTTGGCGATGGCCGCGCCGCCGTTGGCGATCAACTGTGCGCCTCGGCTAGCGATGTTCATGCCCGTGACGGCGTCGATCGTCACCGCCGCCAACGTCCCAAGCGTCGCCCAGCCCGTCAGCAAGGGGATGACGGCGAAGACGGGCAGCAGGGCGTTGGCGTCGTTGCGCGGAGCCTGCGCCAGCACCATCGCGCAGGCGAGGGCGAGGACAGTCAGGGCGCGGCGCAGGGATGGCATGCGAGGGACTCCGGCGAAGGACGGCCTGGCTCCGAGATAGCGCGACGGCCCTGCGGGAGCAATGGGGGCGGGAAGGAGGCCCGGACAGGGCCTGCGGCAGGCCTGAGGCCCTTCAGGCGTAGTTGGCATGGACATAGCGCCGCAGCGCGTTCTGGTCGAGCACGACCTGGGTTCCGCCGCCGGGGTTGGCGTAGAGCATGCAGAGGAACTCGTAGACCGTCGGATCGTTGACGCCCATCTCGTAGAGGGCGCGCCGGCAGAGGGTCGTCAACTTCGGCCGGGGAGGGACGTCGTCGATGACGGAGAAGACGAGCTCGTCCGCGTCGTCGCGTCGGCCGACGATCAGGTACTTGCCGGGGGGCGCGAACTTGGCGCGGCGGGCGGCGGGCGGCGGGGTCATGGAGGGCCAGATAGTCCCCCCGCCGGCGGGCCGCAATCGGACGGGGGTGGTCCTGGGCGTGCCTGGGCCCAGATCCCTCTGGCCCCGGCGTCCGCCCCCGCCGGCCGCTCCCGGGGGAGCGGCCGAGGCCCTTGAAGGCTCCTGCCCGATGACCAGCCGCCGCGCCCAGCTCGGCCTGCCCCTCTTCGACGGCTACGAGGCCCCCGCCGAGGCGCCCGGCCGGGTGGCCGGCGTCTGCCAGGCCGTCCTCTACGCGGATCTCAAGACCGGCTTCTCGGTCGCCGAGCTGCTGCTCGACGGGGGCGGCAAGGGGGTGGTCGCGGGCAAGGGGGATCCCTTCTCGCCGGGCGATCGGGTGGAGGCGGAGGGGCGCTGGGAGACCGACAGCCGCTTCGGCCGCCAGTTCAAGGCCTCCTACCTGCGCGCGCGCGTGCCGGAGACGGCCGAGGGGATCGCGCGCTACGTGGCCTCCGGCGCGGTGCCCGGGATCGGGGCCAAGACGGCGGAGCGCCTGCTGCAGGCCTTTGGCGACCGCCTGCCCGAGGCGATCCAGTCCCCGCCCGCCCTGGTGGCGGCGGGGCTGACGGAGATCCGGGCGAAGGCGCTGACGGAGCACTGGAAGGTGCGCACGCGCCACGGGCGGCTGCTGTCCTTCCTCTACAGCGTGGGCGCGGGCCCGGCGCTGGCGCGCCGCCTGCTCGACGCCTACGGGGAGGAGGCCTACCGGATCCTGCTGGCCGACCCCTACCGTCCGGCCCGCGAGGTCCATGGGGTCGGCTTCCGAACCGCCGACCGCATCGCCCTCTCCCAGGGGATGGCCAAGGACGCGCCGGCGCGGCTGCGCGCGGCGCTGGTCCATGAGATGGGCGAGATCGAGCGCGAGGGGCACTGCGCCTCGCCCCGGATGGGGCTGGTGGCGCGGGTGGCCAAGGAGCTGGTGGTCCGGGAGGGGCCGGTCGAGGCGGAGATCGAGCGCCTCCTGGTGCAGGGCGACCTCGTCGAGGAGCGGCTCGGGGGACGGCCGGTCATCTGGCGCGCGGCCGTGCGCCAGGCCGAGATCGAGGCGGCGGAGGGGCTCTTCGCGCGGATCGGGCCCTTCGGGGGAGACGTCCCGGAGGGGCTGGTGGGCCGCACGACCATCGCGCTGGGACTGCCGCCGCTCGACCCGGGCCAGGCCGACGCCGTGCGCCTGGCGCTGCGCGAGCGGGTGTCGGTGCTGACGGGCAATCCCGGGACGGGCAAGACCTCGACGGTCTCGGTCCTGCTGGGGTGCCTGCGCGCGCAGGATCCGGGGGTGCGGATCCTCCTCGCCGCGCCGACGGGGCGCGCGGCCAAGCGCCTGACGGAGCAGACGGGGGTGGAGGCGGCGACGATCCACCGCCTCCTCGTCTGGTCGCCCGAGACGCGGCGCTTCACGAAGGGCCCGGAGGACCCGCTGGCCTGCGACGCGATCGTGGTCGACGAGTCCTCCATGCTCGATCTCTTCCTCTTCCGCGACCTGCTGCGGGCGCTGCCGCCGGGGTGCCGGATCGTCTTCGTGGGCGACGTCGACCAGCTCCCGAGCGTGGGCGCGGGCTCGGTGCTGGCCGACATGATCCGCTCCAAGGCCGTCCCGGTGGCGCGCCTGACGCGCATCTTCCGCCAAGGCGCTGGCTCGCGGATCGCGGACGTGAGCCAGCGCATCAACGCGGGCCAGATGCCGCGCATCGAGGCGCCGAGGCGCGGGACGGACATGTGGGGTCTGTGGGCCGAGACGCCGGCGGAGGCCGCGGAGGCCGTGATCCGCCTGGCCACCGAGCGGATGCCGGAGGAGGGGTTCGATCCGCTGCGCGACCTCCAGGTGCTGGCGCCGGGCCACCAGGGCGAGGCGGGGGTGGCGGCGCTGAACCGGGCGCTGCAGGCCCGGCTCAACCCGGCCTCCCCCGGGCGTCCGGAGATGTCCTGGAAGGATCGGATCTTCCGGCTGGGGGATCGGGTGATCCAGACCTCGAACTCCTACGAGCTCGACGTCTTCAACGGCGACATCGGCTTCGTCGTGGGCGTCGATGGGACGCAGGCCCTGTCGGTGGACTTCGACGGGCGGACGGTGCGCTACGAGGGGGGGGATCTGACGGATCTCCATCTGGCCTACGCCATCACGATCCACAAGAGCCAAGGCTCCGAGTTTCCGGCCGTCATCGTGCTCTGCACGACGCAGCACTTCCTGATGCTGCGCCGCAACCTCCTCTACACCGGCGTCTCGCGCGCCCGGCGCCTCTGCGCGCTGGTGGGGCAGCAGCGGGCGGTGGGGATCGCGGTGCGCAAGGGCGACGTCGGGCGCACCACGGGCCTTGCCTCCCGGCTGTCCGCGCTGGCGCTGGCGCGGGGGCGGCCACTCCCATCTCCTGGCCCATGACCGCGATCCGCCGCCTGCCCGACGTCCTCGTCAACCGCATCGCCGCCGGCGAGGTGCTGGAGCGCCCTGCGGCGGCGCTGAAGGAGATCGTCGAGAACGCGCTGGACGCGGGGGCGGGCCGGATCTCGGCGTGGCTGCGCGGGGGCGGCGTGCTCGAGCTCGGCGTCGAGGACGACGGGCGCGGGATCCCGGCGGAGGAGCTGCCGCTGGCGGTCGAGCGCCATGCGACGTCGAAGCTGGCGGACGAGACGCTGACGGAGATGCCCTTCTTCGGCTTCCGCGGCGAGGCCCTGGCCGCGATCGGCGCCTCGGCCCGCCTCGAGATGACCTCCCGTCCCGCCGGCGCGGCGGCGGCGGCGCGGATCCGGGTCGAGGGCGGGGTCGTCCATCCGGTCGAGCCGGCGGCGCTGTCGGGGGGGACGCGGGTGGTGATGCGCGACCTCTTCTTCGCGGTGCCCGCGCGCCTGAAGTTCCTGAAGACGGCCCGCACCGAGGCCGAGATCGCGGTCGAGGTCTTCCGGCGCATCGCGCTGGCCAATCCCCATGTCGCCTTCCGCCTGCGCGTCGAGACGCGCGAGGTCCTCTCGGTCCCGGCGCAGACGCCCGAGGAGCGCTGGGCGGCGGTGCTGGGTCCGTCCTGGGACGGCCAGGCGGTGGCGGTGGACGCGTCGCGCGACGACCTCGGGCTGCGCGGCCTCGTCGGCCTGCCGGGGCTCGCTCGGGCGTCATCGGCGGAGCAGCATCTCTTCGTCAATCGCCGCCCCGTCCGGGATCCGCTCCTGCGCGCGGTGCTGAAGGCGGCCTACGAGGAGATGCTCCCTGCGGGCCGCCAGCCTGCGGCGCTGCTCTTCCTCGACGTCCCCCCCCGGCTGGTCGACGTCAATGTCCATCCCGCCAAGGCCGAGGTGCGCTTCCGCGACCCCGGGCTCGTGCGTGCCCTGGTCTTCTCGGGCGTCCGCGGCGCGCTGCGCGGCGCCGGGCTGCCGCAGGCCCCGTCCTCCCCGCCGCCGTCCCCTGCCGCGGATCCGGAGCCGCTTCCGGCGTCCCTGTCCGCCGGGGCGTCCCGCTCCGCCCCTTGGGCGGCGCGCGTCCCTGTCGGGGCGGCCGCGCCGGCCGTGGCCTCCCCGGGATCCGGTGGCGCCTCCCCGTCGTGGGGCCGGGCGGCGCCGGCGCCGGGGTTCCGGGTGGCGGATCTCTTCGCCCCGCCGGCCGCTGGCCCGTCGGAGGTCTGGGCGGTGGGCCGGGTCGTCCTGGTGCGTCGTCCCGAGGGGGTCGTGCTGGCCTCCGCCGCCTCTGCGGCGCGCGCGCGGGCGCGGCGTCTCCTGAAGGCGGGGGGCGGGGTCCGATCGCTGGCGGCCCCCGTGGAGATGGCGCTGGCGCCCGAGGGGCGCGCGGCGCTGGAGGCGCATGCGCCGGCGCTGGAGCGGCTGGGGTTCCGCTGGTCGGAGGTCGCGCAGGGGTGGTCGGTGCGCGCGGTGCCGGCGGGGATCGCGGATCCGATCTCGGCCCTGTCGGCGGCCGCGGCCGCGGGTCCGGAGGGGCTGATCGAGGCCCTGCTGGCGGGGGCGGAGGGGCGCGACGGGGCGTGGTCCGCGGCCGCGCTCGAGGATCTCGGGCGGGAGCCGCCGCAGGGCCGCCTGCTCGACGGCCGCGCGCTGGCGGCGCTGGCCGATGGCGCCGCGGGCTGAGGCGTTCCGCCGCGCCCTCCTGGCCTCGGTCGGGCGGTCGGAGCGGTCCGGGGCGGCGGAACGGCTGCGCCTGCGCTGGCGTGCGGGGATCTCGTGGGAGGCTGTCCTCGCCGGCTGTCCGGAAGGGGCGCGCCTGCTGCGGCGTCGGCCGGCGGCCTTGGGCCGTCGGCTGCGGGGCCTGGCGGAGGGGGAGGCGCTCGACGCGGCGCTGCTGACGGGGGCGGGGATCGCGTGGCTGGGGCCGGAGTCCGGGGGTGTGTCCCTGTCGGGGCCGGCGGAGCTGATGCCGCCGCCGGAGCGCCTGGCGGTGGCCCTGGCTGCCGCGGCCGCGCGAGATCGTGCGGCGGTGTCCGCCGCGGGTGGCGTGGCGGACGCCGGAGGGGCCGGGAAGGTGCTGGGATCTGGAGACGCCGGCGCTGTCGGCCTGGGATCGGGACGTCGACCGTCTCCGCTGACCGGGGGGGGTCTCGGGGCCTAGGTTGGGGGGGCAGGAAGAGCCCCCGCTGGAGACCGTCCGATGTCCGACCGTGCCGCGATCGCCGCCGCGATGGACGCCTTGGCCAAGGCGCTGGCCGCGGGTACGTTCCCGGCCGTGGTGCGGGGGGAGATGCGCCTCGAGGGGCTGGATCCCTCGGTGGCCGGGCCGCTGGCGGCCGCCGGCTCGGCGGCGCTCGGCCTGCTGTCGGGCCCGCGCAAGGACTGGGCGGCGGGCCGGCGGGAGGTGGTGCTGGCCGCCGTCGGGCGCGGGGGGCAGGTGCAGGCGGCGGCGGCCGTCGAGCTGCTGGAGCGCCGCGCGCTGGGGCGCGCCTGCGCGCTGCCGCCGGCCGATCGGGCCGGCTGGCGGGACTTCGTGGGCGATCCGGCGGCGATCGTGGTGCCCGAATCCTCCTTCCCCGCCCAGGCGGCGCTCGGCGCGCTGCTGGCGGAGGCCGAGATCGGGCGCGGCCGGCTCGAGATCGTGGAGGTGCCCCTCGCGCTGCCGGAGGGGGAGGACTTCCGGATCTTCCTCGCCGGGTCCTCCTGGCTGGGCGTTCCGCCGCCCGGGGAGGACGAGGTGGCGGCGCGGGCGCTCCGGGCGGCGCTTGCGGTGCGCTCGATCCGCAAGGACGTGCCGAAGACCTTCAAGCAGGGGCTCTTCACGGCGCGCGCGGTGAAGGCGGCGGGCCGGGCGAAGGAGGCGCCCGCCGCGATCGCGGCGCGGCTGCGGCTGCCGGAGGATCTGGTGCTGCGCTGGCTCGCCGGCGGCGGTGAGGAGGGGGCGGCCTCCGCGCCGGCGGCCCCGGCGCCGGAGGCGCCCTCGGAGGCGCAGCGGCGCTTCGTGCGGGCGCTGGTGGCCGATCTCCCTCCGCTGCGCCATGCGCTGCCGGAGGACTGGGCCTTCCGCCGCGACGTGGTGAAGGGCTTCTTGGACCGCACGGCCAAGCCGGCGGAGGGCTGGCGGCCGCGCTGGCGCGCCATCGCGCAGGGCTGGGCGCTGCGCCGCGCCCTGGGCGAGGGGATCCCGCTCGCGGAGGCGGCGCGCGCGGCGGGCCTGTCGCGGGGGGATGCCTTGGCGGCGCTCGACGCGGGCCTGGCGCGGGAGGAGGAGGCGCTGCGGTCGGAGATGTCGGCGGCGCTCGGGACGGATCTGCCGCGGGGCTGAGGGCCTCAGGCGGGCTGGGGGCAGCGGCGCCAGGCGCGCGATCGCGCGAGCGCCTGGAGATCGGGCCAGGGCGGCGGGAGCAGCGGCCCGCAGAGGTCCGCGGCGGCCTGGACGCCGCCCTCGTCGCTCCACCGCCGCAGGCGCCGGAGGAGATGGACCTGGGCCGGGACGAGCAGGGGCTCGGGGATCCAGGTGCGTCCGACGAAGGCGCGCCCGAGGGGCTTGAGGCCGATGTCGTCAGGACCGTCCGCGGAGAGCATTGCTCCGTCCTCGAGCGTGGGCGCAGGTCCTATCGATCCGAGGAGAAGGCCGCCGCCGAAGGGGCAGCAGGCTGCCCCGTCGGGCCAGGAGGCGGCGAGGCCGGCGACGGCGGGCAGGGCGGCGGCGCACCAGTCGGCCAGCCGCGGTTCGGCCTGCACGCGCTCCGAGATCCGATCGAGCGCATGCGCGCTGATCACGAGGAGCCCGTGCCGGCGCAGGTGGATCCGTCCGCCCTCGAGAAGGACGTCGATGGCGAGCGTCGCGGCGGCGGGCAGCCCGGGAAGGGCGTTGCGGACGAGGCGGACGGCGACCAGGGCGTCCGGAAGGGCGTGGACGGCGACGGTCCCCGGGGCCGTGGCCAGGGTCCGGGCGGCGTCGGCGAGGACGTGCGGGGAGGGCGCGCTGCGGGCGGCGTGCGCGATCCGCTCGAGGCCCATGCGCAGCGTCTGCCGCGCGGCCTGCGCCGCGGCGCGGTCGCGCGCGGCGTCCGCCCGGGCGTCGTCTGGGCTCACTGCGTGCCGGTCCAGAAGATGCGTGCGAGATAGGCGTCGAGGGCGGCCTGGGAGATCGGTCCTGCGGGCGGCTGGACGCCGGCGAGCCAGATGCCTTGGCGCAGGATCTCGGCGACCGCGTGGCGGTCGTTGAGATCGAGGAGCCGGCTCGGCGCGTGGGACAGGCAGGCCTGCGACGGCGATCCCGGATCGCAAGGCGGGCGCTCGTCGGCGCGTGCGGCGGCCGGGGCCAGGAGAAGGCCCGCCAGGAAAACGAGGAGGGAGGGCAGGCGTCGGGGCATGGGAAGGGCTCCGTGACGGAGACGGGGGGCGCGTGGCCCCCCGTCGGCAGGCGTCGGAGGGGCGGGATCAGTTCCCGCCATTGCCCTCGCCGCTGTTGAGGCCGGCCATCGCGGCGCCGCCGTCGGGCGGGATCGTGCCGTCGGACTGGCGCTCGGTGATCGTGAAGCCCGTGGCGCCGAGCAGCTCGATCTGCTCCTGGACCGTCAGGGTCACGCCCTCGCCGCCGCCGCCGTCCTCGGAGGCGACGGCGGGAGCGGCGATGGCGAACGCGGCGAAGGTGGCAAGGAGGAAGTGCTTCATGGGAGGACTCTTTTCCGTCTTGGTCCGCCGATGCCGGGGCGGGGTCCGTTCACCGCATTCCTTGCGGCGCGAGAAGCAGATGGTCGCGATCCTTCCGGAGAAAAGACGTCCGTAGAAATATTTTACGGGTCTATAACCCAAACAAAGGGACCCATGGCCTGGGATCGGCCTCTGGCCTGGGGATTCCGGGGGGAGTGCCAGAACGGCGGAGATGTCGAACGCGTTGCCGGGAGATCGGCCTGCGAGGCCGATCTCCGCCCGCTCACACGTTGTTTGGGTTATCGTCCTGTCTTTCAGGCGTTCATCGTCGGGCAAGCCGCGGGGATTGCGCCCTTCCCGGGCCGGTCAGCGCCGGGCCGCGAGGGCGACGGCGGTGCCGACGAGCAGGCCGCTGGCAGCGAGGCTCCATCCGATGGGCTTGCCGAGCCAGAGGTGGGCGACGAGGGCGCCGACGGCCAGCGCGTGGCGTCCAAGCGGTCTGGGGGATCCCGCCGTTGGGCTCGAGGAGGAGGGCGGAGAGGAGAGAGGACCGCCGAGGAGGATAAGGATGCAGCCGGCCGCCATCACCTTCGCCGAAGGGCGGAGAGGAGAGAGGACCGGCGAGGAGGACAAGGGCTCCGTCCCGTTCTGGCAAGCCGCCCTGGTGCCGGTTTGGCTGGCGCGTGGACGCGCATCAGCGCGGTGGCGGACGGACCGGATCGGTCGGCGCGGGCAGCTGCGCGCCGAAGCGCTGGCGCGCGGCGGCGAGAAAGGCCTCGCTCTCGGCGCCGAGGTGGTTGCCGGCTTGGCGTCCCTCGAGGGGAGCGGGGGCGTTCATCTGGCGGCTGAAGACGAGGATGCTCTGGTCGGGCTGCAGCACGAGCTCGTGGCAGCGCCACAGGCTGTTCTGGTCGAGTGCATGGGGCGGCTGGGAGTGGAGCAGGCAGAGGCGCCCGTCCTGGGCGATCCACCAGCGATAGACGTAGCGCGTGTCGGCCGCGCCCCGGTTGCCTGGCAGGGGCGAGTTGTGGAACCAGCCGGTTCCGTCGGGATTCAGCGCCAGCGTGTAGAGGAAGGGCCCCCGCTCCCAGGTCGAGCGGTAGGTGACGGTCGCCCCTGAGAACCAGGCCTGGGCGGCCTGGCGGTCGGGTGCGGGGGTGCCGGGGGCGGGCTGCGCCGCGACAGGAGCCGCGAGCAGAAGCGAGAAGGCGAGGACGAGAGGGCGCATGGGGCTGGTCCTTGGGCGGCTGGACTTGGCGTCTGGGAAGAGATGGGCGGACGGCGGTTTCGGGGGTGTGAAGCCCCGGGTCGTCCGCCCGCCTGATCAGAAGCCGTCGCCGCCGGGGCTGCAGCGTGCGCCGGAGCCGGCATCCGCGCCGCCGTCGCCGGCGGTCAGCAGGATCGCGGCGAGGGGAAGGGGAAGGGGAAGGGGAAGGGAAGGGGAAAGGCGCATGGAGGAGGGTGCTCTCATCTGCGGAAATGTCGGACGGCTTGGGTCCTTGGTGCAGAGATGATTGAAGGAGGGCCGGCCGGCAATGCCCGGCCGTGCTTTTTCCTGGCGCGCCTCGATCGGTCGGCTCAGTCGGTGGGCACAAGCGACGGGGCGGGCGGTGGGGCCGGCGCCTGAACGGTCGGCGCGATGGGGGCCGGGGCGGGGGAGAGGACGAGGAGGGCGAGCAGGACGGCGGCGCCGCCGATGGCGGCGGCGATGGCAAGACGGGTCTGGTCGATGGGGGGCATGGGGGATCTCCGTGGTCGGTGGGGCGGAAGATGGGGGCGGCGGGCGGCTACGCGCCGCCGCCGTCTCCGCCGGAGTCGTCGGGATCGGAGCCCGTCCGGGATCCGTCGCCATCCGAGCCGCGCTGGGATGCGACGGCCTCGACAAGGAGGATGCCGTCGGCGACGCCGCGCACGCGGACGAGCAGGCCGGCGGGGAGATCGCTGCCGTCGTGGCTGCGGGCGCTCCAGTGGGTGTCGCCGAGGCGGACGCGGCCGCGGCCGCCCTCGAAGGCATCGTCGGTGTGCCCCGTCCGGCCCGAGAGGCCGGCGTCGGGCAGGTTGGCGTCCGGGTCGGCCGGCGGGCGGGTCTTGCGCAGCAGCAGCCCGCCGGAGACGCCGGCGCCGAGGAGGAGGACGAAGGCGAGCGTCTGGCCGCTCGCGTCCAGGCCGAGGAGGAGGGTCCCGAGGCCGGTGGCCATCAGGGCGGCCCCGATCCAGACGAGCATGGCGCCCGGGATCAGCAGTTCGAGGGCGACGACGAGGGCGCCGCCGACGAGGAGCCAGGCGGCGGGGAGGCCGGCCATCAGCCGCGCGCCCGGGGGCCGGCGCCCGCCGGCGTGGAGCCCCGGGCGGATGCGGGAGGCTGCATGGCGCGCAGGCCCTCGAGCGCGCCGCCGGCGAGGCCGGCGAGGCCGCTCATCTCGAGGGGGACGACGACGAGGCGGGAGTTGGGGTTGGTCGCCATGTCCTTGACGGCGGCGACGTACTTGTCGGCGACGAAGTACTGGATCGCCTCCGGCCCGCCCTTCGAGGTGGCATCGGCGACCATCTGGACGGCCTTGGCCTCGGCCTCGGCGAGGCGCTCGCGGGCCTCGGCGTCGCGGAAGGCGGCCTCCTTGCGGCCTTCGGCCTCGAGGATCTGCGCCTGCTTCTCGCCTTCGGCGCGCGTGATCTGGGCCTCGCGATCGCCCTGGGCCTTGGCGATCTGGGCGCGGCGCTCGCGCTCGGCAGTCATCTGGAGGTTCATCGCCGCGACGAGGTTCTGCGGGGGCTGGATGTTGCGCAGCTCCACGCGCGTCACCTTCACGCCCCATCCTTCGGTGGCCCCGTCGAGGACCTGCAGGAGGGAGGCGTTGATCCGCTCGCGTCCCGAGAGGCTCTCGTCGAGGGTCATGCTGCCGATGACGGCGCGCAGGTTCGTCATCGCCAGCGACGCGATGGCGCCTTGGACGTCGGCGACCTCGTAGGCCGCCTTCGTGGCGTTGAGGATCCGGTAGTAGACGACCCCGTCCGCGAGGACGACGGCGTTGTCCTGGGTGATGACGTCCTGCTCGGGGATGTCGAGGACCTGCTCTTGGACGTTGATCTTGTGCCCGATCTGGTCGATGAAGGGGACGATCAGGTTGAGGCCGGGCTGCAGGAGGCCGGTGTAGCGCCCGAAGCGCTCGACGGTCCACTGCTGGCCCTGCGGCACGGTCTTGATGCCGGCGACGACCGTGAGGATCGCGAGGAACGCGACGACGCCGAGGACGATGAGGAATTCCATGCTGGTCTCTCCCGAGCGACAGGGGTCTCGGGGGCAAAGTAGGTCCGTCCGCCGCCGGATCATCCTCTCGCGGCGGCTGCGCCCCGCGCCGGCGGCCTCAGGGCGTCTTGCCGGCCCGGGAGAGTCGCTGGCCGGGCGGGCCGAGCAGGATCGCCGCGGCGACGCCGTGGATCCGTTCCCGGGAGACCGCGCCGGGGCCGCCTTGGGCGCGGGAGTCGGTGCTGTGGCCCCGGTGGTCGCCGAGGACCAGGACATGCCCCGGCGGCGCGCGCAGCCGGGGCGTGTCGTCGAGGGGGCCCGGGAGCAGGGGGCGGGCGACGAGATGGGGCGGGGCGCCGGGGAGGCGCTCGCGGGCGAGCGTCGCGAAGGCCGGGGCGCCGTCTTGTCCGACGTCCTCGAGCGGGACGGGGACGCCGTCGAGGTGGAGGACGCCGTCGCGCATCTGCAGCGTCTCGCCCGGCAGTGCGGCGACCCGCTTGAGGAAGAAGGGGCCCTCCGGCATGCGGATCGCAACCACCGCGCCGCGGGCGGGCAGGGCCTCCCAGGGCCAGAGAGGGCGCACCAGCAGGACGTCGCCGGGCAGGAGGGTGGGGCTCATGCTGCCCGAGCGCACCAGCATCGGCGGCCACAGCGCGAGCCAGGCGGCGATGGCGCCTGCGGCGAGGAGGGCGGCGAGGCCGGCGGCGCGGCGGATCACGGCGCGCCTCCGAGCAGCGCGGCCTCGATGGCGCGTGTGGTCTCGGTCTCGTCGCCCTGCATCGCGCGCATGGTGCGCACCTTGGCCAAGACGACCTCGAGGATCCGCTCGTCGATGGTGCCCGGCGCGAAGGTCCAGTAGGCGGGGGCGAACCTTCCGTCGCGGTGGGTGCGCCCCTCGATCTGCTCCATCTGGATCGCCGACCAGCGCACGTCGTGGATGACGAGCGCGCGCGGCGTGTCGTCCCCGGCGATCTCGCCCTGGTGCAGCGAGATGCCCTCCTCCACCGTGAAGAGGCAGACGCGCGCGTCCCCGCCTTGGAACCGCCGGCGCTCCGCCTCCTTCTCCGCCGGCGCCTGCCGCCCGTGGATCGCGCAGACCGGGGCGAGGGGGGAGAGGCGCTCGCGCAGCGCCTCGAGGGTCTCTTGGAAGGCGACGGAGACGGCGACCTTCATCCCGTTCTCGAGCAGGTCCTCCACGAGGGCGGCGCTGCCGTCGAGGCGCAGCAGGGAGGCCTTCTGGCGGAAGCGCATCCGCTGGGCGAGCGCGTCCTTGGGGTTGCGCTGCCCCTTGACGCCGAGGCCGAGCGACTGGCGGAAGTCGCGCCAGAGCTCGTCGTAGAGGGCCATGGCCTCGGGGTCGAGATCGAGGGGGAGGGGGATCCGCTCCATCTCGGGCCATCCGGCCACGTCCTCGGGGCGGCGGCGGATGCCGAGCGGCAGGGGACCGCCGTAGAGCAGATCGCGCACGCGCGCCTCCGCCCCCGGATCCCCGCTCCAGCTCCAGCGCCCGAAGGCCTCCTTGGCCACGCCGAGGCCCTGGGCGGCGAGCCAGGCGGCGAAGTCCTTCATCTCCGACAGGCGCGTCCCCGTGGCCTTGGCCAGCAGGGGGGCGAGGTAGGAGAGCTGCAGCGGGTTCTCCCCGGCGGTGGCCGAGAGCCAGAGGCGCCAGGAGGCCTTGGCGTCGATCTTCTTGGCGAATTTCGCCCGCGCGCTGTCGGGGTTGCGCAGGCGGTGGGCCTCGTCCCAGACCACGGCGTCGAAGGCCATCGCTTCCCCGTCGCGGGCCTTGCCGCGGAGCTTCCGCCTCTTGCCGTCGTCCGGCAAGGCGAACAGCTTCTGGAGGCGTTCGTAGTTGACGACCGCGATCTCCTTGCCCCCGTCGCCGGCGGCCTGGATCGTGGCGCGCCAGTGGGGCGCGACCGCCAGGGGGCAGGCGATGAGGACGGTCGAGATCGCCGGATCGTCGCGCAGCGACAGCCACGCCGTCCAGGTCTTGCCGAGGCCGACCGCGTCGCCGATGAGGGCGCCGGCGCGCCCCGCGCGGCGGATCTTGCGCACGAGCGCGATCGCCTCCTCCTGATGCGGGCGCGGCGCGACCTCCCTCAGCGGTCGCGAGGGGGCGCGGCGGACGCGGTTGGCGCGGTCCTCGAGGAGGCGCTCGAGGCTGTAGGGCGGCGGGCGGAAGGGCAGGAGGCCCTGGGGCAGGCGATCGCCCCGCCAGGTCCAGGCGCGCCGGCGCTCGTCCCAGCGCGCGCCGGCGGCCTGCGCCGTGCGGCGCAGGGCGAAGGGCACCTCGAGGAGGAAGAGGCGGCCCTGGGGGGCCGCCGCGGGGGTGCGGGGCATGGGGAGGGAGATTGGCGCGTTCCGCGCCGGACGCGCGTCCGACGCGGAGGTCGCCTGCACGTAGGCGATGGTGCAAGAGACCGAGGTGAAGACGTTGGGAGGCGTCAGGGTCTGCCGGGAGCGGCCGTCGGAGACGTCTGGAAGGAAGGGACGCCCGGCGATATGGGCCGTGCGGGTTCTCCTTCCCCCCGCCTGGGGCTGCCGTCTCCGTGGCCTCAGGGGCTGCGCAGACCGTGGGCGGCGCGCAGCAGGGCGGCGATGCCGGCGCGCCGGAGGGCGGGGGCGAGATGGTGGAAGCCGGGGCCGAAGGCGGCTTCGCCGCGGCCGGCCTCGGGATCGAGGCGCAGCGCGACGCCGCGTCCTTGGCGGGGATCGGGGGCGGCGCCCGCGCCTTCGAGGGGCTGGCCGCGGCGGCCCCGGGCGTCGAGGGCGGCGATCCCGGAATCGAGCGCGGCGCGCGCGCCGGGGCTGGGACCGTCGGGCATGCGCCGCCGGCGGCGGACATGGCCGTGCGGATCGATGGAGAGGCGCCGCGCCGGAAAGGCGGTCATGGGCGGAGAAGTTCCCTGGTCTATCTTCTCTCGCGAATGGCCTCCCTCCAGCGGCGCGTCAAGGCCCTGCGTCGCCTTGGAGCCCGAGGGCGATCTGGCGGTTGAGGGCGGCGTGCTGCGCGCGGATGGGCGCCTCTGCGTCGAGATCGGAGAGGATCCAGTGGGCGACGCGCAGGAGGCCGAGGCGGATCTCCTCGGGCAGCGCATTGGCGGGGGAGACGAGGTCCGCGGCGAGCGCGGTCCAGAGGTCGCGTTGGGCCTCGAGGGCGCGCGCGAGGGCGGTTGGGGTCTCGGCGGCCTCGATCTCGCGGGCGCAGCGGCGGAGGATCTCGGCCTCCGTTCCGCGCAGATCGAGCGAGCGCGCGGCGCGCTGGACGGCGCCGTAGGCGGCGGCGTGGGCGTTCATCGGGGCAGCACCGCCTGCTCGTGGCGCAGCAGCAGCCGCGCCTGGCGCAGCAAGGCCGTCCAGTCCCCTGCGCGGGCCGCGGCGGCGGCGGCGGTCGCGACGGCGCGGATCGCCTCGAGCGTGGTGGCCTCGCCGAACTGCTCGCACAGCCTTGCGGCGGCCTCGCGGCGCTCCGGGGCGTCGTCGAAGGCCGCTCCTTGCGCGGCGGCGAGGATCCGGGTGGCGGGGGTGGAGGCGTCCTCTGGGCGGACGGCCTCGGCGGCGCGCAGCACCGGCGCGTCGCCGGAGATGCGCAGGCGGACGGGTCCGTCGGCCTCGACGAGGGCGCCGCCGACGAGGGCGCGCTCGCCGGGGCGAAGCGTCAGATGGAGGGGCATGGGGAGATTTCTTCCGGGTCCTGGGCCTCCGGGCGGGTCTCCCCGCCCGGAGGGATCTGGGTTCAGCGGAAGAGCGACAGGATGATCTGCGGCGAGCTGTTCGCGATCGAGAGCGCCTGCGCGGCGAGCTGCTGGCGCACCTGCAGCGCGGAGAGCATGGCGCTCTCCTGGGCGAGGTCGGCGTCGACGAGGGCGCCGAGGCCGCGCTCGAGGCTCGAGCGGATCTCCTTGAGGAAGGAGACCTGGCCGTCGATGCGCTGGGCGGCGGCGCCGTAGGAGCCCATCGCGGTGCCGACGTTCTGCTGCGCGGTGGCGAAGCCGCCGGCGAGCAGGGTCTGGGCGGCGGCCGCGTCCGCGACGTCGGTCAGCAGATCGTAGGCGCCGGCGATAAGGTCGGTGGAGGCGATGGTGAAGGTCCCGCCGTCGGTGCTGCGCAGCGCCGTGATGTTGCCGAAGCCCGCCGCGCCGCCGTCGAGGAGGGAGCGTCCGTTGAAGGTGGCGTCCTGGATCGTGCCCTGCAGCGAGGCGCGCTGGGCGGCGTAGGCGGCGGTATACTGGGCGCGCTGGTCGGCCGAGAGGTTGGCGTCGGACAGGCGCGTCAGGGTGTCGCGGATCTGGCCCATCTGGTCGGAGACGGACTTGAGGGCGGAGTTGGTGACGCCGAGGAGCCCGCGGACGCCGCCGAGGACGGACTGGACGGCCTCGTTGGCCTTCATCTCGGCACGCAGCCCCTGCGCGACGGAGAAGATGGCGGGGTTGTCCTCGGGGCCGTTGACCTTGCGGCCTGTCGAGATCCGCTGCTGGGTCGCCGTCATGTCGGCGCCGATGCGGTTGAGGGCCTGGGCTGCGGCCATCGCGGCCACGTTGGTGTTGAGGCTGAGCATCGCTCGCTCCTTCCTAGGGGCCCGCCAGGGGATCCGGGCGGGGGCGCTCCTGCGCCAGCGATGAGATTGTGTCCGGGTCCTTGCGCCCCGGTGAAGGGCGCGGCGCAGGCCGCGCCCTCCTTTGGATCCGCGACGCGCCTCGGCGAGGAAGGCGTCGAGGGCCTGGCGGACCTCCTCGGCCTGGGCGCGGGTGCGTCCGGCGTCGTCGGTCATCGCCGTGCCGGTCTCGGCGGTGCGGCGGGCCTCTTCGGCCAGGCGGGCGACGCCCTGCGCGGCGCCGTTGGTGCCCCGGGCGGCGTCGGTGCAGGCGCGCGCGATCTCCTGGGTCGCGACGACCTGCTTCCCGACCGCGGCCGAGACGGCGACCTCGTCGGGGCGCTGGGCCTCGGCGCTGGAGGTCGCGGCGACGCCGGTGACCTCCTTGGCAGCGGCCTGGATCTCGCCCAGCCGCTGTCCGGTGGCTTCGGCCGCCTTGGCCGCCTGCTGCGCGAGGCCCTTGACCTCGGCGGCGCCGCCCGCGAAGCCCTTGCCTGCCTTGCCGGCGCGCGTCGGCCAATGCCCGAACCGCGCCCTCGGCGTCCTGGACCGTCCAGCGGTCGAACAGGCGCGCCTTGCGGATCCGCGCGAGCATCGGGTCCTCCTGGGCCCGGGCGAGGGCGAAGGCCGTCCCGGGCGCGGCCTGCGCCGTCGCCTCCGTCAGCGCCGTCAGGGCGCGGCGGATCTCGAGGCCGATCGGGATCGTGGCGATCGGAACGCAGCGCGTCCAGCGCCGCCCGTGTCTCGATGGCGCGCGCCGCCCAGGACGCGCCCGCGCGCAGCGCCTCGGCGAGGGAAGCCGTCTGCGCGCGCGTGTCGGGGGAGGTGCAGGCCGCGCCCTCGAGGCGGGCTGCCGCCTCCGTCAGCGCGTTGGGAGCCTGGCGCACCTCGGCGGCACCGGTGCGCTGGAACATCTCCCCCCCGCCCGCCGCGGATCCCCTCCATCCCGACGGCGGCCGCCGTCTTCAGGCGCTCGGTTCGCGACGCCATCAGGTCGACCGTGCCGCGGACCTTGGAGAGCGAGACGGCCATCCAGGCGCCGCCGGCGAGGGGAAGAGCCAGGAGGCCGGCGGCACCGGCCAGCAGGAGGGAGCACAGGGCCATGGCGGCAAGGGATCCTTGGTTCGGGAGGAAGGGGGTCGCGCCTGGGAAGATGATTTCGGAACGGGATTATGGCCCAAACAACGGGTGAGTGGGCGGAGCTCGGCCTCGCCGGCCGATCTCCCGAAAACGCGTTCGACAGATCCGCCAGTCTGGCACTCCCCCCGGGTTCCCCAGGCCAGAGGCCGATCCCAGGCCATGGTTCCCGTTGTTTGGGTGATAGGCCTGATTTATCGGATGGGAAGCCGTCATGCCGGGTCGCCGGAGGGCGGCGGCACGAGGGGTGCTGCGGGGGGGCGCCTAGCGCGGGACCTGGAAGTTTGCGTCGGGTCCGAAGGTGCCAGGGTCGAGGAAGGTGAAGAGGTGCCGGTGGGGATCGGCGAGGGGTCGGATCTCGGCGAGGCGGACGGCGATCTCGCGGCCTTGGGCGTCGCGGATGTTCCAGCCGATGAGGGAGAGGGCGGCGCTGCGCTCATCCAGGAGGACCTCGACGCTGCCGTCGCGCGGGCGGCGGGCCTGGGCGACGCGGACGCGGAGGATCCCGGGCTGGCGGCGCACCTCCTGGACGAGGAGGGAGGGGTCGGCGAGGCGGGGGGGGTCCTGGAGGAGCGGGCCGAGGGGGGTGGAGGAGGCGGGGAGGTGGAAGCTGGAGCCGAGGACGGGATCGTGGTGGATCACCTGGCCGCGGCTGGCGATGAGGAGCTGGCGGGAGGGGGGATCGTATTCGACGCGCATCTGTCCGCGTGCCATCCAGATCCGGCCACGGGCGACGGCGGTGGGGCCGCTGTTCTCCTGGAAGCGGGCCTGGAAGGCGGGCATGGCGGCGAGCGCGGCCTCGGCCTGGGCGACGAGGGCGGCCTGGTCGGGCGGGGGGGCGGCCTGGGGCTGGGCGCGGGGACCGCTGCGGGCGGGCAGGTCCTGCGCCAGGGCGGGCAGGGGGGCGAGGAGGGGCAGGACCAGGAGGGTACGGCGGCGCATGGGCTTGGTTCCCTGAGGACGGGAGAGAAGATGGGTCGTCCTGGGGGGGACGGCCTTGGAGTGTCCTGCGGGTTCCGGCGGGACCTATCTCCGGGACATGAGCGAGATCGACCTGGACGGCCCCCTCGAGCTGCTGCGCGTGCCTGGCCTCGGCTGGACGCTGGCGCTGCCGGCGCTGCCCGACGGCCCGCGGGGGGAGGGGGAGCTGCGGGTCGGGCCGGACGCGGCGGTCTTGGCCTTCGGGGATGCCTTGGCGTTCCGCCTGGGCGGGCTCGACCCGGCCGGGATCGGGGTGCTGCGGGGCCTGGCGGAGGTGGAGCTGGTCGAGATCGACGAGAGGGATCTGGTGGCGCGCCACCGGATCCGGGTCCGGCCGGTCTGACCGTGGCCTGCGGCCGCGAGGTCGCGCCGGGGTGCGGGGGCTTCCGTCGGGCCGGTCCGGCCGCTATCTGACGGGCGTCCCCTGAGCGACCGAAGGCCCGACAATGACCCCGATCGACCGCGTCTCCCTTCGGCCCGAGGCCGGCCCCTCCTTCGCCCGCAAGGCGATCCGCGCCTTGTCGGCCGCAGGCCTGGTGGCGGGCGTGTCCTACCTGGGCGCCCAGTCGCCCGATCCGCTGGCGGCGGCGCCGGAGCGTCCGGCCGCCTCCGAGGTCGGAAGGGGCCTGGCGGCGGGGGCCGAGGCCTTGGCGGGGGAGCGGACGTACATCGTCGTCCTCGACCATGCCGCGCTGCCCGAGGGCTGGCGCGATCGTCCCCTCGAGGAGCGGACCCGCCTGGTGGCGGGCTACGTGTCTGGCCGCCTGGCGGAGCGCGGGGTGGCGGGGATCGCGCCGCAGTACGGGCAGGTGCTGCGGGGGATCGCGGCCGACGGGGCGCTGCCGACGGCGCGCTCGGTGGAGATGCTGCAGGTGGCGGGTCCCGGAGGTCCGGGCCTTGCGCATCTGTGCGTGGCGATCCCGGCGGATCCGGCGTCCGCCGAAGGGATGGTGTCGGGGATGGCGGGTCCTGTGCCGGCGCTGGGCGCGGCCGCGGTTCCGGAGACGCAGTGGCGCCGCTTCGTGGCGGCGCACGAGGTGTTCCACTGCCTGGACTTTCAGGAGCGGGGCGTCGTCTGGCGCCAGGCCCAGCGCTTCGGCATGACCGATGCCCCGCCGGCGGCGCCCTCCGAGATGGAACGCTTCGCCGACGCCGCGGCGGCGGTCTGGACCTTCGGATCGGGCCCGGAGGCGGCGGGTGCTGTGCGGGCGGCGGCGGATCTGCGGGCGCTGTTGGTGGCGCGGCATCTGGTCGAGCATCGCGTCCTGTCCTTCAAGCACTGGACGACGCCGGCGCTGGACGCGCTGGCCGACCGTCTCGAGCGTGGCGAGGGCACGGGGGCGACGGGGGTGGCGGGTGCGGCGGCGCTGGCGCGCACGGCCGTGGCCGACGTCCGGGGCGACGGCCCTGGCCTCCTGGCGGCCCTGCCGCGCCTGAACGACGCGGCCGAGCGTCCGACGGCGGTGTCCTTGGATCAGGTGGGCGCCGAGCTGCGGCGCCTGGGGGCGCCGGAGGCGCTGGCGGCGCGGGTGGAGCTCGCGGTGGCGCGCCAGGGCGGGCTCGATCGCCTGTTGCCCGAGCCGGGCTCGACGGGGGCCGGCCTGCTGGCGATGTCGGCGATGGCGGGGGATGTCCCGGCGCCGGGGCGCACGGATCTGCGCGGCGCCGAGGGCGTGGGCCTGGCGGGTGCGGATGTGCGTCCGTTGGCGCTGCCCGCCGGCCTGTCGATGGATCCGGCGACGGGCCTGCTGGTGCAGGCCGGCGACGAGGCGCTGCTGCGGGCGGTGACCGCCGCTCAGGATCGCACGTTGGCAGAGGCAGCGGACGCGGGCCGTGCGCCAATCGATCCGCGGTCGGGTCTGGCGATGGCGGCGGGTGCGGACGTCGCGACCGTGCGAACCGTGCAGGCGGCGCTGGCGGGGAAGCCTGCGGGCCTGGCGCGGGATCCGGCGACGGGGCTGCTGCTGGGTGAGGGCGATCGGGCGATGCTGGACGCGGTGCAGGCAGCGCGCGCCGCCGGATCGGCGCCGCTCGAGCGCGATGCGCAGACGGGCCTGCTGGCGGGCCCTGGCGATCACGCGCCCCTGGACGCGGTGACGTCGGCGCAGGATCGGGGTCTTGCGGCCGCGGCGGACGCCGGCCGCGCGCCGGTGGATCCGCGGTCGGGCCTGGTGATGGCGGCGGGTGCGGACGTTTCGACCGTGCGGGCCGTGCAGGCGGCGCGGGCTGCGTCGGCGCCTTCGGCGCCGACGGATCCGCGGGCGCAGAGTGCGACGCTGCGCGGGCTCGATCTGGCGGGTCGGGAGGGCGTGCTGTCGGCGCGTTTCCAGACCTGGGGCATGCCGATGGATCCGCTGGCGCAGGAGGAGATGCGGATCCGGCATGCCTTCCAGCAGGAGATGATCCGCTGCAACAACCTGCAGGCGGGCGCGAACGTGATGGCCGGCATCTTCGCCGGTCCGACGAACGGGCTCTCGTGGTCGCTGGGTCAGCTGGGGGCGGGGATGACGGCGGAGATGTGCCGGGCGCGGGCGCAGCAGAACGCGGAGGCGGCGATGGGGCAGCTGCGCCAGATCGCGCAGCAGCGCGATCTGGCGCGGCAGCAGCAGAGGATGGGCGCCCGTCCGGGGGCTTGGGGTTCGGCCCCGCAGCAGGGCTGGGGTCCGGCGCCGGCGCCGAAGCAGGCCTGGGGTCAGGCTGGGCAGGACGGCGGGATGAAGACGCCGGAGCCGCGCCGCCGGCCGGCACAGCGCTGACGGTTTCCGTCCGCGCTCGTGAGGTGTGGGGGTGGTGGACGATGGACGAAACTGACCCCGCCGGCGTGGCCGGCGGGGTCTTGGGTCTCTCTCCGATGTGCAGGACGCCCTGTTGGGCTGGACATCCCCGGCGTTTCCCCTGTTGCGAGCCTCGGGCCCGCGAAAGCGCCGTGGGAATCAGATGGGATCGGGTGGGGAGTTCCAAAGACCTCTCTTGAACACGGTACCCGTGCGGCATGGGAACGCCTTGGGAGCCCTCCGGAGGAGGGGGCAAGGCGGTTCCTTGGCGCTGTACGCGGCGCCGCCGGCCCTTGGGACCGGCGGCGGAGGAGGGCGGGGAGGGCCGGGAGGAGAGGCTATTCGCCGCCGCCCTGGTGGGGGGAGGAGGTCTCGACGTCGCAGGGGCCGCTGCCGGGGCTGCAGGGCGGCAGGAGGCCGAAGGCGGGGCCCTGTACGGGGGCGCGGTCGGAGACGTGGGGGTTGCCGATCCACAGCCCGCCGCGGAGGCCGCCCAATCCGATGGCCTGCGGGACGGCGTTGCCGGCGCGGATCTCGATGTTGGGCGAGACGAAGGGGCCGACGGCGGTGCGGTTGGGGACGGTCGGGGCGGGCTGGCCGGCGATCGCCGGGATGGGAACGAGGGCGAGGAGGACGAAGGCGAGGACGCACATGGTGGATCGGGCTCCTGTCGGCTGGGAGGTCTGGATCCTAGGGGCTGGGCGGCGGATCCGCAACGGGCGCGGCCTCAACGTCCGTCATGGGGCCGGATCGTGAGGGAGAAGGGGTTGGCGGGGGCGGCGGGATCGATGTGGGCGGCCCATCCGGCGTGGATCCCGGTCTCCGGCACGACGAGGGGCTGTCCGGGGAGGGCGCAGCGCCATCCGCCTTGGGTGAGGAGGATCAGGGCGCGTCCGGGGTCGTGGGGCTCGGCGTCGAGGACGTAGCCGCCGACGAGGACCTGCATGCCGGGCGGGGGGAGCTGGATCTGGAACTCGGGCTCGGGGCGGGCGAGGTGGAGGCCCGGGCAGGGGACGCCGGCGCGCTCGGCGGGGATCCGCCAGGCCTCGCCGGGGGCGGGGACGACGACGGGGCCGGAGGCTTGGGCGGGGAGGGCGGCGAGGAGGAGGAGGGCGAGGCTAGCGGCGCTGCTGGATCGGGACATGCGAGATCTCGAGGGTGCCCTCGACGGGGGCGTTGGCGGGAGCGCGGGCGGCGGCCCAGACGCGGTAGGTGCCGGGGAGGGCGCCGGCGCGCAGGGAGGGCCCGCCGCGGGTGCCGCAGATGAGGGCGCCGTTGGGCATCTGGACGGCGACGACGGGCTCGACGCCGGGCTCGCGGGAGCCGAGGCGGAACTCGAGGAAGCCGATGGGCATCTGCGCCTGAGGCGCGTACTCGACGACGAAGGCGGGGGCGGGGCCGGCGACGAAGCCGGCGCAGCCGATGCGCGCGGCCGCTGCGAGCGGCAGGGGGCCGCCGAGGGAGAGGGCCTGGGGCTCGATCCACCATCCCGGGCCGCTTGGCTCGATCGTCAGCGTCTCGGTGGCTGCGGCGGCGCCGGGGGCGAGGAGGGCGATGGCGAGGAGGATCTGGCGCATGGCGGGGAGATGGGGCGGGATCAGGGGCCGACGACGCGCCAGCGGGGGGCGGAGACGCGCTGGATCCGGTCCCAGGGCAGGCCGCCGGCCTCCAGGAGGCGGGCGACCTTCTCGGCGCGCATCTGCGAGAGGCTGGGGATGGCGTTGGGCTGGATCCGGTGGCCGGCGCCGGGGCCTTCGATGCGCACGGGGGCGTTGGAGCCGCGGGCGAGGGCGCGTCCGAAGCTTACGAGGCGCTCGCCGTCCTGGGCGATGGGGACCTCGCCTTGGAACCGGATCGGCATGCAGAGGGCCTCGCCGGCGTCGCTGCAGGCGTCGGGCGCGGGGCCCTGGCGACGGACGGCGTGCTCCGCGAGGGCGGCGCCGGGGAGGAGGGCGCCGACGGCGGCGGCGAGGAGGTGGCGGCGGTGCATGACGGATCTCCGGGCGGGTGGCGCAGGCCAGGGAGGCTAGGGCGGCGGGGCGCGCCCGCCAAGCCGATGTGGTGGCTCAAGGGGCCGCGTGCTCGATGCGCAGGCGCACCGGCGGGACGGGGGCGCCCTCGAGGAGGGCGCCGACGTGGATCTGCCAGCGTCCCGGGCGGGCGGGGGCTTCGGCGCGGATCAGGCCGCAATGCCAGTCGCCGTCGGGATCCCGGAGGTAGAGCATGGGCGCGCCCTCGCCGTCGGCGGCGGCGGCGATCCGGCCGTCGGGGATGTCGATCCAGGGGGTGGCGAAGGGGAGGACGGCTTGGGGCAGGTGGCCGGCGCAGTCCGCGCCGATCTCCTCGCGCGCGGGGCGGGAGGCGGTGCGCCGCTCGGGGACGCCGGGGATCTGGGCGACGGGGATCCAGGAGGCGGCGGCCTCGGGGCGCGCGTCTTCGGGATCGCGGCCCGCGTCGCCTGGGGACGTGGTCGGCGCGGGCGATAGGGGAAGGTTGTCGTGGCCGGCCCTGCCGGAGTCGGCGCTCTCGACGCCGGGGGGCGGGGGGAGGTCCTCGCGGAGCACGGGCCCGTGATCGGGGGACAGATCCGGGATCCAGGGGGCGACGGCCAGGCCGTCGCCGTGGGCCGAGGAGGTCGTCGCCTGCTCCTGGGGGGCGCAGGCGGCCAGCGAGAGGGGGAAAAGGAGGAGCAGGCGGGGGATCATCTCAGGCCTCCGGAGGGGAGGGCGGAGATGGGAGCGCGGGGCGGCCGGGTGGCGCGGCCGGGTGGCCGCCCCGGCGTCCTTACTGGACGGAGACTTCGACGCGGCGGTTGTAGGGCTCGGGGACGTTGTCGCCGGTGGGGATGAAGAGCTCGCGCTCGCCGGCGCCGCGGGTGGAGACGAGGCCCTGAGGGACGTCGGCGGCGAGGAGGGCGCGCATGATGGCCTGGGCGCGGCGCTCGGAGAGGTCCTGGTTGTGGCGGTCGGAGCCGACGGTGTCGGTGTGGCCGACGATGCGCACGTGGGAGACGCCGGTGCGCATGATGGTGTGGGCCGCCTCGGCGATCGTGGCGCGGCCGGAGGGGGGGATCTCGGCGGAGCCGGAGGCGAAGTGGATGACGAAGGTGGGAGGCGCCACGGCCGAGGCGGGGGCGACGGAGGGCCCGAAGCGGGTGGCGCGCTGCAGCGGGAGCTGGGCGATGGTCAGTTCGAGGCAGGGGTTGGACGGGGTGCCGACGCCTTGGGCCTGGAGGCTGTTGCGCAGCTGCTCCTCGTTCTCCCCGGTCGCGTGGTAGGTCCGGGCGAAGCCGCCCATCGCGTCGGCGACCGTGCAGGTGGCCGTGTAGTTGGGGCGGGGGGACTGGTGGATCTCCCCGCACGCGGCGAGCGAGACGAGGGCGGATGCGGCGAGGGCGGTCTTGAGGCGCACGATGGCTCTCCCGGGCTGGGCGGGTGGTGCTGCGATAGTGGGTCCCTGGCGGGCCTTGGCAAGGCCGGGGGGTCAGCGGGCGGGACGGATCTCGGAGAGGACCCCGCGGTGGTCCGATCCGGGGATCTCGAAGGGCACGGGGCCGACGGCGGCCAGGCCGGGGCCGGCGAGGACGTGGTCGATGGCGATGCCGGCCATGCCGAACCGGGCGGGGAAGGTGCCGATCCACCAGGGGGTGGCGCCTGCGAGGCGTCCGTCGGGATCGAGGAGGCGCCAGTCGCGGATCCGCGGGGTGGTGTTGAGGTCGCCGGCGACGATGGCCGGAGGGCCGGGCTGGCGCAGGCGCGCGGAGAGGCCGGCCAGGGTCAGCGCGCGCTCCTGGCGCGCGGGCTCGGAGAGGGGGGAGCGGGGGTGGGCGGCGAGGAGGCGCACGGGGCCGAAGGGGGCGCGCAGGACGACCTCGACGGCGTCGCGCCCGAAGGATCCCTCGGGCGGGGCGATGCGCGCCTCCCCCTCGGGGGCGTAGCGGGAGAGGACGAGGACGCCGCCGTGCGCGCCGTCGCCTTCGGGGGCCCACCAGGCGTGGTGGTGGGCGACGTGGCGGATCATGGCGTCGCGCACGGCCGTGGTGGCCTCGAGGACGACGAGGACGTCGGGCTGCTGCCGCGCGACCGCGATCGCCGCCTCCTCCGGGGTCTCGTTGTGGCGGAAGGCGTTGGCGACGGCGACGCGTGCGCCGGGGCCGTTCCAGCCCGGGTCTGCGGATCGGCCGGGGGGCTCCCAGGCGTGCCAGCCCCCCCAGAAGAGGGCGAGCGCCCAGACGCCCGGCCAGGGCCAGGGCGCGGGGCGGGTGGCCAGGCGCAGGGCGGCGGCGAGGGCGAGGCCCGCGCCGGCCCAGCCGCTCCAGGCGGCATAGGCGGCCATCGGCCAGGCGGCGTCCTGGGCGAGGCCGAGAAGGAGCAGGACGGCGGCCGCGATCCCGACGCTGCGGGCGAGGAAGATCAGGGCGGCGGCGATCTTGGCGGTCAAGGGAGCCGTCCTCTCGGCTGGAGGGAGGAGCAGGAGATGGGGCGGGCCTGCGCCGTCGGGGATCTCCGGAGTGCGCGCGGAGCCTCTGGCGCACGCCGCCGAGCTCGCGCGTCGTCCGGATCCGTTCGAGGCTCCGGGCCGCGGCCGCCCGGGCGGGGTCGCCGTCCTTCCCCCAGTCCGCGAGCGCGTCGCCGAGATCCTCGGGCGCGGTCCGGCCGTCCAGGATGATGCGCGGACCTCCCTCTCCCGGGCGGGCGGCGTCGACATGGAGCATCGCTCCGGTTCCCGGGTCATCGAGGCGGTGGGGCGTACGGGAACCATGGGGAGCCCGGCGGACGAGTCCCGCCTGCTGGAGGAGGTCGGCGAGGCGGTCGGCCTGGGCGTGGGCGGCGGGATCGGGATTGCACGAGGTGTCGACGCCGTTGCTCCATTCGAGGCTAGGGAGCGGGAGACCAAGTGTCGCCATCGCCGCGACGGCCTTGGCGATGGCCTCGAGGAGGCTGGCTCGGGGATCGATCTCAACCTTCATGGCGCGCCTTCGACGGGAGGGATGAGGGCCAGTGCGGCGCCGGTCCGCCGGTCGGGAGGTCGAGCGCGCGTGCCCAGGCCTCTGCGAGCGAGAGGCGCAGGCCTTCGAGGCGATCGAGGCGGCGGGCCTGGGCGGCGTGGACGGCGGGCTTGGGGGCCCCGAGGAGTCTCGGAGAGGCAGGCGGCGGAGGCCACCTCGGCGAGCCAGCGGGTGTGGACCGCGACGGCGGCGTCGCGCAGGGAGCGCGCGTTGCGCAGCATGGCGTGGCGGAGGTTCTGGGGCAGACGCCGCCCGACGGCGCTTTCGGCGAGCCAGACCGGATTCCCGCAGGTGGGCGGTCAGGGCGGCAGGCGGGGGCCGCGCCCGAACGGATCCTCGCCCGGCGGGACGCACGGGGTCGCCCCGCCTTGGGGGAAGCGGTCTGCCGCCGCCGGCAGGGGGGGGGGGCGAGGAGGAGGGCGGAAAGGAGCAGGTGTCGTCGCATGGGGCACGATCTGGGCCCCGGGGGCGCGTCTGTCGTCACGGCCCGTCGTAGGCACGCCTCGAGGACGGAGGAGAGGGCGGAACACACTGGCTTCCCCCTTTGTCCGCGCTCACCGTAGGGTTTCCCCTTCCCGTTGTCAGGAAGACCGATGTCTATCTCCTCCGATTTCCTCCTCGAAGGCCGCGACGGCGTGTTCTCCTCCGTCCTCGTCTCCGGCCTGCAGGCCCTCGTGCGCGCCCTGCTCCTCCAGGCCGCCGCCGACCGGCGTGCGGGCCTCTCGACCGAGGGGCTCGTTTCGGGCGACCGCGGCTCCCCCGTCTCGACGCTCGAGCGCTCCTTGGCCGAGGTGTCGGTCCTACTCAACGCGGCCGGCGTGCGGCGGCCGCTCGGGATCCACGAGAACCTGGCGTTATAATGCAGCTCTGGGGCCTCGCGCGCGGGCCTGAGCGTCGATGGCATCTTCGACCTCTGGTGCGGCAAAGTGCTGGGGTTCGACCGCTCGATGAACGCGCTGCGCCATGCCACCGGTGACGGCATCGCTCTCACCGGGGGCGCGGTCGCGGTGGTGGGTGACGCCCCGAGCGCGGTCTCCGCGACGATCCACAGCCGTTGCACCGGGCGCTTGGCGCGCGGGGCCGAGATGCATCCTTGCCGCTTCCTTGCATCGAGGGCATTCTACGAGGTGGCGCGCCTCTAAGCGCGGGATCCGCTGTTTGCCCCCGATCGGACGCTCTGCGGCCGGGTGTTGCGTCCCCGCCGGGTGGATCTTTCGGAAGGCCTCGCTGGTCTGGCCTTCCGCGCGATCGAGGCCCACGGAGCCGACCTCGTGCGCCTGATGGGCACGCTCGAGCCCCGCCCGCTGGTGGTTGCCTGGCGCGTGATCGACTGGCCGTCGCTGATCCGCGGCTACGGCCCTGTGCGGGAGGAATCGAGGGTGAAGGCCGAGGCCGAACGCCCGGCGGCCTCGGCGTGGATGGAGCACCGCTCGGCCGCGGCGCAGGCACCGCGTCAGATCGCCACCTGAGGCGGGAGGGAATCTGTCGCGCCACCATGATCTCCCGCCCGAGGGGTTCGGGGCGAGGATCCAGGGCGCGCCGATCAGGGCGCTCTCCTGCCTGTCCTGGCTGAAGGTTGGCCGGTCGGACTGCTCGACGCAGGCCAGGCGGATGGATGGGCGGACGGGGTGCCAGCGCCGCGCCGGCGGGTTGGCATGGGATTGTCGCCGGGTCTATAACCCGAACAAAGGGAACCATGGTCTGAGATGGGCCTCTCCCCTGGGATTCCCGACGGCACTGCCGGACCGGCGGAGATGTCAGCCCAATCGCCGGGAGATTGGGCCTCGCAGGCCGATCTCTGCTCGCTCGGCCTTTGTTTGGGTTATAATCCCGATTGTCGCGCTCTGGAAGGGGTTGGAGGGGCACGGGGAGTGTCTTCAGCGCTCGGGAAGTCGCTCCGACATGGCGCGCGCGGCAATGCACTCAAGGCGTTCGAGCGCCTGAATTGCCAGATCGGGAACCTCTCGATGGAACGCTTTCCAGGAGGGGGTTGGCGTGACGAACGCATTCAGGGCATTGAGCAGGGTCGGCCGCATCTGCTTCACACGGTCAAGCATTCCCCGCAACGCCTTTCTCCCCACACGGGTGGCGAGGGCGTCGAGAGACTTGGGAGCACGCGATTCCAGCGCGGCAAGATCATAAAGGTCGCGCGCGCTCGTCTGGGACCCGCGATAGAGGATTTTCTTTGCCATGATCTCCGTCGGCGTCTCCCGGGCCACCAGGATGCCCCGTCCGATAGGCAAGGTGCCGGAGGTGCTTTGCTCCGTGACGGGAAGTGCGATGATCAAATCGATTTCCTGTATTCCCTTGACGAACTTCAGGAAATTCGACTGTTCGGTATAGGGCAGACCGAGGGCTTCTATCCGATGGTTGAGGCGTGGAGTTAGGAAGCCGATGGCCTGGGGGTCGCGATGGAAGAAGTCGAGGTCGTGGCTGATGCGATGCTTCAGCAACCCGGCAAGCATGCTGCCTCCTCCAACAGAGAGGCCGTCTCGAAAGGATGGAGGCAGCTCGTCCAGAATGAGCGCTGCCGTCTCCAGCAAGCCTGTCCAGGGCTCAACGACCATCGAGGGCGTCCAGGAAGTGGCGCGTCGGCGTACCGAAGCGTTCTTCGACGGCGGAGCAGGCGCGTCGCATCGTCGGCTCGTCAAGCCTCAGGCGGCGCGCGTAGGCCAGGGCCATTCCAGGAGGGACCTCGCTGAGCAGGATGGCCATGGCAGGCACGCCTGGCCCCTCCAGGTGATGGAAGGCGTGTTGGATGTCCGCATCCGACGCGATCCCGGGAAGGGAGACGCAAGCGGCAACCAGGGCAGGATCCGGATGGCTCATAGCCCTCAGGATCTGGGGGCGGAGGCGAGCGAGGCGCAAGGCATCGTTTTTTGGTCGGGCCTATAACCCCAACTTGGATTATCAATTCTGGTATATAACCCCGACAAAGGTTGAGCGGACGGAGATCGACCTCGCAGGCCGATCTTCCGGCAACGCGTTCGACATTTCCGCCATTTTGGCAGTACCACCGGGATTCCCAGGCTAAAGGCCTATCTCAGGCCATGGTTCCCTTTGTTTGGGTTATAGACCCGTTCTTCTTTGCGGCCGTCTTCGGGGAAAGCGGACGTGCCATGGAAAAGCGTGCGGTGCTCTCACGAGATGTTCGGATCCTCTTTTTCTCTCGTTTCCGTCTCGCTCCTTGGCTTTCCGAAGGCGTCGTTGTAGAGAGTCCCATAATGGCTGTAGGGTAAGGCGGCGCCATCGCGGATCCAGATCGGCGCGTTCGAGGGCCCTCGGTATGATTCGTTTGGGCGAGAGGCAGTGGATCATCTGGGTGGGTCTTCCGACGTGGGCCTTGGCCAGCCCGTGGCAGAGCTCACGCAGGAGCTCGGTGCGCATGCGATGGGTGCCCTGGCCATCGTCGAGAAGATCGAACAGGAAGGCCTCGAGAACGTCGATGGCAGCGGCGCATTGCCGGATGGACTCTTGGCGGTCAAGGGAGCCATCCTCTCGGCTGGCAGGCAAAGCAGGAGATGGGGCGGGCCTGCGCCGTCAGGGATATGCGGAGTGCGCGCGGAGCCACTGGCGCACGCGTCTGAGATCGCACGTTATTAGGATCTGTTGGAGGCTCTGGGCCGCGGCCGCCTGGGCGGGGTCGTCGTCTTTCCCCCAGTCCGCGGGCACGTCGCCGAGATCCTCGGGTGCGGTCCGACTGTCCAGGGTGATGCGCGGGCCTCCCTTTCCCGGGCGGGCGGCGTCGACATAGAGCGCCGCTTTGGTTTACGGGTCCTCGAGGCGGTGTGGCGTATGGAAGCCATGGGGAGCCTAACCGACGAGTCTTAGCTGCTGGAGGAGGTCGGCGAGGCGGTCGGCCTGGGCGGCGCGGACGGCGGGCTCGGGAGCCCCGAGGATGCGGGCGACGTCCTCGGAGGAGCGGTAGGGGGAGCGCGGCAGGCCGAGGCGGCGTCCGGCCTCGGTCTCGGAGAGGCCGGCGGCGGAGGCCACCTCGGCGAGCCAGCGGGTGTGGACCGCGACGGCGGCGTCGCGCAGGGCGCGCGCGTCGCGCAGCATGGCGTGGCGGAGGTTCTGGGCAGACGCCGCCCGACGGCGCTCTCGGCGAGCCAGACCGGATTCCAGCGGGCGGGCGGCCAGGGCGGCAGGCGGCGGCCGCGCCCGAACGGATCCTCGCCCGGCGGGACGCGCGGGGTCGCCCCGCCCTGGGGGAAGCGGTCCGCCGCCACCGGCAGGGGGGCGAGGAGGAGGGCGGAAAGGAGCAGGTGTCGTCGCATGGGGGCACGATCTGGGCTCCGGGGACGCGTCTGTCGTCACGGCCTGTCGTGGGCATGTCTCGAGGGCGGAGGAGAGGGCGGAACACGCTGGCTTCCCCGTCCGTCCGGCTGGCCGCGTTCCCTGCTCTCGACAGGAGAGGGTGGCGAGGACGGAAAGCGTCTCCCATCTCCCCCTCCGTCCGCGCCCGCCGCAGGGTCTCCTCCCCTCCCGTTTCCAGAAAGGCCGATGTCCGTCTCCTCCGATCCCCTCCTCGAAGGCCGCTACGGCGTGTCCTCCCCCGTCCTCGTCTCCGGGCAGCAAGCGCTCGTGCGCGCGCTGCTCCTCCAGGCGGCGGCCGACCGCCGCGCGGGCCTCTCGACCGAGGGGCTCGTCTCGGGCTACCGGGGCTCTCCGGTCTCGACGCTCGACCGTTCCTTGGCCGAGGCGTCGGCCCTGCTCGACGCGGCCGGCGTCCGGCGCCTGCCCGGGATCAACGAGGACCTGGCGCTGACCCAGCTCTGGGGGGCCCAGCGCGCGGGCCTGCGCGCCGACCGGCGCGTCGATGGGGTCTTCGCCCTCTGGTATGGCAAGGCGCCGGGGCTCGACCGCTCGATGGACGCGCTGCGCCACGCCGCCGGCGACGGCGTCGCCCCCGCCGGGGGCGCGGTCGCGGTGGCGGGCGACGACCCGGACGCGGTCTCCTCGACGATCCACAGCCGCTGCGACGTCCTCTTCGCCGCCGCGCACGTCCCCGTCCTGGCGCCCTCCTCGGTCGCCGAGGTCGTGCGGCTGACGCGGATGGGCTTCCTGCTGTCGCGCCATGTCGGCACCTGGGTGGGCCTGCGCCTGTCCCAGCCCGTCGCGGAGGGGCATGCGGCGGTCGCCCCCGAGGTCGGCGCCGAGGATCCGATCCCGGCGCGCGGCCCCGACGGGATCGGGATCCGCCTCTCCCCGCCCTGGGCCGGCCAGGAGGCGGTCCATCGCGGCCGCCGCCTGCCCAAGGTCGAGGAGATCGCGGCCGCGCTCGGGATCGACGCCGACGAGAAGGCCCCTGGCGCCCGCGTCGGCCTCGTGGCGTCGGGGCAGGCCTACGCGCGCCTGGTGCGCCTGCTCGAGGACGCGGGGCTGGACGCGTCGGCGCGCGCGCGCCTCGGCCTGGCGCTGCGGCGCATCGACATGCCCTGGCCGCTGGCGGCCAGCGGCCTGCGCCGCTTCGCCGGGGGGCTCGAGGCGCTGGCGGTCGTGGAGGAGAAGGAGCCCTTCATCGAGGACCAGGTCCATGGGATCCTGGCCGGCATGGAAGGCGCTCCGGCGGTCTGGGGGCGCCGGCGCGGGGGCGACTGGCTCTCCGACCTCGGCGCGATCGACGCCCGCGACCTCGCGCGCGTGCTCTCCCGCCTGCCGCTGCCGGAGCTCGCCCTGGCGCTGTCCCCCGCCCTCTCCCCCCGCCTGGCCCCCGAGGCCCCGGGCCCGGGCCGCGCGCCCTGGTTCTGCCCCGGCTGCCCGCACGGCGTCTCCACCCGGATCCCCGAGGGGGCGCAGGCATCCGCCGGGATCGGCTGCCACCTGATGGCCGTCTCGATGGACCGCGGGACCTCCGACCTCGCCCACATGGGCGCCGAGGGCGTGGGCTGGGCCGGCGAGGCCCCCTTCGTCGCCCAGGAGCACCGCTTCGTCAATGTCGGCGACGGCACCTGGTTCCACTCCGGATCCCTGGCGCTCCGCCAGGCCATCGTCTCGGGGGCGCGCGCGACCTTCAAGGTGCTCGCCAACGACGCCGTCGCGATGACCGGCGGGCAGTCGGTCGACGGCGCCGCGACCCCCGACCGCATCGCCTGGCACGCCCGGGCCGAGGGCGTCGAGGCGGTCGAGGTCGTGGCGGCCGATCCGAAGGCCCTCGACCCGCGCCTCTTCCCGCCGGGCGTGCGGATCCATCCTCGCCGGCGCCTCGACGCCGTCCAGCGCCGCCTGGCGGCGCGTCCGGGCATGTCGGTGCTCATCTACCATCAGGAGTGCGCGACGACGCTCAAGCGCAAGCGCAAGCGCGGCCAGGCCTCGCTGCCCGGCGTGGTGGCCATCGGCGAGGCCGTCTGCGAGGGCTGCGGCGACTGCGGCGTCCAGTCCGGCTGCACCGCGCTCACGCCGGTGGAGACCGCGATCGGCCCGCGCCGCGCCGTCGACCTCGCCGCCTGCAACATCGACCGCTCCTGCCAGGACGGCTTCTGCCCCTCCTTCGTCTTCGTCGAGGGCGGCCGCGCGCCGACGGCCGCGCTGCCCTCCCTCCCCCTGCCCCCCGCCCCGCCGGCGCTGGCGCCGGCGGCCTCCGTCGGGATCGCGGGCGTGGGCGGCACGGGCGTCGTCACGGTCGCCGCCGTCCTCGCGATGGCCGCTCACCTCGACCGCCTGCCGGTCTCGGTCGCCGAGCGCACCGGCATGGCCCAGAAGGGCGGGTCGGTCTATGCGGAGCTGCGCTTCGACGGCGGCTTCGGCGAGGTCGGGGCCTTCGGCGCGGATCTCGTGCTCGCCGCCGACCCGGTGGCCGCGACCGTCGGGCACGCGGAGCGCTGGTTCGGCCTGCACACCCGCACCGTGGCCGGCGCCGAGGCGCCGCCGCTCGGCCCTGAGGCGCTCGGCCTGGTCCAGCCTGCCCCGCGCGCGGCCTACCGCGGCGCGCTCGAGGGGCGCAGCCCGGGCGGCGTGCGCTGGATCGCCGCCGACGCGCTGGCGCGCCGGCTGCTCGGCGATCCGATGCCGGCCGGCATGATCCTCCTCGGCGCCGCCTTCCAGGAGGGCCGCCTGCCCGTCTCCTTCGAGGCGCTCGAGGAGGCGGTGCGGCGCAACGGCGCGGGTGTGGCGATGAACCTCGCCGCGCTGCGCGCGGGCCGCTGGCTCGTGGCCGACCCCGCCGAGCTCGCCCGCCACCTCCCCGCCGAGCCGCCCCCGGCCCTGCCGCGGACGGACTGGGCGCCGGAGCGCCTCTCCGCCTGGATCCGCGCCGATCTCGCCGACGGCTTCGGCCCCCGCGCGGTCGCCCGCCTCGAGGCCCTCCTCGCGCCGCTGGCCGACGCCGAGGCCCGCGCGGGCGGCGACGGGCGCCTGACGCACGCGGCCGAGGTGCAGCTCTACCGCCTCCTCGCGCCCAAGGACGCCTACGAGGTGGCGCGCCTGTGGGCGCGGGACCCGCTCCTGGCCCCCGCCCGGTCGCTCGGCGGCCGGGCGTGGCTGCGCCTCCATGTCCCCTTCCTGCCGGGCAAGGATCACCGCGGCCGCCCCCGCCGGGTGGATCTCCCCGAGGCGCTCGCCCGTCCGGCCTTCCGGGCGCTCGCTTGGGCGCGGCGCCTGCGCGGCACCTGGGCCGATCCGTTCCGGGGCCTGCCGGAGGCCAAGGCCGCCACGGCCGCGCTCGAGACCTATGGCGCCGACCTCGTGCGCCTGGCCGAGACGCTCGAGCCCCGTACGCTGGTGGCTGCGCGGCGGGTGGTGGACTGGCCGTCGCTGATCCGCGGCTACGGCCCGGTACGGGAGGCGGCGTCGGCGAAGGCCGAAGCCGAGCGCCAGGCGGCCTGGGCATGGATGGAGCGCCGCCCGGCCGCGGCGCCGGCGGCGCGCAAGGTCGCCGCCTGAGGCGGTCGGAGGGAGGGGCCGATCAGCGCTCGGAACCGGACGTCCGTCGCTTGGTCGCCGGCGGCGAAGGGGCGATGTCCGCAAGCCGGCGCGCCCGATCTGCCTCTGGATGCTCGAAGGCGGATGCCATCCGCTCGATATCGCGCCGTCCCAGCCGCAGGGCGACGGCCTCCCGCCTCCAGCCGACGGCGGCTGCTGAGACCTCGCGGACGATCGAGCGCGCCGCCGCCGGGCGCAGGAGGAAGGCCGGGGCCGCTTCGAGCGCAAGCTCGATCGAGCAGGTTCCGTCCTCGCCGAGGATCCGCGTCGACAGCACGGCGGGCTTCATGTCCCGGGGCACGGGATTGAGGTCGTAGGCGGGGGACAGGCGCCAACCGCCCTCTCCCCCCCAGAGGAAGCCGTGGTTCCGGAGGTGATCATCGACGTTGGAGACGAGGATGTTGAAGACCATCCTGCGGAAGAGCTCGGCGGCGTCCTCTTCCGCGCGCGCGCCGTGCGTGCGGATCGCGTCGACGATCTCGGGATAGCTGCGCCTCTCGCCGTCCCGTCCGCCGAGCATCGACAGCGCGGAGAGGAAGGGGATGCGCCTTCCCTGCTCGGTCCGGTCGAACCGCCGCGAGATCAGGACCGGTCTCCCGGAGATGGTCTCGAGACGCGCTGTTCGGAGGTCCGGATCCCAGCCTTCGCGGCGAGGCGCAGGGCGATGGATTCCCAGGCCTCGATTCCGTAGTCGTCCGACTCCCTGGGAAACTTCGCGATGGCGAGCCGGCCGTCGCGATCCGCCACGGAGGCCTTCGGACGTGCGCCGCCGAGGGAGGATCCGGGAGCGAAGAGGAGGCGGAGGTCGTCGTCCGTCTCCTGGTTGCGCAGCACCCGATCCGTCGTGGCCAGGAGGCGCGGCAGATCGACGAGGGGCGGGATCCCGCCCTTCGCGAGGGGCGACTGGAAGGCCTCCTCCCCACGGCGTCGGAAGCGCAGGGCGCCCAGCCGGGCGGTGTCGGAGACCCCGAGCAGATAGTCGATCTCCGTCAGGGTCCGCACGCCCCGCCCCTCCCGCTGGGCGGTCCGGCGCTCGAGGCGTCGCATCAGTTCCCGTCCCCAGGTGTCCGGGGCCGAATCGGAGAAGGCTCCGAAGATCTCCCGCCCGCCATCGGGCGTGTGTCCGCCGGGGCCTAGGCTGAGGGCGGGCTCGATGGCGAAGCGCCCTGGCAGCCGGAGCCATTCTTCCGCATAGAAAAACCTCGTCGAGGTGCGCCCGTTCCTCGACGCTCCGTGGAGCACGCCCGCCAGGTGCGGCGTCCCGTCGAGGTCGACATGGACCTCGACCTCGGTCCGGCTCATGGCACGATAGGCTTCGGCAGGCGGATCCGTTGCGGCAGGCGCGAATCCTCGATGGCGTCGCCGGCCGGATCCTCCGCGATCAGCGTCCCGAGCGTCCCGACCAGCCCGAGGGCGTGCATGACCGAGGCGTAGATCCCGAAGGCCACCGCCGCATCGCCCCGTTCGACCCGCCGCAGGGTCGGTTGCGAGATGGCCGCCCGGTCCGCGACGATCGCCATCGGCAGGCGCCGGCGCAGGCGGGCGCGCCGGAGATCCCGGCCGATCCGCTGGATCGCCTGCTTGGCCGCCAAGGTGGGGGTATGCGGGGCTGCCATCGTTTTTTCCAAAAAGTTCTCTTTCTCTTCAGAAGATGGTGGCAAGGTTCTTTTTCTCAAGGTCTGTGCGGTCGCGATCTTGGATGTCGCCGTGCCGCCGGAGATCGTGGAGCCCGTGGTCCGGGGCGCGGGAGGGCGCCCGGCGTTGTCGAGGCGTCGCTGTGGCCCACTGTATTCAGGCCGGCGCCGCGCCGGCGGGAGACGCCCCATGAGGCGCCGCTGCTGGATCCTTGCCCTGCCCGTGCTCCTGGCGCCTGCGGCTCGGACTGCCGTGTCATGGAGCCGAACTTCAACTTCTACCGCCAGGACGCGCCGGGGCCGGGCGGGATGCGCCTCTGGGTCGCCGAGCAGTGGCGTCTCGACGAGTCGGCGCGTCCCGCGCCCCCGTCGGGGGAATGAGCGATGCCGGGCGCCGATCTGCCGCCCCTGCTGGCGCTGCTGATGGCGCTGGTGGGCGCGCTCGGCCTGGCCGAGGCCTGGGCGGAGGCCGGCCGGCGCGGGCCCGACGGCGGCGCGCTGGCGCGGGATCGTGCGGCGTGGGCGTCGCTGGCCTTTGCGCTCCTGCTGCTGTCCGTGCCGTGGTCGGCGGCCTCTCCGGTGGCGCTGGGCCTCGGATTGGCTGCGTCGGCGGCCTTGGCGATCCTGCTGCCGCGGGTGATGATTCCGGCCCGTGCGACCCAGACGGGAGCGGAGGAGGTCCTGTGGCCGTCCGCGCGTCCGGCGCTCGGCCTGGCGGTGCTGCTCGGGGCGGCGAAGGTCTGGGGCCTGCTGGTGGGGCTGGGGCTGGTGGTCCTGGCGGGAATGCCGGCGGCGCCTGCGGATGCCGCGGTCGTGTCGCAGATCTTCCTGGGCATGAGGGCCATGGGCCTGCTGGTCTCCTGGTCCTTCGTGATGTGGCCGGTCTGGCGCGGGGACTGGGCCGGAGGTCGGGCGGGGCTGCGGGTGCTGTGTCGGGGCGGGATCCTGACGGCGGCGATGGCGGGATGGATGCTGCTGTCGCTGCTGCAGGGGCTGGTGATGGGGCGGGCGCTGTAGGGATGCGGATCCTGGCAGTCGTGCGGCTCGGCCTCGGCAGCTACAAGACCGCCTGGCTGCTCCTGCACAAGCTCCGCCGGGCGATGGTGAACCCCGAGCGCACCATGCTCGCGGGCATCGTCGAGGTGGACGACGAGGGGAAGCCGATGCGGCTCCATCTGGAGCCCATCCAGGCCTACAGCCGGGCGACACTCCAGGGCTTCGTCGATCGGATCGTCGAGCAGGGCATCGCCGTCGTCACCGACGGGCTGTCCGCCTACCAGGGAATGACCAACCACGAGCATCGCCACAAGGTCGTCGGTCGGATCGCGGCACATGTCCTGCTGCCATGGATCCACCGCGTCTTCTAGAGCCTGAAGCGGTGGTTCACCGGCATGCTGCACGGCGTCAGCAAGACACACCTGAAGCGCTACCTAGACGAGTTCGTCTTCCGCTGGAACTGGCGACGGCGGACGGCGGCCGCCTTCAACGCACTACTCGGGTTCACGGTGGTTTTCCCCACGCCTCGTCGGACGACTTCGTTGCCCAGCGTGTTTGACTCGTACACCGGACGCACGGCCGTGGCGCTGCCCGCGGCCACCGAGGCTGTGATCGCGCCCGCGTCCGCGCGCACCTCCCGCCACTGCCGCGCCAGCGGCACGGCAAGGGCGACGGTTGCCGGCCCGAGCAGGAAATGCACGAACTGCGCCCCCTCGAAGTAGGCCCGGTAGTCGATCCCCGCCGCGAGCAGCGCGCCGGCGAGGAGGACGACGGCCAGCAGCACGGGATTGGCGAGCGGATGGGCGCGGGCCTTGGCCTGGACCTGCAGGGCGAGCCACCAGGCGCAGATCGTCGCCGCCAGGGCCGCGAGGGGATCGCGGGAGAGGTAGACCCAGAGGTCGGCGATCTCCGTCATCGCCGCAGCAGCCGCTGGGCGACCAGCGCGGTCGTGCCGGTCGCGAGCAGGGTGCCGCCGAGGATCGCAAGCGCCACGGGGACGGCGGCGTCGGCTAAGACGTCGAGGTGGAGCACGACCCCGACCCCGGCGGGGACGAAGAGCAGGCCGAGATGGGCCAGGATCTGATCCGCCGTCCCCGCCAGGCTCTCCGGCGCCCCGCCGCGGGCGAGGAGGGCGGCGAGGAGGATCCCCATCCCGATCACCGGGCCCGGCACGGGCAGGCCGAAGGCGCGGGAGAGCGCCTCGCCGGCGAGCTGGCAGAGGAGCAGGACGGCGACGGCGCCGATCATCGGCAGGTCCTCCAGGGGACGCCCCCCCTCCGGCGGAGGGGCGAGGCGCCGCCTTGACATGGGAGCGCCCGTCGGGTTCCGCGCTCAGTCGAGCGCCCACCCGCCGCCCCGGGCGGCCGGCAGATCGCGATCGGGGACGCCGAGGTCGCATCCGAGCACCGCCTCGAGGCGCCGCAGGTTCCGCGCCGCCAGATCGGCCAGCCGCTTGGGGCCGGGGCCCCGCGCCTGCCCCGCCCAGGCCGCGACGCCGCGCAGGGTCTCCGCCCCCGCGGCCAGCAGCGGGGCCGGATCGCCCGTCTCGCCCAGATCGGAGACGAAGGCCTCGAGGTCGTCCGGGCGCAGGTCGTCCAGCCGCTCCGCCCGTCCGACGGGCATCGCCAGGCGGTCGGAGACGTCCGGGTCGAGGGCCACGGGATCGAGGTCGTAGAAGGGCGCCAGCCGCGGGGCCGGGCCGTCGTGCAGGACGGCGAGGTTCTTGGCGTGGAAGTCCCAGTTGCCGACGGCCAGCGAGAAGAGGACCAGCCGCAGCAGATCCAGGCGCGCCCGCGCGGGGTCCCGGAGGCGCGGGAGGAGATCGCGCCCCAGGCGCCGCGCCCCGTAGCGCCGATCGGCCGGGAGGCCTTCGGCGTGCGCGTACTTCTCGCGGGCGTGAAGGCCCAGCGCCTGGGCGGCGTCCTCCTGGTGGATCCGCTCCACCCCTCCGTCCGGGCCGGTCCGGCGGTCGAAGCGCTCGACCAGGATCCCCGCGATCGCGGCATGGCCGGGATCGTTGGTCGAACGCCCGTCGGCGCCGAAGGCCAGCAGGGCCGTCCGGACGACGGGCAGGCCGCAGCGCGCGGCCAGGTCCGTCGCGAGGTGCTCCATCCGCGCCGCCTCGGCCGGGCGGGCGCGGGAGACCTTGAGGACGTGCGTGCTGGGCGACAGGCCTGCGCCTGCCGGCCGCAGCAGGCGTCCCGCCCGCAGGGCCACGGCCGTCTTGGGCTGGAGGCCGCCGAGCGGCGACGGGTCGGGCGTCCCCTCCGGCAGGCCGCCATGGCGGCGCAGATCCTGGAGCAGGAGCGGGATCTCCTCCGCCGCGATCTCCTCGTAGTGGGAGGGATCCGCCGGATCGCCGTGCAGGCGCGGCGGCGGGGCGCCGGACGGCCGGAAGACGAGGGCGCCCATGCGGTCCTGCCCGCCCTCGGCGAGGAGGCGCAGAAGGTCGTCTGGGGCGCAGCCGACGTGCCGGACCTGCCGGCCCAGGATCTCGGGCCGCTCCGCCAGGAGGTTGCTCAGGAAGGCCTCGAGGACGGACCCCTCCGCGATCCGCGCGTCGCCGAAGGAGAGGGAGATCGTCGGGCCGCCGGGCGTCGCCTCGAGGCGCAGGCCCCCCTCCGTCCGCCGCAGGCGGGCGACGGGATCGGGGTAGGGCGCGAGATGGACGTCGAGGATCACGGGCGCGGCTCCATGCCCCCGGAGGTAGGCGCCGCGGGACTGCCGGCGGTGCTCAGCGCCGGACGACGCAGGTCCCGGCCAGGAGGTCGTGGAAGGGGCGCCGGTCGGGACGCCGGAACATCGGCCACAGCGGCAGGCCCAGTGCCAGCACGGTCAGCAGGTAGCCGGCCTGGCGCTTCCAGCCCTGCCGGGCCGTCGGACGCCGGCCGGTCTCGGCGTCGACGATCCAGAGCCGGAAGACGCGCTTGCCCGGGCTCGTGCCCGTGCGCCGCCAGATCTCGACGTAGAGGGCGATCCCGCCGACGAAGAGGCCGACCTCGACCGGCCCCCCGGGGAGGCCGGTGGCGACCAGCGCCCAGAGCAGCGGTGTCTGGAGCCCCAGCAGGACCGCGGTGTCGAGCAGCTGCGCCCAGAGGCGGGCCAGGTGCGGGGCGGGAACCGCCCCGGCCGCCGCAGGGCGGAGCCTGCCTGCGTCGTCGCGCGGCGCGGGGGCGGGGATCATGTGCCCTCCCAGGCGACGCTCGATCCCTGTCGGCCGGGGCGCACGCGCAGACGGAGCCCGAGGCGGGCCTCGAGGCCGGGGACGTGGGAGACCGCGCCGACCGTCCGCCCGGCGGCGGCGAGGCCGAGCAGCGCGTCGGCGGCCTGGTCGAGGGCGTCGGGGTCGAGGGAGCCGAAGCCCTCGTCGAGGATGAGCATGCCGAGCGCGCGCCCGCCGTGCAGCGCCTGCAGGGTCTCCGAGACCCCGAGGGCCAGCGCCAGCGCGGCGAGGAAGCCCTCGCCCCCCGACAGCGTCGCGCAGGCGCGCCGCGTCCCGTCCCATCGGTCCTCCACCTCGAGATCGAGCCCCGCGGCCCGCCGCCCGTCCGTCCCCGCGGCCTGGCGGTGCAGCGCGTAGCGCCCCTCCGTCAGGGCCGCGAGATGGCGCGACGCCCCCGCCAGGGCCTGGTCGAGCAGCCACCCGAGCGCGAAGCGCGCGAAGGAGACCCGGTCGCCCTTCCGCCCGGCGGCGAGATCCGCCAGCGCCCGCGCGTCCCCGCGCGCCGCCTCGGCCGCGTCGGCCGACGCCTTGGCGTCGCTCCAGGCGGCGAGATCGGCCTCGAGCGCCCCGTGCCGGCGCCGCGCGGCCTCGGCGGCGGCGGCGGCTTCGGCAAGCGCCGCGCGCGCCGCCTGGCGGCGCTCGGGCAGGGTCGGATCCGCGGGCGCGGCCGGCGGCAGACCCGCCAGCGCGGCCTCGGCCTGGGCGAGGGACGCGGAGGCCGCGGCGACGCCTTGGCGCAGTTGGACGAGGGTCTGCGTCCGGCGCTCGACCATCTGCCGCAGGCCCTCGGCCTCGGCGCGCAGGGCCGCGCGCTCGGCGCGGATCGCCGCCGGATCGAGATCGGGCGCGGCCGCCAGGGCCGCGTCCCGGCGCCGCGCGGCTTCGGCATGCGCCTCGGCCGCGATCGCCTGCCCGGCCTGCGCCGCGGCGTCGGCGCCGGCGGCCTGCAGGTAGCCCTCGAGCGCCTTGGCATGGGCGGCCTCGGCCGCCTCCAGCCGGTCCCCCGTCCCCGCCGGCGGCTCCGCAGGTTCGGGGTGATGGCGGCTGCCGCAGACGGGACAGGGCGCGCCGTCGGCGAGATCCTGGGCCAAGCGCGCCGCGGCGGACGCGGCATGCCAGCGCCGGGCCTCCGCGAGGCGAGCATCCTCGGCGCGGCGGCGGACGTCGGCCGCGGCGAGCGCGGCGGCGGTCCGCCCGGCCTGCCGCTCGGCGTCCGCGAGGCGGGCGGCGGTCTGGGTCGCGTCCAAGGCGAGGGCCTCGAGCACCTCGGCCGTCCGCAGCGCCTCGGCGCACGCGGCCAGGGCCTGATCGGCGCGCGCGAGATCGGGGGCAGGATCGGGCGTTGCCTCCGCCTCCGCGAGGCGGGCGTCGGCCTGGGTCTTCGCGAGGCGGGCCGCGTCCGCGCGGGCGGCGGCGTCCGCGCGCAGCCGCTCGGCCATCGCCCGTCCCGCGTCCTCGGCCAGGCGGGCCTCGAGGAGCCGGTCCTCGGCCTCGGCGGCCGCGCACGCGGCCTCCGCGGCGGCCTGCGCGTCCCGCGCCGCGGCGAGCGCGGCGGCCGGATCGGAGGTCGCCTCGCCGATGCGCCGCGCGAGGGCATCGGCGGCGGCCAGGGCCGCGCCGGCCTCGGCGTCGGCGGCCTTGGCGTCCTGCTCGAGCCGGTTGGCGAGGGCTTCGGTCCAGTGCGTGCCGAAGGCCTCCTGGAGGAGCCGCTCGCGGTCCTTGGCGGGGCCGGTCAGCACGTCGCGCCAGCGGCCCTGGGGCAGCAGGGCGACGGCGCGGAAGGCGGCGACGTCGAGGCCGAGGAGCGCACGCACGGCCCGGGACACGGGCTCGACGCCGGAGGCCTCGAGCGTCTCCGTCCCGTCGGGCCCGAGGCGCCAGAGCGCGGCCTCGGCGGGGCTCTCGACCATCCTGCCGCCGCGTCCGGGGCGCTGGCCGGCGGGGCGGCGGCGGATCCGCCAGGCCTGTCCGCCGTGGCGGAAGTCGAGCGTGATCTCGGTGGGCGTCGCCGGATCCGCCTGGAGGCAGCGCAGGCGCCCCTGCGCGCCGGCCTCGTCGCTCGAGACGACGCCGAAGAGGGCGACGCAGATCCCGTCCAGGATCGAGGACTTCCCCGCCCCCGTCGGCCCGCAGATCAGGAAGGCCCGTCCCGCATGGGCGGGGCTTAGGTCGATCTCCGTCCGGCCCGGGTAGGGGCCGAAGGCCTGCAGGGCGATCCGGTCGGGGCGCATCAGCCCTCCTCCCCCGCCAGCGCGGCGGCGACGCGGGCGCGCCGGCTTTCGGGCAGAGGCCCGCCGCCATGCGCCTCGTGGAAGCGCGTGAAGAGCGTCATCGGATCGAGATGGGGAGCGGGCGCCAAGACGCCGGGCGCGGCCGTCTCGGCCGCCGGATCCGTGCCGAGCCCGAGGAGGTGCGGGTAGGCCTCCTGCAGGCGCTCGAAGGCGCCGAGCGGGCGGACGGCGTCGGTCAGATCCGCCAGCGTCCAGGCGTCGCGCGCCGGGTCGGCGGCGGCCTGAGCGAGCAGGTCGGCGAGGGCGCCGCGGATCCGCCGCACGGGGCGTCCGGCGTCGAGCGGCAGGAGCTCGCGCCGGACGGTTCCGTCCTGGGCGATCTCGAGGAGGGCGAGGCTCTTGCGCTGCCCGGCCTCGTCGAAGGAGAGGGGCAACGGGGACCCGGCGTACCAGGCCCCCGGGCAGGGGGCGTGGGGGGCGTGGAGGTGGCCGAGCAGGACGGCGTGCGCACCGGCCGCGGCGAGCGTCTCGGGACGGACCAGCTCGAGCGTGCCGACGGCGGTGGGGCGCTCGCTCTCCGTCCCCGACGGACGGCCGCCTTGGACGAAGAGATGGGCGGCGAGCGCGCGGGGGCCCCGGGGGGCCTCGAGGCCGGCGAGCAGGGCCGCGACCGCCGCATCGTGCCCGGCCGGCGGCTCGGGTAGATCGAGGGCGGCCTGGACGGCCCAGGGATCGGCCCAGGGGAGGGCCACCACCTCGCCGTCGCCGACGGGGATGCGATGGACGCCCGGGCGCGCGGCGACGTGGAGGCCGCCGGCGTCGAAGAGGCGCGCGCCGAAGCCGAGGCGGTGGGGATCGTCGTGGTTGCCCGCCAGCAGCAGGACGCGGATCCCGAGGCCGCGCACGATCCGCGCGAGCGTGTCGTCGAGGAGGTCGAGGGCGGCGCGCGGCGGGGTGAAGGCGTCGAAGACGTCGCCGGCGACGACCAGCAGATCGGGGCGCGTCTCCTGCGCCGCGAGGACGAGCGCGTCCATCGCCGCGGCCTGGTCGTCGAGGCGCGACGCGCCGCGGAGGGCGCGGCCGAGGTGCAGGTCGGCGGTGTGGAGGAGGCGCATGTGGTTTTCTCTGAGAAGAAGATGGTCTTCTGCCATCTCGAGTGTGCGGCAGGACACCACGTCGATCTCGATTGTTTCTGTATCCCTGGGCAAGACGGCTGCCGGTCTAGGAGGGCCCCTGTATTGAGACCGCCTTTTTCAGATTGGCTTCGCCGCCGGCGACGGTCACGGCGGATGGGTTCCTGTGCTCGCAGACGAGATCGCCGCCTGGGCGATGACATCAGGTTGCGTTTTCACTCTTCCGGATATTGGACTTTGATATGCGGGGGATAGGGAATCTGCCCTGGCTCGGATGGAATATAGTACGGGTCTATAACCCAAACAAAGGGAACCATGGCCTGAGATCGGCCTCTGGCCTGGGGATTCCGGTGGTACTGCCAGAATGGCGGAGATGTCGAACGTGTTGCCGGGAGATCGGCCTGCGAGGCCGATCTCCGCCCGCTCAACCTTTGTTTGGGTTATAATCCCGGACAAAGATCCACAGCCCTTCGGCCATCCGCTAGGCCGCCTCGGGCGCGCGCGCGCCGATCCGCGATCTGGCGCAGCATGGGCACGCGGGCCTCGATCTCGGCTTGCTCCTCGGGGGAGAGGGGACGGAAGCCTTCCTGGGCGTCGGTCATCGGGGTCTGTCTCCGGACGGGCGGGGTCGGGCCGCTGCCCGCCCGTCCGCCCCTCAGGGGCGTCCGAGGGCCTGGCGCAGCGCCGGGGTCAGGGGAAGGTGGTCGAGCACGGCCTTGCCGAAGGAGACGTAGCCGCCCTGGTAGGGACGGCTGTGCGCGCGCACGAAGGCCGTCGTCTCGGGCGCGTCCAGCGCCGCGCGCAGCGCCGCGAGGTCGGTCCCCGCCGGGGGCAGGACGCAGTAGCCCGACAGCAGCAGCGCGTCCGGATCACGGTGCAGCCGGAACTGGGCCTGGCGCGCGAGCGGCGTGGTCACGATCTTGGGCCCGTAGAGCCCGTCCAGGCCCTGGCGGCGGCCGAAGGCGTACCACGCCTCGGCCTTCGGCACGCCCTTGTCGCGCGCGTCCAGCACGGGGCGGATGGAGCGCAGGTAGGCGTAGGCCGCGGGAAAGCGCTGCGCCAAGACGTCCTCGGGCAGCAGCGCCATGCGCCCCTGCGCGGTGCGCGCGTAGGGGAAGACGGCGCGCAGGCCCTGGTCGAGATCGTCGGCGGCCAGGGTCGAGGCCTTGACGACGGCGCGCAGGGCGGCGGCCTCGACGGTGATCTCGCCGGCCTTGGTGGCCAGGCGCACCATGGCGCCCTCCTGCCCCAGGAGCCGGCCGATGAAGTGCCCGTCCGCCAGCGTCGCGATGCCGGTGGAGATGCGGCACACCTGCCCCAGCGTCTCCGCCGCGGCCCCGCCCTGGCCCAGCTTCGGCAGGGCCTGGTCGAGATCGGAGGCCGCGACCGTGCGCGTCTCGACGGCGTCCGGATCGCCGGCGTCGGTGTAGGCGAAGGACGTCCGCCCCCCGTCGCGCTCGGCGTCGAGGACGGCCACGTAGGTCGTGGCGTTGGGGAAGATCTGGCGGTCGCGGTAGTCGTGGATGGCCCGGATCGCGCCCGTGCGCGCCAGCATCTCCCGCAGCCCACGCCCGGCCTGGGAGCGCAGCCACGAGTTGGGCATGATGTAGAGGAGCCGTCCCTGCGGGCGCAGCAGCTCCAAGGAGATCTCGACGAAGCCGAGGTAGAGGTCCGTCGCCCCCTTGCCCGTCGCGGGCAGGGCCTGCAAGAAGGCCCGGGTCGCCGGCCCGAGGTTCTGGAGGCGCACGTAGGGCGGGTTGCCCACGACCGCGTCGAAGGCGCCGCGCCAGCGCTCCAGGAAGGCGGGCGTGGCCACGTCCTGCGCCGAGAGCGCCCAGGACACCCCGCGCACGCCGTGCGCCCCCGCCTCGGCGTCGAGGCGCGCGCGGCAGGCCTGGACGGCGTCCGCGTCGAGGTCGTTGCCGAAGAGGCGCTTTTCCAGCGCCCGCCGGGGGTCCTGGCCCTCGGCGCGGGCCTGGGCCACGATCGGGCCCACCAGCGGGATCAGGAAGGCCCCGTCCCCGCAGGAGACGTCGGCCCAGCGCCGCCCCGGCAGGGCGCCGGCGCGCGCGTAGATCTCGGCGACGATGGGCGCCGGGGTATAGACGGCGCCGGTGGTCTTGTGGGAGGGGCGGCGGGGCATGGGGGGGATATGGCTCTGCAGCCCCGCCCGCGGAAGCGCTCAGCCCATCAGGGTGGGCGCGACGAGGCGCAGCTGGCGCGCGTAGGCATCCGGGCAATAGGTGTCGAGGATGTCGCGGGCCCGCTGGGCGGCCAGAGGATCGGCAGCGGCGATTCGCCGCGCCGTCTCCTCCGGATCCAGCAGCCGCACGCGAAGGTCCGCGGCGAAGACGTCCCAGAACTCGCTGCGCTCCTGTCCAGGTCCGAGATTGATCAGCGCCTCCTCGGGCAGGACGCCATCGACGGTGTCCTCGAAGGGCAGCAGCATGGAAGGCGTGCCCCGCAGGGCGGAATGGTAGGCATCGAGCGTGTCCAAGGTGAAGGTCTCGATGGCGCGCAGCACCCGCATCCCGTCCTCGGTGCCATAGACGGGCGTGCGCAGCCGCAGCAGGACGATGGCGCCGGCCGCATGGCCGGCGGAGCCGATCTTCTCCACGAGGCCGCTGAGATTCTCCGTCGCGTTGTTCTTGTTTTTTCCCGTCGAGGAGAGCGGCATCTTGCTCTCGATCAGCAGCACCTTGGGAGCAGGCAGAAGCCTAAGCCAGCCGTGCTCGCCCAAGGAAACGCGGTCCTGCCCGATGCGCGCCTCGCCCAGGCGCAGGCGTAAACCGCCGTCGCGCTTGGCCTCGACGTCGAGCGCGACCGCGCCGCGATGGAAGTAGCGCCCGGGCCTCAGGGCCTGCAGCGGCGCGTAGTCGGGATGCTGGAAGACTTCCGGTTCGAGACAGATCGTCTGTCCGCGCATGCCGGCGGAGATCAGAACGCCAAATCCCGATCGTTCCGCGACGGCTTGAAGCGGCGTCCCCGGAGGGGCATGGCAGATGTCGGCGCGCTTGGAGCGTCCGTCGGCGTCGACCGAAATCTCGTTGTTCCAAGACAGGCCGGCGGGCAGGCAGCCCGGAAGAGGGCCGGCCTTGGTGGAGACGCACCATCCTCCGGCGATCGCATGCCCCGTCGCGGCGTTCATGACGTTGCGGCCGAGAACACCGAAGACGCCATTCAGATCCGCCATCTTGTTCTGGCTCTTGTGCCCCGTGTCGGTGCGCATCGTGTCGATGATGGCGGAGCCGATGCCTGTCGTGACGGTCTGGATGGGAAAGGCGGTCATGGGAGTCCTGGAACCGGAAACGATATGGGTCTATAACCCAAACAAAGGGAGCCATGGCCTGAGATCGGCCTCTGGCCTGGGGATCCCGGGGGGAGCGCCAGAAGGGCGGAGAGGTCGAACGCGTTGCCGGGAGATCGGCCTGCGAGGCCGATCTCCGCCCGCTCAACCTTTGTTTGTGTTATAATCCCGATATAGTATGGATCTTCGGGGGGCTTTGGGCGGTTTTCACGTTCCCAGCGCACCCGGCGGATGAATTTGGTGAAGGCGATTTCGTGTTCGGTCTCTGGAGACGCCTTGCCTCGAAGGACATTGACGAAGCGTTGTTGGGCGTCTGTTTGCGGAACGTGCTTTCCGCTGTTGAGGGCCCGATGGAAGTCTCCATACCTCTCGATGAGATACTTTTCTCTTTCGGTGAGATCGTCTGGCGCGCTCATCGAGCCTTTGGGTCGGAAGGATTGCTCCAACGCCCCAGCCTATCGAGCCAGGCCAGGGCGCGGGCGGCGCCGGCGGGGTCTGGGCGTCTGGGGGCCTGGGAGGCGAGCCCGTCGGAGGTACGCCGGAGGCCCTCCAGGATCGCGGCGGCCTCGGGCCGGGAGGCGTGGCGGGCGAGGTCCATCGCGACGACGGAGAGCAGGGCCGCGAGCCCGGCGCCGGGGGGACGTCCGGCGAGGGCGCCTTCGAGGGCGCGGATTGCGGCGGTGACGTCGGCGTCGGCGGGGGGCCTGGCGTCGCCGGGGGTGCCTTCGGCGGCGCACAGCGCCGCGAGGGCGTCTGGGGCGAGCCACTGCTGGAAGGGCGCGGCCATGGCTGGTCTCCCGGGCGGCGGCCGGGGCGTCCGGCGGCTTCGCCTGGCGAGATGGGGCGCGGGGCTGCCGGGTCTAGCCCCGGCTCAGAGGACCCGGACGTCGGCGGTGAGGCGCCACTGGCGCCCTTCGGCGACGCAGGAGAGCGAGATCATGCCCGGAATGAGGGGGACGTACTCGAGGACGAAGGGGGCGCGGGCCGGGATCCCGGCCTGGGCGGGGGGCGGCAGGCGGGCCATCACGGCCTGGGCCGCGGCGCGGCAGGCCTGGGCGGAGGGCAGGAGGCGGGTCTCCTGGAAGGGGACGAGCGCGTGGGAGGGCGGGGCCTCGTCCTGGGCGGCGGCGGGCAGGCCGAGGCCGAGGCCGAGGAGGGCGGGCGTGGCGAGGAGGAGGGCGCGCATCGGAAGGCTCCGCAGGATCCGTGCGGGAGATGGGGTCTGGGTCGCGCGGGATCGCGGCGGGTCGGGCTGTCGTGCGGCGAGGCGTCAGCGGGCGAGCCAGGCGCCGAGGAAGTGCCAGGAGGGGCCGTCTTGCTGGCAGAGGAGGACGAGGGTCCCCTCGGGCCCTTCCTGGGCGTGCTCGAAGGGCAGCGGGGGGATGGGGATCCGGGCGGGCTCGGGGATCCGGGCCAGGAAGGTCGCGGCCTGGACGCGGCAGGCCTCGGGGCTCTGGACGGTGGTGCTGTGGGAGAGGGCCGGGATCTCGGCGGGCGCCTCGTCCCGGGCGATGGCGGGGAGGGCGAGCGCCAGGAGGAGGAGCATGGAGGGGAGGAGGGCGGGACGCATGGGAAAGGCTCCGGGCCGTGGGGCGTCGGGAGGGAGGTAGGTCCGTCAGGCGGGCAGGAGCAGGAGGAGGCGGTCGGGGATGTGGACGGCGAGGACGGGGCCGTCTTGGCGGAAGCGGATCTCGTCGGCGTCGAGGCGGCGGCGGAGGAGCAGGCGGTCGGGATCGGCCTCGAGGGAGAGGCGGGCGTGCGCGCTTTGGAGATCGGGGAGCCGCAGGACGCTGTCCTCGGCCTGCCGGGCGGCGCGGCGGAGGGCGTCGAGGATCGGGAGGGCGAGGGCGGGATCGGGATCGCGGTCGCGGAGCCAGGAAGGCAGGTCCTTGTCGTGCTCCTGGAGGGTCAGGGCGAGGGACAGGAGGACGGGCGCGGCGGGGACGGGGGCGTCGGGGCGCCGATGGATCTGGATCTCCCCGTCCTCCGCGATCCAGGCCGCGACGCCGGGGGCGGCGGCGAGGAGGGGCAGGCGGGTGGGCGGATTGAGGGCGACGGCGGCCTCGAGGAGGGGCAGGAGATCCGCCCGGCGCTCCAGGGCCGCGGCGAGGGCGGGCAGGAGCCCGCGCAGATCGCCGGCGCGTCCGATGGTGGTCGCAGGCGCGTCGGACGGATGGGCGTCGATCTGGATGTTCGTGCCCAGGAACTCCTCGGCGGTCGCGGCCGTGGTCTTCGGGGGAAGCGTCTTGGCCAGGGCCTCGGCCATGGCGCGGGCGGCCGCGGCGTCGTCCGCGCGCAGGGCGGCGACGGCCTCTTCTGTCATGGGAGCAGGATTGAGGGAGGGCAGGAGGGCCGCGCGGGCGGCTCGGTAGCGGCGGACGGCGGGCGGGGGAGCGACGTCGGAGAGGATCCGCTGCAGGGTGGCGGCGGGGGAGGCGGCGATGCGCCGTTCGGCGCGCAGGCAGGACTCGACGGGGCGGAGGGGCAGATCCCGCATGACATCGCCGAGGACGCCGGCCATCGCCGGGGGACGGCGCCGCGGGGGCATGGGCGGCGTCGGCAGGTGGGGAAGGAGGGCGGACCACTGCAGGGCGTCCTGCGGGGTCTCGGGAGGGCGGGGGGCGGGGGCCGGATCGGCGGGAGGGACGGGGAGGGTCGGGTCGGCGATGCGCGCGGCGTCGACGAGGGCGGCGAGGCGGGCGAGGTCGGAGGGCAGGGGGAGTCCGGCGGGCAATCCGATGCGCAGGAGCAACGCCTCGGGGGCGCAGATCCAGCGCAGGGAGGGGTCGTGGAGGAGGATGGTGTTGGAGGGCTCGGCCTGCTGGAGCTCGAGGGCGCGGGCGATGGCGAGTGCATGGGCGGCGGTGGCGCCGGCGGCGCGGCGCTCCGGCGGCAGGGCGGCGATGGCTTGGCCGTGGCCGAGGGTCCAGGAGAGGGCGAGGAGGGGGGAGGGGTGGAGACCGCGGGCGAGGAGGGCGTCGAGGGCGGGGGCGAGGAGGGGGATCTGCTCGCCGTCGAGGATCGCGCGCTCGAGGGCCTCGGGGTTCGGCCCGCCGCTGGCCTGGGAGGGCTCGGTGGCGCGGGGCGGGGCCGGCGGGGCATGGACGGCGGTCGGTTCAGGCCAGGATCAGCCAGAGGTAGGCGGCGTCGGCGGCGGCCCAGGTGTCGCGCTGGGCGATGGCGGGATCGACGGGGATGGGGGCGATGAAGGCGGCGGCACCGAGGATCCCGAGGACGTTGAAGATGTTGGAGCCGACGATGTTGCCGAGCGGCACGTCGCCTTGGCGCTTCCAGGCGGCGGCGAGGCCGGCGGCGAGCTCGGGCGTGGAGGAGCCGAAGCCGACGATGCCGAGGCCGGCACGAGGAGATCGCCGCCGGCGACGAGGCCGGCAAGCCCGAGGGCGAGCCAGAGGAGGGCGGTCGTGTCCATGGGGTCCTTGGGCCTGGGGCCTCAGGCGAGGAGGCCGGGGGGGCGGAAGGAGGGACCGACGGGGCCGTCGTAGCCGTCGAGGAGATCCTGGTGGAGGGTCTCCCAGGCCTGCGGGTCGGCGGCGTAGAGGAGGGCGGCCTCGGTGTCGGCGAGGCGCCAGGGGTGGCGGTCGGTGCGCCCCACCGTGCCGCCGGCGGCGCGCCAGGCGACGACGCCGGCGGCGCTGTCCCAGGGGGTCACGTGGCTGGTCAGGTGGGCGCTGGCCTCGCCGACGAGGAGGCGGCGCAGCGCCCAGCCGCTGTTGAGGTCGTGCTCGGCGCCGCGGTCGCGCGGGACGCGGGGGGGGAAGTGCTTGAGGTTGGCGAGCGCGGGGCCGGCTCCGGCGGGAGGGCTGGCGGGACGGCCGTCGACGCGGCAGCCGGCGGGGGTGGCGACGGCGTGGAGGCCGAGGGCGGGATGGACGATCCAGGAGGCGACGGGCTCGCCGCGGGTGGCCCAGGCGACGAGGATGGAGAAGCGGGTGTCGCCGGTGCTGAATTGCTTCGTCCCGTCGATGGGATCGACGATCCAGGCGCGATCGGCGGCGGCGAGGCGCCAGAGGAGGGCGGGATCCTCGGAGATCGCCTCCTCGCCGAAGACGGGGGCGTCGGCGATGGCGCGGAGCGCGTCGGCCAAGGCGGCCTCGGCGGCGCGGTCGGCGGCGGTCACGACGCTGCCGTCGCCCTTGCGCTCGACCTCGGGCCGGGCCTCGAAGGCGGGCAGGACGATCGTGTCGCCGACGGCGCGCACGGCATCGAGGACCTGGGCGGCGAAGCGGTTCATCAGGGGGTTCCTTGGGCCTTGGCCTGGGCGCGGCGGAGGTTGCGGGTCTCGCGCATCCGCACGCGCCGGACGAGTTCCTTCGGATCCGGGGCGGCGGGGGCGGGGCGGGGCTCGGGGGAGACCTCGGCGATCGCGGGGGCGAAGCGGTCGAAGGCCTTGGGGTTCATCTCGAAGCCGAGCGCGGTGCAGCCCATGCGCACGGCGACGCGCGCGGTGGTGAAGCCGCCCATGAAGGGATCGAGGACGATGTCGCCGGGGCGGGTGGTGTAGGCGAGGAGGCGCTCGAGGAGGGCCTCGGGGAGCTGGTTCTTGTTCTTCGCCTGGCCGGGCTTGTTCTTGCGCGGGATGTCGAGGACGTCCTGGCGGTCCTGGTAGGAGTCGGCCGGGTCCAGGAAGCGGGCCTGGGGGTCGAAGGTGGCCTTGGAGAGAGGGGGCTTGATCCAGTAGGGGATGTGGTAGTGGGAGGTCACGAACTTTCGCGTCGTGTAGACGCCGAAGCTGTAGCGCCAGACGAGGTGGTTGACCTCCGTCAGGCCGGCCTCGGAGAGGGCCTGCAGGACGGCGCCGATGTGGCTCCAGCCGGAGACGACCATCATCGCGCCGCCGGGGCGCAGGCATCGCGCGGCCTCGGCGATCCAGGCGCGGGTGAAGGCGGGGTAGTCCTTGCGGCCGACCTCGACGTAGCCCTCGACGGCGAAGCGCTCGTCGCGGTTGTAGTGGACGTCGAGGCCGTCGCCGCCGATGCCGTAGGGCGGGTCGGCCAAGACGAGGTCGACGGAGCCGTCGGGGACGTGGGCGCGCATCCCCGCGACGCAGTCGCCGTTCCAGAGCCGGGCGTGGGGGGTCTCGATCGCTCGCATGGGACCGGAGATGGGAGGGCGCCGACGGGGCGCAAGGCTCGGATCGGGGTCCTGCGCGCCCTAGGTAGGGGGCATGGAGATCCGTTTCCGCCCCGACGACGTCGACTACGGCCCCCTGCCCGTGGAGGAGGAGATCGCGGTCCTGCGCCCGAGCTGGATCCTGGCCTTGGACGGTTGGCTCCTGGCCTTCATCGGGGGTGGGCTGCTGCTGGCCTTCGTGCCCCAGCTGCTGATGCTGGGTGAGATCCTCCTCGGTCCGAAGGCCTGGCTGGACGCGCTGGCCGGCTGGTTCTGGGCCCCGGCCCTCCTGCCCTTCCCTTGGGCGGCGTGGCGGCATCTGGAGAACCGCTGCACCTCCTGGACCATCACCTCCCAGCGCCTGATCCACCGCACGGGGGTGCTGAGCGTGGTGCAGGAGGAGCTGGAGCTGGTGCGGGTCCGGGACTTCCAGGTGCGCAAGCCGCTGTGGTTGCGGGTGATGGGCCTGGGCAACCTCATCGTGACCTCGCGCGATCCGAACACCCCGACGATGACCATCGACGCGCAGCCCCGGATCGAAGCCCTGCGCAACCTGCTGCGCCAACAGGTCCTGAGGCGCCAGGCGGAGCTCGGCTACCGCGAGTTCGACAGCGGATCCGTCTGAGGACCGTCCGGGTCGCGTCCGGGCCCTAGGGTGGGGTGGGAGTCCTCCTCCTCCCTCTCCATCTCCGGGTCCATGCGTCCTCTCCCGACCTCCCGCCTGCTCTCCCGCCGCCGCGGCGCCGCCGTGTTCGGCGACATGGTCCTCGTCGCCGACCTGGCCGCGGCGGCGATCCTCGGGATCCTGCTCCTCTGGGGCGACGGGGGCCGCGACGAGACCGGGGGCGGCGCGGGTGCGGGCTACGGCGACGCCCTCTCCGGGGCGCCCTCGGGGGTGGAGGGAGCCCAGGCGGCGTCCGAGGGCGGCCTCGAGGGGCTGATCGGGGGCGGGGCGTTCCTGGTGCTCGAGGGCGACGGGACGGGGTTCGACGCGGCGGGCGGGGCGTCGCCCGGGCCTTGGCGTCTGCTGACGCTGCGCAACGCGGGCGACGCGGCGAGCCCGCCGCCGTCGGGCGCGGTGGTCCTGGAGGGCCCGGGGACGGGCTCCTTCATGGCGACGCCCGTGGGCTGCGGGGCGGTGGCGCCGCGGGCGGGGTGCTCCATCGAGGTCCGGGCGATCCGTTCGGAGACCGGGACCTACGCGGCGACCCTGCGCGAGGCGGCGCGCGCCCCGCCGACGATCGCGCTCTCCGGCCCGGCCTCGGGGTTCGGCCCGCCGCTGGCCTGGGAGGGCTCGGGGGCGGGGATCGACACGGCCGCGCCGGGGCCGTCCCCGTTCCGGATCGTGCAGCTGCGCAACCTCTCCCCGTCTCCGATCTTGGCGACGGTCTCGGTGGTGGGGGGGCCGTTCCGGATCGCGGCCTCCACCTGCGCCGCGCCCGTGGCGGGCGGGGCGTCCTGCCAGATCGCCGTCGAGGCGGCCCCGGTGGCCGATGGCCCCTACCAGGGGACGCTGCAGGCCGGCGCGCCGGGGGGGATGGTCTCGCTGCCGCTGTCGGGCGAGGCCTCGGGCTTCGTGCCGGCGCTGGCCTGGGAGGGATCCGGGGCGCTGGATCCGGCGACGGCCCCGCCGTCGCCGGCCTTCACGCCCTGGCGGACGCTGGCGCTGCGCAACCAGGGCGGCGTGCGCACGCCCTCCGCGCCGGTCTTCTCGCTCTCCGGGGCGGACGCGGGCTCCTTCGAGGTGAATGCCGCGGGATGCGCCGGCGTGCTCGATCCGGGCGACGCCTGCACGATCCAGGTCCGGGCCTCGCGGCCGGCGAACGGCGCCTTCGGGGCGACGCTGACGGCGGCGGTGGGCGGGGTCTCGGCGGACCTGCCGCTCTCGGGGACGGCGTCGGGCTTCGCGCCCTTCCTGGCCTGGGAGGGGCCGGGATCGGTGCCGGCGATCACGAGCCCCTCGGGGCTGCCCGGCCTGGGGGCCCCGGCGACGTGGCGGCAGCGCACCACCGGCACGCTCGCGACGGCCTCGCTCTCGGGGCAGGTGGTGCTGGGCGGGATCAGCCCGGGCAACTTCGAGATCGTGCGCAACACCTGCGCGGCGCCCGTGCCCCCGGGGGGGTGTCTGCGAGGTGGATCTGCGCCTCGTGGCCTCGGCCTCTGGGACCTACCAGGCGATCCTGGGGGTGGGCGCGCACAACGCGCCCGGGACGGCGATCTCGGGGACGGCGTCGGGCTTCGCCGCGATCCTGGCCTGGTCCGGCCCGACGACGGGCTATGACATCCTCTCCCCGACCGAGACCCCCTTCGAGGGGACGGCGCAGACGGTCGTGCTGACCAACGTCGGCTGGGCGACCTCGCCGGACCTGACCGGATCGGCGGCTCTGGCCGGGGCGTCGCCCGGGGCCTTCCGCATCGTCTCCGACGGCTGTATCCAGGCCCTGCCGCCGGGGCGGTCCTGCGCGGTGCAGGTGGCGCCGCGGGCGTCGGACAACCTCGGCGAGGTGTCGGCGCCGCTGGTCATGCGGGCGGCGAACCAGCCCGTCCATCCCCTGTCGGGGGCGATTGGGGGCTTCGTGGCCTTCTGGGCGTTCGATGCGGAGCCGTCGGGCGTCTTCTCGATCGCCTCGCCCAAGGCCTCGCCGGCGACGCAGTCGCGGACCTTCATGTTGCGCAACGTGGGCACCTTGGCGGGGACGGTCCCGGCGCGCGCGATCTCCGGTCCGAACGCCGGCGAATTCGCGACGACGGGCGGCACCTGCGCATCCCAGACGATCGCTCCGGGCGGTGCCTGCACGGTCCAGGTCACCTTCACCGCCTCGAACAACGTCTCGGGCCGGACCGCCACGCTCTCGGCGGGTGGCGCGTCGAAGGCCCTTGAGGGATCCGCGGGAGGCCCTTGAGAGATCCGCCGGAGGCCTCGAGCCCGTCCTGGTGCTGAGCGACAACGGTGCCTTTCTGGACGTGGCCCCCCAGACTGCCGGTCCTGTCCGACTCTTCGCCGTCACCAACACCGGCCTCTTCGCCGCCGCCGCGTTCGGCACCGGGACGACGCTCCTGCCGCGCCAACACGGCAGGCCTGGCGCCCGGCGGCCGGCCTCCACGCCGGTGGACGGCCCTGCGGGGCTGGCGGGGATGGGGATCCTTACGGGTCTATAACCCAAACAACGGGAACCATGGCCTGAGATCGGCCTCTGGCCTTAGGGATCCTGGTGGTACTGCCAGAATGGCGGAGATGTCAAACGCATTGCCGGGAGATCAGCCTGCGAGGCCGATCTCTGTCCGCTCACCCTTTGTTTGGGTTATCATCCCGGATCTTTACGGCTTTCCTCCAGGTCCTGCGCGACAACGCGCCGGCGAACGGCCCCTTCACCGGGACGCGGACGCGGCCTTATCTTGCCCTCGTAAGATCCCCCTGCGCCGTCTCGGTCGCTTCTCCCCAGACGGAGCAGACCATCACCATCACGCTGCGCAACGACGGCAACGCCGACATCGCCGAGCCTGGCGCCGTCCAGCGTGTCCTCGCCGAGACGACTCCGGATCGGGCGCAGAGCACGCCCGACGCCGGTCCCTTCTCGATCGTCTCGGGCGGCACCCGTGGGCCGCTCTCGCCGTTGCCGGCGGTCGCCACCTGCCCGGCCCGGATCCGCTACTTGCCGACGACGTCGGGGACACAGGTCCGCGGCCTTGAGTTCGGCGAGGGCTCTGGCCGGCTCCATGTGGCGCCGATCACCGGGACGGCGTCGATTTCCTGGACGGGACGCAGAGCGTGCCCCCTCGGTCTTCTGGATCGATCTGCGCAACGACCCGACGACGTCGGCCATGACGCTGTCGAGCGACAGCCTGTCGATCGTCGCCGCCGGCGGCGGATCCGAGACGATCGCGGCGCCCAACACGGGGACGCTGCCGACGTGCCAGACCTGCGCCCCGGGGCTCTCCACCGCGGCTGGCGGCTCCTGCCGGTTCGTGGTCTCAGGCTCGGCGACGGCGCCGACGGCGGCGTGTGACGGGGTCATATTTGCGATCTACACGGTCAGGATCTCTGCCGTGGCGGGGGGACAGACTCTCCTCTCCCCGACGATGACGTGGCAGCAGACCAACCAGGGGCCGCCGTGCGGCAGCTGACGGCGTGCCGACGTCCTTAGGGGGCGCGTATGGCCAGCGGGAGGACGGCGGCGCAGATGTCATGGACGGTATCGGCGCTGGCACCGTCGATCCAGACGAGACGCAGACGCAGGCGGCAGGCGTCGTCGGGGACATCAAGGCGGATTTCCTCTCCGGGCGCGCCGGCCTGGCCGTCTAGGTGATCGGGTCCGTCTCCGGGCTGGCCGTCGGGGACGGCATGGACGCGGGCGAGGGGAACGTCGGCGGCGTTGATCAGACGCAGATTCGCGGCGTGCGGGGTGGAGGACAGGCCGCTCAGGATCAGGGCGGTGAGGAGGGCACGTGACATGGCGGCGTCCTGCGCTGTCGGGAGGCGGAAAGCCTCCCGACGGTGGGGCGCGCCGCTCCTTGCGGCAAGAGCAGGCGCCTCAGAACCAGCTCACGCCGCCGATGTTGTCGCGCTGAGGCATCGGCGCGCGGGCGAGGGTGAGCCACTCCTGCACGGGGGCGTAGCGGGGGACGAGGAAGCGGTGGGTCTCGTGGACGAGGCGCAAGGTGTGGTCGTCGGCGCGCGAATGAAGCGCGGCCCAGGAATCGATCAGCGGCTTCCAGGCGCGATAACGCCGGTAGAGACGGTTCCGCCGGTCGCGGAGCCAGGGCTGCTGGTTGCGCAGGTTCTTGAGCATCTGCATCGGCTCGCCGGTCTGGGCGTCGACCTCGACGAAGGCGTTCTCGATCTCGTGGAGGCCCTTGGCGAGGAGATGGCCGATGTGGATCATCTGCCGCACGAGCTCGCGGTTGCTGCGGAAGGCGGCCTGGGCCTTGGGCAGACGGTCGGCGATGCGGCGAACGCCCTCGAGGAGGTTCTCGCGCAGGAACTCCAGCGCGGCGAGATCCTCGGCGAGGAGGCCGACGAGCCGCGAGAGGGCCTCGCCGCGATCGGCGCCCTCGTAGCCGAACGAATCGGCGGCCTTCTCGAGGGCGAGGCGGATGCGGCGCTTGTTGGCCGGATCCTCCATCTCGCGCACCAGGGCCTTCGGGTCGGAAGGCGCGTCGCCCAGGGGGCGGCCCAGCATCCAGGCGAGGAGGCCCGCGTGGATCCGCGCGCGCGCCACCTGGCGGTGGGAGGGATCGGGCTCCCACGACGCGCTGCCGTCCGTGACCTCGCCGGGCAGGGGCTCCTCGGGGAGGAGGACGGAGACGTAGTCGAGCGCCTCCTCGATGAGGCGCAGCGTCTCGTCGTCGCGCGTGCCCGGCTGGATGTCGAACTCCTTGCGCAGGCCCCGGAAGGGCAGCGCGTATTCCGTGCCCTCGATGGTCATGACATAGGCGGCGGTGCCGTCGGACGTGCGGCGGAACATGCCGCCGGGGAGACGGCGGAGGAGGGCGCTCTCGAAGGCGACGGTGCTGGGGAGATCGCGCATCGGTCAGATCCGGCTGCAATGGGGCCTTTCGGGTCCTGGAGAAGGTGGGGGGAGATCCCTCTTCTTCGGTCGGGGTTCGGTCCTGGGGATTCAGTCGCCTTCATTGTGTTTTAGGAGATCGTCGGCGATCCCTTCGGCTTGGAGGAGGCGCCGCAGGCGCAGGCGCGCGGCCTGGCGGGCATGGGCGCTGCCGGGGACGCCGCCTTGGAGGAATCGGCGCGGGGAGAGGCGCTCGTGGCCGCCGCGCAGGCCTTCGCGCTCGGCGGAGAGGAGGAGGCCGGCCTCGGCGAGCCAGCCGTCGGGGAGGCGGTCGAGGGGAAGGACGGGGGGGCCGCGCCGGCGTCCGAAGAGGCCGGCGAGCCCGCCTTCGGAGAGGGTTAGGTCGGCGAGGTCGAGGCTCCACCGGTCGAGGCCGCGCCCGATGGCGGCCTCGGCGGCGGCGAGGGAGAGGAGGTCGGCGCGGCGTCGTGCGGTCCGGCCGAGGGCGCGCTCGAGGTGCCAGGCGGCGGCCCGGGCGAGGGCGTCCTCGTCGGTCGGGGCGGGGCCGAGGAGGGGGAGGTTGGCGACGCCGATCCAGAAGGGGCGTCGCCGGGCGGGGACGTCGTCCATGGTCCAGAGGCTCTGGCGACGGAGGAGGTGGAGGCGGGGCGGCGGCTTGGGATCGAGGGCGGCCATCCAGAGGGCGCCTTGGACGCGCCGGGTGGCGCGCAGGCGGGCGTCCTTGGGCAGGCGGTCGGGGCCGTCGGCGACGAAGGCGCGGCGGATCTCGTCGAAGTCGGCGTCCGGGGTCGCGGGGCGTGGTCCGTTGGACAAGATGGGGATCTCGGATCGTGCGGGAGGAAGAGGATGTGGGACTGGCTGCGCCGCGCGCTCGGGCTTCCGGAGCGGGCCTTTGACGTGCCGGCGGGGGGCGCGCGGGTCCAGGACGGGGATTCGCTGGCGGTGGGGGGGCGTCGGATCCGCCTGTCCGGGATCGACGCGCCGGAGATCGGGCAGCCGATCCGCGGGCCAGGGGGGGAGGACGCGGGGCGGCTGGCGGCGTCGGCGCTGCGCGAGATGATGCGGGGTCGGGCGCTGCGGGTGCGGCCCGAGGGGCAGGACGCCTACGGGCGCATCGTGGCCTCGGTCTGGGCGGAGGGGGTGGGGGATCTCTCGATGGCGATGCTGGCGGGCGGATGGGGGGTGGCGCTGCCGAGCGCCGGACGGTCGGGGCGTCGGGCGCAGACGGCGGCGGAGCGGTCGGGCCTCGGGGTGTGGGGCCGGGGGGGGATCGTGGAGCCCCGGATCTGGCGGGCGCAGATGCGTTCGGCCAAGATTGTGCAGGCCTCGATCGATCGGCGTCCGGTCCGAGAGCGCTAGTCGAGGCGGATCCGGTGCAGGCGGTCGCCGTGCCGGCGCAGCCAGGCCTCGGCCTCGGCGCGGCGGGGGAAGACGCCGTCGAGGGTCCGCCAGAAGCGGGGGGAGTGGTCGAGGGCGACGAGGTGGGCGGCCTCGTGGGCGCAGACGTAGTCGGCGACATGGAAGGGGGCGAGGACGAGGCGCCAGGAGAGCATGATGCGTCCGTCGCCGCCGCACGAGCCCCGGCGTCCGGCCGGGTCGTCGAGGCGGATCCCGCGGACGGGGCGGCCGAGGGCCTCGGCGTGCGCGCGGATCATCGGGGGGAGGAGGGCGCGGGCGGCCTCCTGGAGGCGCAGCAGGAGGAGGCGCGGGGCGCGCTCTGGGGGGCCGCCGGCCCAGAGGCCGCCTTGGTCTTCGCCGCTGCCGCGCCGCGAGGGCTCGTGGCGCAGCGCGACGGGACGTCCGAGGATCTCGATCGTGGCGCCGGGGGCGACGCGGATCGGGGGCGGCAGGCGGGCGAGGCGGACGGCGGCCCAGGCGGCGTGGCGCCTTGCGAAGTCGAGGACGGCCTCCGGCCGTGTCCCCGGCGGGACGCAGAGTTCGGCGACGCCATCGGCGGGGCGGATCCGCAGCGCGAGGCGCCGCGCCCGCGGGGCGGGGCGGGCGACGATGCCGGGAGGGAGGGGAAGGGCGTCCATCGCCGGAGGAGATGGCGGCGGAGGGCGACGGTCGCGAGGGGGCGGGGTCAGGGGACCCGGCGGGCCTGGGCGGCATCCTCGAGCGCGCGGGCGATGCGGTCGAGGCGGCCGAGGAGGGCGGCGCCGAATCCGGCGGCGGCGCCGAGGCCGAGCATGGAGAGGCCGCCGGCGAAGATCTCTGTGGCGCGCCCGGGCTGGTCGAGGGCGTGGGCGGTCTCGCCGAGGGGGAAGGCGTCGATGAAGACGGCCACGCCGAGGGCGAGGCCGGCCATGCCGACGGCGGCGAGGAGGGCGGCGAGGACGGCGAGGATTGCGCGCATGGAAGCAATGTAGGTCTCCCGTTCGGTTGCCGTGCCTCTCGGGCGGCTTATGCCCATGAAACGGCGGCCTTCTCCGCCATGGGGTTCAGGAGACAGGAGACGGCCCATGCTGGCCATTCCGAAGATGACGGACTACGCGGTGGTGCTGCTCGGACATCTCGGCCAGGAGCCGGGGTGCCGGGCCTCGGCGCAGGTGCTGGCGGAGGCCTCTGGGCTACCGGGCCCGACGGTGGCCAAGATCATGAAGCGGCTGGCGGGCGAGCAGGTGGTGCGCTCGATCCGGGGCGCGCGGGGGGGCTACGAGATCCTGAGCCCGCCCTCCGAGATCCCGGTGCTGCGGGTGGTCGAGGCGATGGATGGGCCGGTGTGCCTGACGGGCTGCGACGGGGCTCCGCCGTCCTGCCGTCGTCTGGGGCGCTGCCAGGCGGGGGGGGCGCTGGACGCCGATCGGGGATGCGCTGCGCGCGGCGATGGCCCGCACGACGGTGGCCCAGATCATGGCCGACCAGCGGCGGTGAGCGGGATCCGGCTGGCCTGCGGCCCGGCCGGATGCGTAGATTCCGAGACGCTGGTGGACGCCCCGGGCGGTCCGCGTCCCGTCGCTTCGGTCGAGGTCGGCGATCTCGTGTTCGGCGCGGACGGCGAGCGGGTCCGGGTGCGGGCGGTGCTGGTCCGCCGCCATGCGGGTCCGATGGTGATGCTGCACCTCGCCGAGGCCGGCGTCCGGCGCCTGACCGCGGAGATCCGGTGCGGGTGCTGGAGGGGACGCCGGCGTGGCGTCCTGCGGGGGATCTGGCGCCGTGCTCGAGGTCTGGAGCGGATCGCGGGCGGAGGGGCGTCGGCTTCTGGCGGCCGCGACGGCGGCCTTCGACGGGCTGGTGTTCGACCTCGACGTCGAGCCGGGATCGACCTGGCGATCCGGTGGGCTCTCCTTGCACAGCTGCGCGCGTGCGCGCCCATCTCCCGGGCATTCCCGGCGTGCCGGCCCGTTGAGGGACGGGGCCGATGGGAGGGAGGGACGACGGTGATCCATCTGGTCGCGCGCATCGACGACAACGGCACGGTGGCGGTCGTCGAGGACGGCCTGTCCGAGGCGGCTGCCGCGGCGCCGGCGGAGCGCCGGACGGCGCGGGGGCACCAGCAGACCTACCTTGTGCTGTCGCATCGGGGCGGAGCGGACCGTGCGACGCGGCTGCGGGATCTCGGCGGGGGCTGCGCGGCGGGCTGAAGGGCCCTAGCTCGGAAGCATCCCCCGACGTCGGAGCCTGTCGCGATGCCCTCCTCCTTCTCTTCCGCCGATCTGGTTCTGCGCGCGCCCGACGGCCGTCCGGTGCGCGATCTCTTCCCGCTGCTGGCGGCGCGCGGGGTGGCCTATCTCGATCATGCGGCCTCGGCCCAGAAGCCCGTCCCGGTGCTCGACGCCTGGCGGCGCTTCCAGGAGACGTCCTACGCGAACGTCCATCGCGGCGCCTTCCGCCTCTCCGAGGAGGCGACGGCGGCCTATGAGGCGGCGCGGGCGCGGGTGGCGGCGTTCTTGGGCGTTCCGGCGGAGGGGCTGATCTTCGTGCGCGGGGCGACGGAGGGGCTGAACCTGGCGGCGCACGGGCTCCTGTCCGGACGTGAGGGCGTGCCGGTGGCCCTGACGGAGCTCGATCACCATGCGAACCTGGTGCCGTGGCACTTCCAGGGGGTGGGGGAGGGGGGGCGGCATCCCCTCGTGCCGATCCGGGTGGATCGGGAGCGCGGCGGCCTCGATGCACGCTCCTTGGCCGCGGCCGTCGAGGCGGCCGCCGTGGTGGCGCTGCCGCATGTCTCGAACGTCACGGGCGCCTCGACCGACCTGGCGGCGGTCGGGGCAGCCGCGGCGTCGGCGGGCGCGGTCCTGGTGGTGGATGGGTGCCAGGCCCTATCGCGCGGTCCGGGGCCGCTGCCCCGGGGGGTGTCGGCCTACGCGGTCTCGGCCCACAAGGCCTACGGGCCGACGGGGGTGGGAGCCTTGTGGGTGGATCCGGCGCGCCTGGCGACATGGCCGGCCTGGCAGGGCGGCGGCGGGATGATCCGGGAGGTGCGCCTGGGGGGCACGCGTCCGGCGGATGGCGTGCAACGCTTCGAGGCCGGGACGCCCGCGATCGCCGAGGCGGTGGCCTTCGCCGCGGCGCTGGACTGGCTGGAGGGGCTGGGCCTGGAGGCGGTGCGGGCGCACGCGCGGGCCTGCGGAGAGGAGATGGCGGGGATGCTGGACCGCCTGCCGGGGGTGCGGCGCCTGCCGGGGGATCCGGGCTCGGGCGTGGTGTCCTTCGTCGTGGAGGGGGCGCATCCGCACGACGTGGCGACGGTGCTGGATCGGATCGGCGTGTGCGTGCGGGCGGGGCAGCACTGCGCCCAGCCGCTGATGGCGGCGCTGGGGCTGGAGGGGGGATGCCTGCGCGCCTCCTGCGCGGTGCACACCGTGCGCGAGGACCTCGAGCGCCTGGTCCGCGGGGTGGCGCGGGCGCAGGCGATGCTGGTCTGAGACTCAGGCGGCGCCGCGAACGATCGTCCGGGCGGAGAGCGCGGCAGCAGCGGCGGGGAAGGCGCCGCGGGCGGCGGCGTCCCTGATCTCCTCGAGGGCGCGGACGCGGCGTCCGAGGACGCGGACGTCGTGCCCGAGTCGGCCGAGAACGGCGAGGTAGCCGGTCGCGCTGCGCTCGAGGCTCCGATGGACCGTCGGCAGATCCGCCATCGTCTGGCGATCGGCGCGCACGATCCGGGCCTGTTCCTTCACGGCGTCGTCGAGACGGCGGGCGAGGTCGAGGCGGCGCTCTTCAGGGGCCATGGATCTCTCGATGGGCGTGTGGAGGAGGGGAGAGGGGATCGGTATTTCTGTTTTTCGGCGCTGCAGCGTCCTAATTCCGAGGGATGTTGCACCTGATGAAGATGGCGGTGGGGATCGAGGACGTCGGACGGCTGCGGGCCTGGCAGCGCCTGCTGGCGGCGCGCCGTCCGCCGCTGCGCCATCAGACGCGGACGCGTCCGTCGCGGACGGAGGATCTGCTGGCGGGTGGCTCGATCTATTGGGTGTTCGGCGGCGCGGTGCGGGCGCGCCAGCGCCTCCTCGACGTGGTGGAGGACGTCTGGGACGACGGGACGCCCTGCGTCGGCCTCGTGCTGGATCCGGTCCTGGTCGAGGTGGAGCCGCGTCCGCAGCGGGCGTTCCGGGGCTGGCGCTATCTCGAGCCGGCGGCGGCGCCGCCGGATCTGGCGCGGGGAAGGGCGTCGACGGCGCCGGAGGAGATGCCCGAGGCCATGCGTCGCGAGCTGCGCGCACTGGGGCTGCTCTGACTCTTGGCGACATGGACGGCCGGCGGCCGCCGCGCCTGGTCGAGAGCGTCAGGGGAGGAGATCGGGGATGGGACCGACGGGACGGGCGCGCGTGGCGGTGGGGCTGGAGGGATCGCGGCGGCGCTGGCGCTGGGGATCCTGGCGCTGTCGCATGGCCCTCTCGGGCGGCCTGTTCCTGGAAGAGGGGACGCAGGAGCTGCGGGTGCGCCACCTGGGCGGGGCGGCGACCCGGGCGGAGGTGCGTCCAAGATTGGCGGAGGAGCGGCTGCGGCTGCTCCCAGGGCGGGGCCTGTTCGGGGTGTTCGGGAGGTGCCGTCCGGATCCGGACGGGCGCGGGGCGTGGATCGAGCCGGATGGGGCGTGCCGGCTGGCCTGGGAGCGTCCGGCGGGGGGACTCCAAGCGCTGGAGATCTGGTGGCGGACGGAGGGGGGTCCTTGGAGCCTGGCGCCGGCCTCGCGGCGGTTCCCGACGGAGGCGGCGGGGGGGGGGGCTGCGCTGGGGGGCCGACACGCCTTGGGATGGATCTGGCATGGCGGAGATCGTGGTGGAGAACGTCGGCGCCGAGGCGCGGCAGGCGCCGGCACCGCGGCTGTTTGGCGCCGTCTTGGAGCACGGTTGCGCCTGGGACGTCGTGCCGGGAGGGAGGGTGCTGGGCGTGCCTTGGAGACGTCCAGTGGTCCCGTTGAGCGTCAGGCCTGCGGGCAGGACGCTCCCCTGCGCCACGGAGCAGCGCAGCGTGCCCTCGCCGGTGACCCTCAGATGGAGGAGGTAGGAGACGCCCTGGTTGGTGGCGGCGGAAAGGATCTCCGCGGACGTCCGCACGGAACGGAAGTCCGTGGCGATCAGCGGGCGGAGATCGGCCTCGCCGGACGATCTCCCGACAACGTGTTCGACCGCTCCGCCATTCTGGCACTCCTCCCGGGATCCCCAGGCCAGAGGTCGATCTCAGGCCATGGTTTCCTTTGTTTGGGTGATAGCCCCGAAGGGAAAAGGCCTGCGACGAAACGCCGCTCGACGAAGCGGGAATATGGCAGAACCACAAGATCTCGTGTCTTGTGGATCAACTCCATCACGCCGTTAGAGACTGCTCTTCCTCCCGAGAGCAGCCCGCCCGGCGACAGGAGACGATGGGCTTGGGGCAAGGCCGGCGTCGTCGGGCTGGCAGAGATCCCGAGCCGGCCGATCTTTCCTCGCCATGGACGACGCTCCCTGCCGCCGCGTGATCCCTGAGGACGGCCCGGAAGGGCCGGCCCTCGTCGCGGCCTGCCGGGAGGTCTTCGACCCGGAGCTGTCCCTCGACGTCTGGACGCTGGGCCTGATCCGCGCCATCGAGGTCGAGCCGTTCGGCCGGGTGGTGGTCGAGATGGCGCTCACGAGCCCCGGCTGCCCCTCCGCCCAGGAGCTGCCCGAGGCCGTCCGCCGGGCCTGCGCGGCCGTGGTGGGCGAGGGACGGGTCTCGGTCCTCGTGCGCTTCGACCCGCCTTGGGATCCCTCCTTCGTCGAGGAAGATGCGCGCCTGGCGCTTGGCCTCCCCTGACCGGGCGGCGCGGGCGGCCCCAGATCCTTCCTGCCCCTCTCCCTCCGGAGCCTCCGATGCGCGCCCTGCCACCGCCCCTGACCTTCACCCCTGCCGCCGCCGCCCGCCTGCGCGAGCTCGCGGCCGAGGCCGCCGGGCGGCGTCTGCGCATCGACGTCCGCGCCCGCGGCTGCTCGGGCTACTCCTACGATCTCGCGTACGTCGAGGCTCCCCAGCCGGGCGACCTGCCCATCGCCGCGCCCGAGGCTGGGATCCAGGTGCTGCTGGCGCGCCGGGCGGAGCTGTTCCTGCTCGGGGCGGAGGTCGACTACGAGCGCACGCCGCTGCGCGAGGGATTCGCCTTCCGCAACCCGAACGAGAAGGGCCGCTGCGGCTGCGGCGAGAGCTTCCATGCCTGAGGCGGGCCTGCGCCTGGCCCTCGAGCGGACGCCGAACCCGGCGGCCCGGCGCGCCGCCCTTCCCACCGGCCTGTCGGAGGCGGCCGCCTGGACCGATCCGGCCACCGCCCCTCCATTGGCCGCGGCCCTCCTCTCCCTCGAGGGCGTGGCCGAGATCGCCGCCGGCCCGGACTTCCTGACGGTGCGCGCCGACGGCGCCGCGCGCTGGGACGCCCCCGCCTTCGAGGTCGGCGTCCTCGGCGCCCTCCTCGACGCCCGGCTCCGGGGCTTGGATCTTGGCGCGGCGTCCGCCGCCGCCCCGCAGGCCGTGGATCACGACCCCGCGGACGCCGAGGCGGTCGCCCTCATCGAATCCCTGATCGCAGAGCGTCTGCGCCCGTATGTGGAGGGGGACGGCGGTGAGATCACGCTGGTCTCCTTCCGCGACGGGGTGGCCCGGGTCGCCCTGCGCGGCGCCTGCTCCGGCTGCCCCTCCTCTTCTGGCACCTTGCGGGCGGGCGTGGAGCGCCTGCTGCGCCACTACGTCCCAGAGGTCGTCCGGGTCGAACCGGCCTGAGGCGGCCTCATCCTTTTTGGGGATGGCCTGTCAAGGTCCTGATCTCATCTCCTCGGACATGGACGCCCTTCCTGCCCTCTCCCCGTCGCTGATCGGGGCGCTCGACATGTCGCCGACGCCGGCGGCCTTCATCGCCCCGTCCGGGCAGATGGCGGCGCTGGGCCGTGCTTGGCGCGAGGCGGCCCCATGGGGCGTGCGGGAGGTGGGCGCGGCGGCGCCGCGGGATCTGCTGGCCTGGCTCGAGGCACGCCTCTCCGGGCAGGCGCCCGGGTCGTCGGTGGCGCTGGCGGACGGGGGGCGGTGGTGGGCGCCGGCCGGGGCGCTGGTGCCGGGCGGCGTGTCGGTGGCGCTGGTCGAGATCACGGGCCTGCAGGAGGCGGCGGCCGAGCTGGACGGGGCGCGGGCGTCGGCGGAGGCCGCGAGCCGGGCGAAGTCGCAGTTCCTGGCCAACATGAGCCACGAGCTGCGCACGCCGCTGAACGCGATCCTTGGATTTGCCGAGCTGGTGCGCGACGGGCTGACCGCGGATCCGGCCGGGAACGCCGCGCGCCTGGTCGATCTGGCCTGCGATCGCGACGCTGTGGCGGCGATCCTGGCGGAGGGGATCCTGGGGGCCCACCGCGACGATCCGGCCGCCTTGGCGGCGGCGCTGGTCGCGCGCGTCCGGCCTGGCCTCGAGGAGCGGTTTCGGGGGGTTCTCGAGGAGGGCCTGCTGCGGGAGTATGCGGAGTACGGCCAGGAGATCCATGCGGCGGGGACGCAGCTGCTCGACCTCATCAACGACGTCCTCGACTTCGCCAAGATCGAGGCTGGCGGGATGACGCTGGTGGAGGAGACCTTCGCGGTGGCGCCCATCGTCGAGGCGGCGGCGCGCCTGCTCGGGCCGAAGGCGGCGGAGAAGCGGATCTCGGTCTCGGTCGACGCCGATCCGTCCCTGCGTCTGCATGCGGATCGCAAGGCGCTGCGCCAGATCATGCTGAACCTGCTCTCGAACGCGGTGAAGTTCACCCGGCCCGGCGGCGAGGTGCGGGCCTTCGCGCGCGCGCTGCCCGACGGCGGCTGCGAGACGGGGGTGTCGGACACCGGGGTGGGGATCCCGCCCGAGGACCAGGCGCTGGTGTTCCGTCCCTTCGTCCAGGTGTCGGCCGCCAAGGAGGCGCGGGAGGGGACGGGGCTCGGCCTGCCGCTGGTCCAGCGGATGGCCCATCTGCATGGCGCCGAGGTCGATCTGGCGTCCGAGCTGATGCGCGGCACGACGGTGCGGATCCTCTGGCCCGCGGAGCGTCGGCGCGCATGACCTTTCCTCGTCTGATGCCGCCTTCGCGGCGGCGTGCGCTGCTCGCCCGCGATCGTGTCCGGGTCTGGACCGTCCAGGAGGCGGCCGACATGCGGCGCGCGCGGGCGTCTGGGCGCCTGTCGGGCGGATCGGGGGCGTGTCCCTGGCCCGCCGACGCCCCCTCGGGCTGCCGGGCCTACGGGTGGATGCGCGGCCAGATGGCACGGCGGATCGCTGGAGTCTCGGGCGAGTGGCCGGTGTGGGTGTGGGCCAAGCGCCCCTCCTGGCGCCGGCCGCGGCCGGGACATGGGCTTCTCTCGGCGACGGCGGCGTCGCGGGTGCTCTGGTCTGACGACGATCTCTGGCGCGCGCCCCCGAACGGCGGCCCTGTCGTCGCCGACGAGGCTGCCTGGGACGCCTGGGACGCCGCGGGGGGATGCCCCGCGGCGGCCGAGGCGACGAGGGAGGCCTGCCTCGACGTCCTGCGGCGCTGCCCCGGCGGCTGGTCGGAGGCCTCGGGGGCGGTGCAGGGGTGCTGCGACGGGATCGCCTGGTCCGAGATCCGGTATGTGGCCCGCGCCGGGGCGGATCTTTTGAGGTTTGGTTCACTGGAGGGCACCGATGGCGCCTAACGATTACGGCTACGACGGCGGGGATTTGCGGCGCGAGCGGATGACCTTCCGCGACGTGGTGGATGCGGTGGCCGAGATCGAGGCGTTCGTGCGCGACCGCACGCCGCGCCCCCTGGCGCCGGAGGAGTCGCGCGCCATCGCGCGCACGGCGCTCAAGATCTTCGGCCGCGGCTATGTGATCGACAAGGCGCGGGCGCCCGCTGCGGCGGGCGATGTGGCTCCGGGGCTGTCGGTGCGCTACGACGTCGAGGAGGCGAGGCAGCGCTTCAACAAGGTGTCGGCGCACGCGCGCCAGCGCGGATTCGTCTCCTCGACGGACGTGATCCGGATCCGCGAGGCCTGCTGGCACGACGTCTCGACGTCCGAGGACGAGGAGGACCGCCGCCTCGAGCGCTTCCTCAACCGCGCGCTGCGCGGGCGCGTCGACGCCAAGGCGGCCGCCCAGGCGCATGCGGCGGCGGGCCAGGCCCGCCTGGCCGACGTGCTGGTGGGGGTGACGGGCGTGCTGCGCGACCACGCGCGCCGCGGCGCCTTCCCGGAGGACAGCGAGATCTACCGCCTCGCCGACGGCTTGGGGATGGTGCTGCTCGACAGCCTCGGCCGCCAGGGGCTGCTGCTGCTCGATCCCGAGCGCCTCTGCGACGCGGCGGCTCGGGCCTACGGGATCCTCTGCCGGGCCGAGTACCACGGGCGCGAGCTGATGCGCCGGCGCCAGGAGAGCGCCGACCGCTGGGCCTCGCTCTTCGAGGGGCGCCAGGCGCTGCGTCACGCCGTCCTAGAGGGTCCCCGCAGCGCGGCGGCGCTGGCGGCGTTGGCGACGGAGGACCTGCGCCTTGTCCTCGAGCGCCAGGGGCCGCCGGGGCTGGCGTCCGCCGCCGCGGCGCAGCGCTCGATCCTGCGCGACTGCGCCGCCGCCCTGGCCGAGGCGGATCCGCAGGAGATCGTGGCGACCTACCGCGCGATCGGCGCCTATCCGCCCTTCGCGCGGGCGGGGATGCGGGACCAGGTCCTGTCGGCCTTCCGCAAGGCCCTGGCGGGGGAGCGGGGGGACATGCTCGAGATCGGCCCCGCGCTGGCCGCGATCGATGCCGAGGAGATCGACGCGGCCCTCGCGCCGGGGGAGCGCATCGACTACCTGTCGAACCGGACGATCCAGACCCCGCCGCTGAAGTACATCCTCCAGCCCGCCGCCCGTCCCGCTCCCGCCCGCCGCCGCTTCGGACTCTTCGGGCGATGACGACGGCCCTCCGTGTCCGCGTCGCCCTTGAGGCGGGCCTGCCCGGTCCCGGCGCGGAGGCGATCGCGGGCCTGCTGGGGCTCGGCGGCCCTTCGCTCTCGCTGCGCGCGGCCGGCGCGCGCGTCGGACGCTCCGGCGAGCGGGTGCGCCAACTGCTCGCGCGCCTGCGCGCCGGCGGGCCGCTGCTTGGCGGCAGCGCCCGCGCGGAGGTCGAGGCGGCGCTGGCGGAGATCCTGCCCGCCCCCGCCGCCGAGGTCGCGGCTCTCCTCGGGGGCCCCGGATCGGATCCGCGGCGTCTGGGCCAGGTGCTCTCTCTCCTCGGCCTGTCGGGGATCGCGGTCGTCGAGGGGATCGCGATGGCGATCGAGGATCGCCCGGCCTTCCTTGCCGCCCTCGACGCCCTGCGCGCGCCGCGCCAGCCCCCCCTGCGCCGCACGCTCCCCGGCGGGATCCGTCTGGGACCGCTCGCCGCGGCCGCGGCGGGCTGGCAGGCGCGTCCGGAGGGATGGATCCGCCTGGATCTCTCCTCCGGCATCGCCTTGGCGCTGCGCCGAGCCATCTCCGCTGCCGACGGCCTCGCCCCCGAGCGCCTGCCCGCGGTGGCCGGGCGTCTGCGTGCCGACCTCGGCCGGGTCGATGGCCGCCTCCTCGCCGAAGCCCTGGTGGCCACCGGCGTCGCGCGCCTGTGTCCGCAGGGGCGGCTGCGGACCGATCCTTGCCCCCCGACGCCGCTCGAGGCGCGCCTGCTGGCCCATCTGCGCGCCTGCGGGCCCCTGCGGCGTTCGGATCTGCTGCTCTGGGCGTCGGGCGCGGGCCTCTCCGCGCAGTCCGTCTCGGACCTCCTCCGCCGCTCCCCCGTGGTCGAGGCCTGCGCGCGAGGGTGGTATGTCGCCCTCGGGGCGCCCGCCGGCGCGCCGCCCGCTCCCTGGGCGGTCCCGGCCCGGCCCGGCGTCCGGGCCTGCCGCCGGACCGCAACGGCCGCGGCGCTGCGCACCGGGGTCGTCGCCTGCCCCCGCGGAGCGGACCTGCCCGAGGGCGTGTTCGAGGCGCTGGGGCCGGACGGGAGCGTCCTCGGGCGGATCCGGATTGGAGGCTCGAGCATCTCCGGCCTGCGCGCGCCGCTGCGCCGGCTTGGCCTGCAGGTCGGGCAGGACTTTCTCCTTGAGCTGTCGGACGGTCGGGCGGCGATCCGTCCGCTCTGACGCGTCCCTTGGACGCCGCCACCGCGGCGCCCGCCGTCCCGAAGCCCGTGTGCCCGTGATTCTCGCCCTTTGGGCCGAGGCCATCGGCCTGACGGTTGGCATCCCTGCTGGCCCGATCGCACCCCTCTCGGAGGTCTTCTCTTGCCATCGCCCCTGGGGAGGCGGTCGCGGTGGTCGGCCCGTTGGGCTCGAACAACTCCTCGCTGCTGGCGGGCCTAGAGCGTTTGACGGCAGGGCGTGTGTCGGTCATGGGAAGGATCTCGGCGTCCGTGGAGAGGAGGAGGGCGCGGGCGTGCGCCGCCGCTGGCTCGGCTTGGTCTTTCAAGCCTTTCATCTTGTGCCCACGTTGACGGCGGAAGAGAACGTGGCGATCCCGCTCGAGCTTGGAGGCATGCCCGCCCCTGAGGCCTGCGCGCGGGCGCGTGCTGCGCTCGACGAGGTCGGTCTGGCCGGGCGGCGTGGGCATCGTCCTTCGGCGCTTTCGGGCGGCGAGCAGCAGCGGGTCGCGCTGGCGCGCGCGTTGGCCAAGGATCCCGCCGCCGTGCTGGCCGACGAGCCAACGGGAGGCCTCGATGCGGTGACGGGGAACGCGGTGGCGGATCTGCTGTTCGCCAGGCGGTCGGCGCGCGGATCCGCGCTGCTCCTGGTCACCCACGATCCCGCGCTGGCTGCGCGCGCCGATCGGGTGGTGCGGATGCACACGGGCGGGATCGTCGCATGAGGAGCCTCCTGACCTCGGCCGCGCTCGCGCACCGGGATCTGCGCGGCGGTCTTGGGGGGCTGTGGGCGGCGCTGGCCTGTCTCGCCCTGGGCGTTGCGGCGCTTGCCGCGGTGGCCGGTGCGGGCGCGGCCGTACAGGCAGGCCTGGCCGCCGAGGGCCGCCGCCTCCTTGGCAGCGATCTTGAGGTTGCGACCGGTGCCCGTCCGATGGAGGCCTCGGCGCGGGCCTGGGCGGAGGCGCGGGGGGCGCAGTTGTCGGCGACGGTCGAGCTGCGCACGCTTCTCTCTGGTCCCTCCGGACCGCCGCTCTTGGTCGATCTCCGCGCCGTCGACGGGGCCTGGCCGTTGGTGGGCGAGGCCGTGGTTTCGGGCGCGCCGGCCCACGGGCCGCTTCACGGGATCGCGGTCGATCGGGCGGCGGCCGCACGGTTTGGCGTCGGGCCTGGAGGGACGGTTCGGCTGGGCGGACGGGAGATGTCGCTGCTGGGGATCTTGGAGGCGCTGCCAGACGCTCCTTCTGGTCCAGCAGCGTTGGCGCCACGGGCGGTGGCGGATTTGGAGGCGTTGTCGCATCTGCTCGCCTCCGTCGCACTGGCGCCGCATGGGATGTGGGTGCTGCTGCCCGCTGGGTCGGATCCGCAGGCCTTCTACGCCGCCTGGCGCACAGCGGCCGGCGATGGCGGATGGAGCCTGCGCCTGCCGGGCGAAGCGGCGCCCGCGGCGCGACGCCTCGTCGCCCAGGCGGAGGCCTTCTTGGCGGTGGTGGCTCTGGCCGCCTTGCTGGTGGCGACGGTGGGCGTGGCCGCGGGGACGGCGGCCTGGACCGCCTCGTGCCGTCCCCTCTTGGCCGCGCTGCGGGCCTGCGGCGTCGTCAAACGTTCCCTTGCCCTAGGGCCTGTCAATCTTTGAGCCCGTCGAAGACACTGGCGATGAAGAGGCCGGCGGCGCCGCAGGCGGCCTGCTTGTCGACGCGGGAGGCGACGCCCCGCCCCTCGTTCCGGCGCGCCCATCCCCGCTCGACGGCGCTGCGGCACCGGTCGGCTGTCCGGTCGTCGGCGACCGGCGGATGGGTCGGCTGGGCAGGAATCGCAGACCTCCTCCCCAGGTCTTGGAGCCATCGACGCAGCCATCCGGCAGAAAAGCCGCGGTCCGCCACGACCAGTCCAGGAGCCGACGGCAGCGCCAGCACCGCGGGCCGAGCGCCGAGCCGATCGCTTGCCTGACCCGGCAGAAGCCCCATCGACCGCATGCGGTCGGCGTCGTCGGCGATGGCGCAGACCTTGGCGCCCAGACCCCCGCGGGACCGGCCGATGCCCTGCCCGGCGCCGCCGCCGCCGCCGTCGGATGGGCCCGGATGATCGTGCCGTCGAGAACGACCTCCGCCCGATCGGGGCGGCGCGCATCGCGCGCGGCACGGTGCGGCGCCGCCCAGACGCCGAGACGGGCCCAGCGACGCTGGAGCGTCCAGGCCCGCCACCAGGGGCCGACGCGCGGAGGCAGATCACGCCCAGGAATCCCGGTCCGAAGACGAAACACGCCCCCTGCGACGGTCTGCCGGACGTCGTGGAGCTCCCGGCCGGACGTCGGACGCACCTGCTCCAGCAGCGGCAGCAGGGCCTTCCACGGCTCGCGCGTCAGATCCCGCATGACACCCCCTCCTGAAACCAGCGATGCTGATAGGTCTAGGTGGCAGGCGGATAGATTGACAGGCCCTAGGCGATGGCGGCGCGCGCGGCGGCATCGGCGAGGCGAGCATGGGTGGGCAGGCGTGCCGGCAGGGCCGGCCAGGGATTGTCGGGAAGCCGCCGGCCCCCTCCCCAGCGGATCGTTGTCCAGGGGCCGTGTCAGCTGTCATGCAGCGCGACGGAGATCCCCGCGCCCGCCCGGGGCAGGGCGAGGCCGGCGTAGGGGCGCAGGGCGGCATGCAGGCGGTCGGTGGGAAGCGTCTCCATCAGAGATGAATTGTGTATGGCCGCCTTGGTTGCCGAAGTCATGTTGATTGTTTGTCAAGGGCATGATCATGGCGGTTTACCGAGGCGAAACAGAGACACCCCAGGATCGGAGCCGCGCCTCTATGTGCGTGCGCAGATCTCGCGCTGGCATGCGCATCCATTCCTCTGCCTCGAGGCGCGCTTCTGTCTGGTAGCCAGCGCCGCACGAAGACAACCAGGCCTTCATGGCGGCCTGGTATCCGGCGACAGCAGAGGGAGGGGTCGAAGAGGGATTTTCGTT